>Ga0065711_1036244_pt1 | contig 21260 bp, 25 predicted proteins | sample Hoacrofraction12_FD_59098 | JGI IMG/M metagenome (GOLD analysis project Ga0065711, IMG submission 59098) | Hoatzin crop microbial communities from Cojedes, Venezuela - Epithelial fraction 12 v2 (version 2) | ecosystem: Host-associated > Birds > Digestive system > Esophagus > Crop | place...
AGCCCTGGCCCAGGCTGCCCAGGGATGGTTGTGGAGTCTCCTTCTCTGGAGATATTCCAGCCCCGCCTGGACGCGGTGCTGTGCAGCCTGCTCTGGGTGACCCTGCTTCGGCAGGGGGTTGGGCTGAGTGACCCACAGAGGGCCCTTCCAATCCCGACCATTCTGGGATTCTGTGATCTATTGCTTCTGTTTGCATGCCGTTAACAAGCAACTTTGTGCTGCGCTCTCCTAGTTCTGCTGTCGATCCAAGCTCCTCCGAGAGCACGCATTCAGTGAACGCTCATGGAATTATTTCATTATTATCTTTCAGAGGAGAACGTTGCTTTAGCCTCAGAGCCAGCTAGCTACAGGGAGGAAGGAGGATTTGCTCCCAGGCTCTGTCACAGGGCCGTTTCCAAACAGACAACGTGTGCGTTTCCATGGGTCCCATCTCCCCGGACAGGTATCTCCTCGAGAAGGGTCCACTGCACGATCCAGGGCACAAGACCCCTCCTCACTCCAACTGCCCTACAACCAGGCGATACCTCTGGGACAGAAAAGCTTGGGCAGATGTTGAAATCCAAGCAGGTGTCTGAAACCACGGGTTGAACTGTAGGGGAATGCAGAGCTAACGAAGGGGCCAGCTTGATCGATCTGGTCGGGGCAGAGAACAGGAGGGTTAAAGGCTCCCAGAGAGCTTTCCATCCAACAGCTAAGCGGTCCGCTGACCTCCCCCTGCTACTGCCATCCAAACAAGCCCCAACCGACCAGACACGACAGCTCCCACTCACCATTTCGCTCTTCTCCCCGAGAAACCCCTGCCCGTGTCCCCAGCAGACTGCCTGACGCCGGGGTCACCGCTCCTTTTTGGGACGAGTTTCTCTTCCTGCTAAAAACCGAACTGTGGACCTGCAAAGAGGAAGGGACGATGGCATTTCTCTCGGGCTGACTCAGCCAGCCTGGCTGGGTCCCAGCGCTCCTGATAGAGCCAGGGCAGGGTCTGGCACGTGCCCGGGGAGCTGGGCTGCAGGGCACCAGGGACTTGGCCTCTTCCCTGCCAGCCCCACAGCAAACAGAACCGCTCCCGGCTCCCAGAGCATGTTTAGCATGAGGGGAATCCTGCTTTTGCTTTCCGAGGCTCGTGCCTCACTGGCCAGAGCACGTTTCCCGGAAGCCCCAGGAGAAAGTGGAGTATTTCTGCTGGCTTGACGCCGAGACCAGCGAGCCCACCCGGTCCGAGGCATCGCTCTCCGTCTGAAATGCACCGCACCACCGGGCACTCGCGTTTTTAAAAGACAAAGAATCTCCTGGCAGACAACGGATATTCCCTTCAGCTTCCCACACATGGTGACTGGATGGTCCTCGGGTGCTTTCTGGAAAATGAAGTCCTGTTTCTAGGAATAAGCAGAGAAAATGAGTACTGGCCACATCCCACAGTACTGGTGGAAGACAGGCAACGTGGAACGAGACATGCAGGGAGCACAGTAGTTGAACAGCAGGGAAGGTGTAAGCCTGCGACAGACCTTGACGCATACAACAGATGGATCATACACACGTTAAAAACCTGTCTCTCTGCAGCTGAAAAGGTCTCCGTGTTTCTCTAACAGCGGTGACTCCAGTTCACATCCCACCTTCTATTTTACCTCCTGCTTCCCACCAGCTTCACGCGGGCTGCATCATTTTTAATATTTCAGCATTGCTTTGGACAGTAACTCTGTGTGACTGAAGGCTTCTGGCCCCGGTTTTGGAAATGATGTCCACCCAGCGACCTGACTGTCAGCCTCCAGGCCCATTCCAGGGCTACACTGTGCCACGACACTCTGGTGCAGGAAGCAGCTGCCTGGGGATGCTTACTCCTTACTTCATCTCCGTTGCTGCTTCGCCTTTGGAAGCAGCTGGGAGGAAATCCAGTCACCGCAAAGGTCTGAGTGGCTGTGGCACACACCATGGGACATGTTCTGGGTGGTGGGACACGCGTGAAATGGGTATATGTTGCTGAAAGAAGACAGCCATGACCTTTAGCCAGCAGGGTAGACATCAAGCAGGGACAGAAAGAGGAAGAAAAGCATTTCAGGTGCTGCCTAGCTACTGAACATTTTTCTGCCACAATGAGTGCGGACCACAGCTTTGCAGTGAGGAACATCTGCCCCATGCTCATCCTGCTGTCCTTGCACAGGAGTTCCAAGTCCCAGGATCTCTGGGACCTGCTGCTGAAGGCCAGACCCTGCAGCGTAGTGAACGAGCCTCTGCTTCTGAAGTCTACTTATGGACGAGTTCCCAGATCCCTCATGTTTATCGCTGCAGATCTGCAACTCAGCCCACTAAAGCGTGAGCGCAGAACACAAAACAACGATGTGGCCCCTTGGTCGATCAATTTGTTCCTCTGTCCCACTTCCCAAACGCCCTCTTGACTGCAACAGCCAAGACAAAGGTAAAGGCTCCAGGGAAATTCTCTCCCTGCAGAGAGCAAATCCCACCCAGTGTACGCAGCAGACACAAACAACAGCTGGCAGAACAAGGAGTGTATTAAGAAATTTCCTCCCTGCGACGAAGTGCTAAATGCATGCACACAACCGAAGCCAGAGTCTTTAACGAACGCAGAGACTCGTTCTGCGCACAGGTACATTCGTGATTTTAGCTAGTGAGATGTAAAACCACACAAAGACCAGAACACGTATGCACACCTTAGAGGGTCTGACTTTTTTTCTGAAGAAACTCTCACACATTTGGAATTATTGACTGCTCAGCCCAGTCAGTACAGCAGAAACATTCCACACAGATCATTGGTCAAACGAGCAGCAGAACAGTTGTCACCAGAGACACCTGCATGAACGCTACCAAGCGCAGCAGATCCATCAAACCACGTTGCAAGCAGCTCTGGGGAAGATGGGAAATTACCAGAACACGGAACAGAGACGTTAAAGTACATGGAACGCTCCTGCAGCCACTTCTCTCCAGAGTCACCGCTCCCATTAGAAAGCCAGGAACCCCGCACCGCTGCTTGCCACCTGAAACTCTCCTTCCTTTTCTCAGGGACCAGGGTCACGCCTTTATTTCCAGACCCGAGTCACTGAGATTTGCCTGAAGAGGGGCAAGGAAGAGAAGGACAAATACAGATCCCACCCAGCAGAGCTCACTTCCCCAGACCTGCGTGGTCAAACAGCTTGAGATCAGAGGTCGTGCCTGTAAAAAGGCCACAAAATTTGATAAGAGGAACAAAACAGAGCTAGAAAACCAAACCAGAAACAACATGGGTTTATGGAGCCTGCAATAAAGCTATAGTCAGTGGTAGACTGTTGTTCACATGACACTTGTTAAGGCTTTGACTACTGGTCTTCTACATGCACGTTTTATATACATATGACCTTGCATGTGTTTGTATGTATAAATTAATTTATTTTTCTTGTTCTAAGCACTTGCTTCTCCTAGTATTCGCAATACTTGGACCGTATTCTGTTCAAGGACTTCTGGAGAGGGCTGGGTCTATTTATTCTCTGTCCGGGAATGCTCTCTCCTCCAGGAATATTGTTTGTGCCTGACAGCGGCGCGGGCCCCATGCATCTCCGCAGCCGTACACCAGAGAGGAGGTGTCACCCCCCAGCCCGACAGCACATTGCTTATGTAAACATAGTAATCCTTGGATTATAAATACTTTATTAAAGCTAACACACCTCGGCTTTTAGATCATAATTGCCCATGAGTGCCTTAATGAAATATCATTCAGAATAAAGTCTTTTTTTTAATTCTCTTTTTTTTCCTTACTGTATCAACAGCTCAATTACTGTGATGCCCCTAAAAGCACCGTTTTCCCCACTTCTTCCCAAAGAAGTGCCAAGCTACCCGTTAGTTCTGCAAGCCCGTGGCTCGGTAGCTTTCACGTACATAAATAACTGCGACACAGAGCATGTCTGAGCCTCGTCGCTCAAAGTGCTTAAGTGACAGTCTCGCTTGCACCCCTGCCACGAAGTCAAGAGACTGGGCCACGGGCCGGCGAGGAACGGGGAAGGAGCAGACACCAGCAGAGCTCTCCTGCTCCCGGTCCGGTACCTGGAGCTTGCACATGTGTGATGGCTTCCCGGAACTCACCAGCACTGACCAGCAGCACGGTCTGCGTCCCTCTGTCTCAGGGACACCTCGACTATCCCTGGGTCAGCGTTCCCCTCGGCGAGACGCTCCAGGCAGCCGACATTGCAGAGCACTCCGAGGCTGCAGCAGGGAGCTCGCAGGGAAGCGGGACTAAGGAAAGTGAGCAGCGTAAAGAAGGCTGAGAAAGCAAACATGGGCGGCGTGAGGAAGAGATTCCTTATTTAAGATACATCCTGGCCTGCTGCCTCGCCGGGTGCTGTAACTGGAGCGCACCGTCAGCACTGGAGCTGCTGAGCTTTGCCATCATCGCCCGGTCATGCCTCGCATCCCACCACAGCACCTCCCTGCCAGCCACCACCCCTCCCTTGGCCGCCGCATCAAAGTACTCCCATTCAACACATACCACGACAATTACTGCAAACCAGGCACCGGGCCCTTCTCTTTCACCACGATCCAGGTAGCCAGCAGCCCTAAAGAGACTGTCCCCGCGCCCCTGCCTAGCTCTCAACCCACAATCACCAAGACAATAAATAGATGAGACAGAAGGAACGATGGAGTTCCAGCCATCTGGTTGTTCCCTTATTGCACGGAGTATTTTGGGCTGGTAGGGGAGAGCGGGTGGCTCCCAAGGTCCTTTGAGAAAATCGTACCGAGTGACTGTCCACATCATCCGCTCCAGAAAACATGTTCGGACAGCTCGTGTGTACAGGATGCTTAGGAGATGTCACCTAGAAACACGACATGCACGAGACGAAGGCTTTTCTCAATTCAAGCTCAGTCTTCGCTCAGCCCCGTGGCAAGCTGTGCAAAATACAATTGTTTATGCCCTGGTACATACAATTAGAAGACAATTTTTGGCCCTGGGCACATTAACAAGAAAGGGTCATGCTAATAATTTCAGAGGCAAACCTTTGAGACTGGATTTAGTTTTAGTTACAGAAAAAACTGTACATTGCTTTTGGCCAGGTGCACAGAAGCCTTAAAAAAAAAAAAAAAGAAAAGACAAAGATCACAGTTAAATGTCTCAATCTTCAGATGGGTATGTTTGCGAGGGCCAGTCAAACTACTTTCTCATGTGCAAGGCATCCTGAAATTTGGTACTTATGTATCGGGCGTGAAAGCCTTTCTTGTTGATGGTGTCGTCCGTGTGGAATCGAATCATGATGGAGTCCCCTGCAGAGTAGATTTCTTCCAGAGGCTGCGGAAAAGTAAAAAAGACAGCACAGAGTGGTCAAGGCTGTAGGCTAAATAACTGTCTGCGCGATGATGCTAGAATTTAAGCTCCGAGTGAGGAGGGACTGGTCAGGACACCCAAACACTGAGCGTTCAGTACCTCCTGCCCTGCTCTGGCTTCCTGAGCACATTCCCTTGCTCTTTGCACGCTCGCCCTTCATGTTCAAAGGCTGGTGCCAGCCCACTCTACAATCCCAGTTCTTCCAGTTGTGTTCTGTAGGTGAGCATTCACGGGACTCCCTGGATGTTCTTGTTCAAGTCGTCTTGAGTTTTCTCCAATTTGTCCTCATCTTTTCAGGAAATGGCACAATTCAGACCGGACCCTGTGGGGCAGCTGAGCCTCTCCCAGGGTTCAATGGCAGCTAAACAGCTTAGCCATGTATCTTACATGATACCTCTGGTTATCTCCCCCACCGCTGTGACCCACTACAACCTCCACGTGCTTCTCGGCCGGACCAACGCTTTCCCAGCCATTCTCCATTTGTCAGCGTGCAGGCAGGTGGGTTACTGCCCTGCTGCCCTGAACTTCACACCAAGCTGCTCTGCCTTTGTTTATTTTCCACCCCATTTCCCCAGTTTGCAAGGACTGCTCCGACACATCTGCTCCCAGGTTGTCTCCCTTTAAATGCAATAAGAGCCTTCTCCATTTCACTGCTGAAGTCCTAGAGAAATTCAACATAGAACCTCTAGTTCTAAATACCAAGGCATTCTCATCACCAGTTTGAGAGCTGCCCCTGTCCAAACAGGGTGAGTACCCTTCCTCACCCCCTCCTGTTATGCCTCTGAAATCCCCACCGCCATGGCTTACCCCCGAGCCGCAGAAGCGTCCCAGGCGTGGTGCACCGCTGTCGTAACCATCATAAATCTCCATGTAGTCATACCCACAGTCGGCCTCCTCCTCAATCTCAAAGGTCTGGAATATCAACTCCACCCCGTAACCGTCTTCAGCTACAATCACCCATTCACAGTTGGCTTGACCTGGGTAGTTGTTGTCCCCAAACTGAGCATGGGAATACAGGTCCTTAGTTTGAACCTCAGCCTTCAAGAGCCCACCACACTCTGGAGGAAGAAAAGGGCACAAACCACAGTCCTGTCAATGGCTTTACCTCCCAACAAAACCTCGCCATCCTGCTTCTGGCCAGCTGTGGGGGGAGAAGTCCTCCAGCATGAAGAGCATGAACAACAGGGAATGTGATTAACCACTGCACCAAACTTACCACAAATGAGTGAATTTGCCAGTCACCCCTGAACTCAATGACCCACATAGTGCAGAGAAGCTCAGTCCTCTTGGTACAGAACATACAGGGCAAGAGACGACTGGTTGAAACTGGCAGGATGGGGCTCCTGCCTCATTATACTCCGGAAAAATGTATCATTTTAGAGAGCAGTTGCTTAAAGGAAGACTTGACGTGCTCTTTGTACTCGTCCTGCAGCTGAAATTCTGACCCCACGTATTTTGCCAGCAGGAAGCTGAAGCACGTTAAAAAAAAATGGGGACCGAACCCATCCTTTTCTGCCCGCAGCACACAAAAGTAGCCCTGTGCTTGTGCAAAATGCGTGTGCTTCGGCACGCTGCAGCCAGTGGGGAAGGCACCTCCTGCCCAGCCTCCCACACGCTGCCGCTCAGAGCACGTCTCATCCATCTGCAGCCGCAGGGGGTCCAAAAAAATGAACCTTGGTGCAAGATGCTCGCCTCCGGGCTGCCACAGATCAGAGGATCAAGCTGTGCCTGTCCACAGCACGTCTCTGCTTCCATCATAACCAGTCTAAAATGGGCTTGTTCTGTGTGGGGCCAACACATGGGCTAAGCTGCATCACCTCCCGCTCCGAGGGTTGATGAGGAACACAAGGGCTTGCTGCTCAACCAAATACCTCCAACTTAAACAAAAGGACGTGAGCAGGAATGTCCGACATCAAGCGACGTCTGAGCTGATACGGAAGCTGGCATTTACGGCACGGTACCAACAATGGTCTGGGAACTGGTTAGCACAACAGACAAACACGTAAAACTCAGGCTAAGCTTATCTGGGAGGAAAGCGCGCCTGGTTTTGCCTGGTAAAAAAAGCAGTGAGACTTGATGACATCTTACCTCACTGGGGTATTGGCAGGCAACCTGCTTACCTGTGCTGTGCTTCGCCTGGAAACCTTTTCTTTGCACAGAAGCATCAGAGTAAAACCTGAGGAACATCTTGTTGGTAGAAGCCACTACAGGGTCTGGTTTCTTGCTGCCACAGAAGCGGCCAAGGATAGGTGACTTGCTATTGGGCCCGTCGTACATTTCTAAGTGGTCATAGGCACATTCTTGGTGCTGTTCGATCTCAAACTCGTTGAACGTCTACAGCAAGAATAAGGAGAAGTAAGAAAGACACTTGTAAATCTGAGTATGCAGCGTAGCAGAGGATGAAATGCTAAGTGAGAAACAGGGCCAATGGTATGCCTGTCCCACGCCTACCACCAACTAAAACAGAACAGCGTGCTTTCAGAGCAGTGTGATCTCAGGGTGGCAAAGCTCAGAAGTTCATACGAACGTGCCGTGCAGCCTTCACTTTGCTGCCCCACAACAGTGTTCGACTGCAAGCCTTAAATGCTCTTATTTTCCTGGCTGGGAACCCTGCCTATCACACTGCATGGGCAGTTCTTCACTATTACTTCCACTGACCTGGGCCTGACGCTTCTCCCTACAAGGGGCCGGGGACTGGCCCTGCCACCACCTTCTGCAGAGATGGTCCCAACTGAGTGGCTCGCAAGGAGGGCATGCTATATCTTCTGTTAACAGAGAGCGCAGTTGTCGTCTGCTGGAGTCTCCTCCAAGCTGCCTCACCCCTGCCTTGTGTCCCTCTGAGACCTTCTGCCCTTCCGTGGTCCAGGGGCAGCCTCCCAGGATGCCATCCTCTGAGCATCCCGAACAGGACCAATGAGGACCAACCTCCCACTCACACGGCAGCAGGGGAAAGTGGCATCAGCTCCGCACAACCAGCCCACTCCTCCCCTCACACTCCCGCTCGCTGGGTACTCACGACTTTCACTCGGTGGCCGGGCGTTGCAGAGATGTCCCACGTGCACTCTTTTCGGCTGGGGTACTTGTCAGGCCAGTTTGGACTGCTCATCGTTCCTTCCGCTCCACTCAGCTTGTGCTCACAACCAGCTTGAGGGAGAGAGATCACAAGATGCAGGCTTTGAGGCAGGTCTCATGGGAACCACATAACGTCCTACACGCTCCTCTCTGCCCAACAAGACCCTCAACAGGGCAGAAACAGGGGAGGTTTCAGTCACTGAACAAGACCTTTTAGCATTACTGGGTAGTTCTGGTGGGTTTGTCCTACACTTATTTGGGCTAACTTGGCAGCTGGTGAGATGGACCACCTCATTCCGTGGGCCTCAGTAACCTCACCCACCTCCCTGCTCTCAATCGTATTCTCCTGCTCCTCCATCCCATCTGCTCCATTCCCAGTGACACAGTGTCCAACCCCTCCACCACGTTGGCTCTGGTGCTATCTCAGCCTTGAGCTGTTTTGCCGACTCAGAAAGCTGAATCAGCTCACAGAGAGATCAGACGAGGACCAGAGACCGTACAGGAGGGCCATGGCAGTGTGCAGCAGGGGTGCGGGCGCAGGAGGAAAGGTATTTGTGGCAACAGCAAGCAGTTAGATCAGCTCATCCTTTCTCTTCTGACTGAGCCCAGTAATTAAACGAAGCAGCAGTGACTAGTCTAGTAAGGATGTCTCACAAACGCTCCTCTTGCTAGCCCAGCTCCTTGCACCCACCCCGTCCATCCCTGTGGCCACATGGAGGGCCAGAATGGGAATGGATCCAGCTGAAAACAAGCCCCTTTCTTCCTTTTACTAGGTAGTTCTTCAGCCACCTGGGACTTTTTTGGTGCCCTAGCCTGGGACGCTGTACAAGCACGGTTCCAACACCAGGCAGGAAGCATCCTGGCTCAAGCAGGGTTTGAGGCAGCTTGTCTTTCCCGAGCACAAGGAGCGAGGACCTTACCTTCTTTACAGTCGTGGCCATTCTCATGCAGCATGAAGCCATTTCTGCACTGGCATACATAGCTCCCAAAGGTGTTGACACATTCGTGCTGGCAACCACCATTGTCTTTGGAGCATTCGTCCTTGTCTGGGCAGGATCAAAGCATCAGACACTGAGCTGACAGTGAGAAACCGGCCACCGCAGTCACCAGCCGGGAGACCCCCACCCACAGGGGCAGATACCAGTGCAGACCTCCAGCCTCTGCTGCTGGACTAGTCCAGGCAGCTTTTTAGCCCAGATACCATTCTCTTGAGTTGTTTTTCATTCCATAAAATGCATCATAAATGTGCTGTATTACATAATGTAAGTTTTGAATGGTTAAAGACCCCTATCTAAAAGAAACCAGTAACTCTTTCTTTTAGAACAGGGTCCAGGAAAAGCATCACACAAGTTCACTAGCCTAGGCAAAAGCCCACTGGCCAGTCTTTATACTTTCAAGTTCCTACATACTCCGATGAGCCTCCACCTTTAAACAGCTCCGTCCGTAGCACAAGCAGCCAGATGGAGAAGAGGATCTAAGGTGCGAGCTGCTCTGTGCAGCTGAAATATGTCCCAGTGGATGCTCACTCCTGTGTGTTCAGGTCTACGTGTTCCTGCATCTCACTGTTCTGAGCATAGGATCTGCTCACGGTTTCCAGCCCACTCTAATTTACGGGCAGTTTTTCTTCAATTTTTCTGGGCCAATGCCCTTCCTGAACCTCATTAACCTCATCTGCCTCCTCTGTTTCTAGATGAAACATATCCCACCTCATCCTTCCTGGTGTTAGATTTCACAAGTCAAACCCCCAGCCTTGATTCTACTCTGCAGCTGTCAATTCAAGGCCGTTTTGCCTGATCATCCTCCACAAAAACATTAACGCTCCTTGGTCTCTGCTGAAAACACAGGATGGAATTGAGCTTCCACGTCCGTACAACGCATACTTCACCTCGCAAACTGCCTGCCAACAAGGTACCTCGCTGACACCAAGAGCTATGAAGGATTCAGAACAGAGGGTTAGAAACTTCCACTAGCAGGCACGGCTTTGATGGGGGGGGATTGCTATACAGGAGACTCCTGGAAGTTTTCTAACTCTTCTGGTTTCAGAGGAAAAAGCTTTTCTTTAATGACTCTGGGGACAGAAATAACCTTTAGGATCACATTCCCCGTTGCTTCCTGCTGTGAAAGGACTGGAGGCATTGAGGGAATCCATGCACCTTGCTGACTCGACACCGCGAAACCGGGCCATACACCGCACTGAGAAACCAAGACGAGAGGTGACACAGCACAGAGCGACCCTGCTTTTTACATGTAACTAACCACATCAGGCTCTGCCTGACTTCACAGGAGGTTGAAGAAAGTTCACCAAAACCAAGAGGTTCAGTCAGAGCTAAGCAAGTGAAAGAATACAGCCACATACCAGAGAAGTAGTGAACTTTAAAGCCTTTCTTGGAGACCGTGTTGTCTGATTTGAACTCCAGTCTCATGTTGTTGCCATTCGAGGTGATCACTTCGGGCTTCTCGGAGCCACAAAACCTGCCATGCAGCTTGGAGTCAGAAGCCAGCCCACTGCGAACCTCAACATAGTCATATTTACAGACCTGCCGAGAGAGGAGGACACTTCTCAGCTCCGTGGACTTGGAGCAGAGCATCGCAGAGGAAGGGGACAGAGGCTTGACTAAGGGGGAACAGAAACAGCCTTTTACTCAAACTCATTCCTGACTTCCCCAAACTCTCCTCTGTCAGTCTTCTCACCCCCCCTTGCTGCCCTGGTCTTATAGCATGGGTGTGTTTATCAGAATAGCAAAGGTTCCATTTAATTTAGCTAAAATGATTACTCCCACCTCATCCGAGCGCCTGACAACGTTGAACGAACTTCAGCAGCCTGCTGAACTAAGGAAGAGACACTGCCCCAATTTATGGTGGAGAAAGGGAGACCTGAACGCTTTGTCCAAATGCCACCCTGCCCTTGGCAGGGCAGAGAACAGACTCTTTTACCGGTTGTTTTGTTTATCCTTGAAGAACTCTACTTCATTGCTCATTTCCAATTATTTTCCTACAAAGGCAGCTCTGGAGAAGGGGGGTGGTGCGATGGGACACCTATTAGGGATGGAAAACACCTACAATTATGCAAAACTGGTAGAGAAAAGAAGCCCATTTATAACAGAACCACTTTAATCCTTCCACTGCATAGAGAAAGCAGATCCAGACTTCAAGGAGAATAATTGCTGTTATTGGCTTATTATATGAAGGGTGGGTAAACACCCAGAAGCAAGAGAAAGTCTCCTTTTCCTGGTACCCCAAGGATTTATCCAGTTCCGAGTTAGCCAACAGTCACACCTCTGAGATGCAGGGACCGGTTACGTACATCATTGCCTTCCAGCTCAAACACTTCGAACTGCAGAGAGATCCGGTACTGGGCTGGAGCTACCACCTGCCAGACGCAGTTTTTGTTAGTAGGATATTCCTTGGGCCATCCAGGGCTAGTAATGGTCCCATTGAGCTTGGTGATGAAGCCCCCACAGGCAGCTGGAGAGGCAATAAATGAACACAAGTTTTACTTGGTTCTGTTCAGACACACAGATTGGGCCACACTGGTAGCTAGGAGATGAACTGGCCCCTGGTTGGTGGCACATTGCAAATCCTGGCCTCCAGAACAGGTTTAAAATGCTGGGAGCCTGCAAAGATGACCGAAACCTCAGCTGCTACAAATCACCAGTGAAACACACACACCGGGCTATGACCCTGAGCCACTCACACGGTGTAAGGTCAACCTCCTTCTTCTTCTCTAGCCTTGGGCTTACCGTGGATCTGTTGACTTGACATGCACAATACAGTTGTACAGGCTAGCTTGGCAAATTCACCCACACTCAGCCCTACAACCCTTACTCCTTCAAGTTTATCAGTAATGGAATAATTAGAAAATAGCGGAATCCTAGGGAAGACATCCCTGTCAACTCTTCAGTGGCTTATTGTATGTGGATTGCATCTTCTCTAGGGAAAACTGAAGACAAAGCCAAAGACTTAGCTTTATTATCCCATTTCCTTTAAAAATTTGGGACATCTCAACTTCATCGTCTTGTGGACGGCTTTTACCTCAAAGGAATCAACCTCAGTTTGCTCTTTTGCTGCAAAATCCTATTTGCAACAAAGCAATTTTTTCTTGCTGTTTCCTGGGGGTACTGAGACACAGCCAGATCTTCAAAACCCACAGGGATAAAAGGTTCCTGCACCATGTTCCCAGCATCATTTTACGTTAAGAGAACTAACCCAAGGGAGCAGCTTCAATACAAAAAGTGTAGCGAGCAAGTGTGTCTGGAGAAACCAAAGCAATTTACTCTGATGTGCCTGGCTACAATTTCAAAGACTACCCTTCCTACATTGCCCACAAATGAACTTTAAAATAGTTAAGAGTGAAGTTCAAAAACCACTTGCCAAGTTATACCAGCTGGCTTGCTCAAAATTGCAAGAAATTGTTTTTAAAAATAAAGTAAAGCTTCCAAAAGCCTTCTGCACGCCCCTAGCTCTGCCCTCACCAAGCCAACAGCAGCCTTCCCCAGAGAGCTGGGTAATAGCAGAAGGCAGGGCAAGTCGGGTGACTCCGAGCACAGCCCTCACAGCACATGGAGCTCCCTGCAGGTCTCAGCTGAAAGGCAGAGCCAGAAGGCAAGAACAACGGGTGGATTCTCACCACTCCAACAGCTGTATTGCTGGCAGGAGCAAACACTTGTTGCAAGAGATTAACTAAATATACATATTTATGTATAAATAGGAAGCTGACAGAAAGAGTTTCTATCGAAGACATGGAGCTTTTTCCCCCATAACAGAAGAAGGGAATTGACTCCTCGGTATGGAGAATCTCTGCTTTGCATGCAGGCAAAACATCAATATTTTACTCTACAGAACAAATTTCTTTAAAAAACCTAATAAATTTAGAACAGGGATCTCAGGCCATAAGGGACAACTGGTTTTAGAGACGTTTACCTGTAGAGAATCAGAGTATTTTCAGTTTTTCAACCAAAACTTGTTTTTCAGTGGAAGATGTCGATAAAAAGAAATTTTTCAGGTTGAGGAAGATAACAGAAGCAAGGAGGATGCAGGAGCAAGGAAAATCATCTCCAAGACTGTTCAATTTCATCATTAGCTGTAGTACTCATCCTATAGACAGATGCCTCAATCTGTAGGTTACTCACCTTCACAGCTCTTTTTATCAGCTGTCAACTCATAGCCAGGCTCACAGGTGCATTTGTAACTGCCCAGCGTGTTCTCACAGTGCTGCTCACACCCACCATTGTCCGGCAGAGAACATTCATCCACCTCTGTCAGGAGAAGACCAGAACAAGTCACACTTTCCTGACCACCCAAACCCATCATAATCTTCATGCAACACTTCTGGGCAGAACCACCAGAGCACTGGCTGAGGAGCCGAGCCCACGGAGCAGGCATGGCAGAAACCTCACAAGTGCCTAAAGCACTCAAACCACCAAAACTGTTACTAGTCAGGAGTGCTTTTTCTAGACAGGAGCAGGAAAATGTGGTGTCCTGTAAAGACTTCACTGCATTTTGTTCTCATTTTCCCCTGTTTTGTTTTGTTTTTTAAATTCTTCATGCTCTTGAGTGACTTGAGCTCTAAGGATCCAGCCCATTATGGTGCCCACAGCAAGGAGCTGTGGGAGGCCGTACACTGCTGAACCAGGTACAGCAAAGGAGCTGGGAGAACACACAAGTAGTTCTTCCTTTTCATAGACACATGAAGTCTTGCTCCCCTAGACTCTGAAGTCAGGTTCTTCCTTTTCATAGACACATGAAGTCTTGCTCCCTTAGACTTTGAAGTCACGTTCTTCCAACCCCATCTCAACAACACAAACTGACATTTTTATACACAGATAGCCAGAGGTACTGGCTTCTCGCCCCAACCTCTGGTTCCATGCACACCCCTTAACAGATGGGTTTATTAGCATGGTTGTGGTGGGCTGGCCTTAGCTAGCAGACAAACCACCCAGCCGCTTGCTCACTCCCTGGCCCCCTGCTCCAGTGGAATGGGGGAGAGAATAGGAAGAACTGGAGCAAGAAAGCTCCTGGGTTGAGACAGAATCACAGAATGTTCCGGGTTGGAAGGGACCTCTGTGGGTCATCTAGCCCAACCCCCTGCCCAAGCAGGGTCACCTAGAGCAGGCTGCACAGGACCACGTCCAGGTGGGTCTTGAATAACTCCAGAGAAGGAGAGTCCACAACCTCCCTGGGCAGCCTGGGCCAGGGCTCCGTCACCCTCAGAGGGAAGAAGTTCTTCCTCATGTTCAGCTGGAGCTTCCTCTGCTTCTGTTTGTGCCTGTTCCCCCTTGTCCTGTCGCTGGGCACCACTGAACAGAGTCTGGCCCCGTCTTCCTGATGCCCACCCTTCAGATATTTAGAGGCATTTCCAAGGTCCCCTCTCAGCCTTCTTTTCTTCAGGCTGAACAAGCCCAGCTCCCTCAGCCTTTCCTCATAGGAAAGACAGGGAAATTACCCACCAATTACTGTCGTGGGCAAAACAGACTCAACTTTGGGGAATTTAATTTAATTCATTGCCAATTAATATAAACATTTCAGCACCGATTCAGGTATTGGGAAACAAACACTGGGGGGAAAAAAAAAAAAAAAGAAACAAATGTTAAAAGGCTTAGGGAAAACACGTTTCGGCTGCCCTTTGCCAGGCTCAACTTCACTCCAGGCTCCTCTCCTCCTGTCTTGTACCACTGCAGCTTACAGCCAGTCCCTTCAGCAGAGCCACGAGCGTGCAAAGGCAGGAGGGGATAGGAGCTACAGCCAGTACATATCTTTGCTGCTCCTTCCTTCTTCTCCTTCCCCCTGTGCCAGCATAGGCCCTCCACGGGCCGCAGGGAACATCTGCTCTGCCATGAAGCCCCTCCACCTTCTCCTCCTCTGACCTGGGCATTACCTCTGCTGTTTCACACTTTCTGTTCCCTCCTCCTCCCTCTCCCCATCTTTTTCGACCTTCCTTAAATGTGCTTTGACAAAGGGACCACCAGCTCAGCCGCGTCCTGCCACGGGTCCACTGCAGAGCCAGCCTGAGCACGGGGCAGCCCCCACAGTCCCAGCGCCTGGACACCCACACCCAACGTCACGCTCCAGCTCCATCAGCTCCTGCTGAGCAGGTCAGACAGGAACGGTCTTGACTGGATGGTCATTGCAAGTCCCTGGTTTCTGTTTTTTTTCTGGTTTCTGTTTGTGTATTGACTATGAAGAAAGCAGAGCATTTCTTTGCTGCTCCCTGCTTGTGTACAGGTTCAATAGCTTCTCATCTGGCTGATAAATCACTCGCTTGAGAGAAAAGGGAGGCTGCAACTCCTACAGTCACCAAAAACTCCTGCGATCCATCTTTACCGTGAGACAGATGTGTCCTGGCTATGGGCAGGTATATTTTGCAAAGCATTGTGTTTCCTCTAATGTTTGCCATGCAGAAGAAAGGCACAACAACGTGCGTGTGAGACAAGCACATCACTACCAACACTTCCACCGTACACAAAAGAGGCTTCAGTGATACAAACAATTTGTTACCAAAACGAAGATAACTAGTGAAGAATAATCCTAGAGCTTTCCCTCGGGTTATTCATGGTGGGATAGACACAAGGCAATCGTCAGGTCATCCGGACGTTGCCTCTTGGATGTGACCAATGACTTGCCCTCCCTGAGCTGCCTTACTCTCCCTGAGCTGTTTGCAGGTTGATCTTCTCTGAAAAGTTACAAGCTACCACTGCAAGTTCTCACAAAGCGTAACATTCAACTCCAACCTTATCTCTGTTTGTTTTTTTAAGCCAACTTCAGCGTTGTCAGACAGATGATGGAAGCTCTATTCCTTTCACAATTCCTTAAAGCAAAGCTGACCCATTGCTCAATCAGCTACGGGTGGCAGTCTGAGGAGTGCCCGCAGAGCCATCGACTTTGTCCGTTGACTTTGTTTGTGGAGTGGCTGGTAGTCACAGTCCCTCTGGATACGGAGGTAAAGGCTGCAGAGCTCAGATCCCAGCCTGAAACTCCCGACGTGGCCTGCAGGTACGTCCACCCAGCTTTTGCAAACCGCCCTCAGCTCTGCCCGCCAGGAAGCTGGCTAGAAGCTGTGTAGCCATGGCTACTCTGGCGCTTGGTCCGAGCAAACACGCTGCGCTCCTCAGCTGAACGTACCGGCATGGAGGCAGCAACACCCTCACAACCCACAGGCTCCACGGTTTCTGGTTCAGACACGTGAAGGCTGAGCAGACGCTGCAAGATCCAATCTGCCAGCAAGAACTCCAGAGACAGTACCTCTGTCTGCAACTGTACTGGCACTGCATGTTGATGCATTTTTTTACATGAAAAAGAAATTTATTTATTTCTGACTGTCTGTACCACAAGGAAGATCTCAGGTTCACGTGTGTAACTTTCTTCCTCTACAAACTTGCAGGAGAACCTCAGATTCTACAACCCGGCTTGCTGCAGGCCAAGGAGTCTCCAACGTAGTGCTAATGCCTGGAAGGCATCCCTGCTGCAGGAAGCCTGCACTATCGGCTCCTAAAAGAAGCCAAAACGTCTTTGGGAAAAAAACTACTCTCTGTGTCTTTACGGAACCTGAGAAATCTCAACAAGGAAGTCTCGGCACTGAGAGCGCTGTTCAGCGACTGGAATTAAGCATCATGGTATTTGCCAGCGATCTTGCAGTCACCCTTTGTCACGGTCTGTTTCGACCTCTCAAATTCACAGGACAACATACTCTGCGAATTAAACTTTAACTGATTTCTTTCTTTTGCACAGAAGAGCATGGATTAAGTTATAAGTTATGAAACCTTCCGACCTGAATAGTGAATAAGTGAATTCAGGTGATTGATAGGCCAGTCTGAGCAAAAGGGATTGACCCCTGCTGTGTGTGTTTGTTGTATTTCTTAATGAGCTCATGAAATAAAGTTTAATTCACAGAGTACACTGCCCTGTAAATTTGAGAGATCCAAATGGACCGTGACACCCTTAACACAAGACAAAAGTTAAGGTAGAAATCAATAAAGGACTTATGCAATCCAAATATTGGCATTGCAGCTATTATTTCTGTACAACTGCCACTGAACCTAAGGGAAACAAGACCATCCACCTCGCAGCAGCTCCGCAGGTATTTTCTCAAGTGAACAGGTATTTGGTTCTTGCCTCTATCAAGTCACCAGGATGCTGGTAAAGCACCAAGGCTTGGGTCCAGCTCTTAAGAAGAATCTTTGTCTTCATTCGCATCTTCTGGAAGAGGATCTCCGCTTAGGAACACGTTTGTCTCCCAAAGCACTTTGAAACTTTCCCTGTGATGCTGCTTGCAACCAGGTTTGCCCTCTCTCCAGAAGTTTCTTTTGGAATGGAACTTACGCAGAGAGTTGTTTTTAACACTCTGTAGAGTACTAGTGCCTTCTTTGAAAACGGCAGTGTCCCCTGGCCTGGACAAATGGGGGTGACATTCTGCCCTGCTGCTAGTGTCTCTGCTGGGACTGACCCATAAACGAAAGGCTAATGTTTTTTGAGTTGGCTTTCTGTCTTCATCAGCGAGGTGGTTATCATGCCTCAGCATCAAACCCCACTACGCTCCCAAATCAACTGGCACATCAACTTGACATTGGCAGTGGTACGGACAAGTCCAACAGCTCTTAACTACAAGCACTAAGGTAACTGATCACTTTGGGACGGCAGTAGGTTAAGGAACAAGTGATCCCCAGCTTTGACCTTGAGAGCTATTAGATCACATACCTTTAAAGAAATTTGCTGCAAAGCCTGCTTTGTTTATGGTTGCATCAGATGCAAACTTCATCCATACTTTATTTGAGCTGGATTTGATATCTTCTGGCTTCTCGTAGCCACAGAAGTGACCGATCAGTGGGCTGTATTCAGTGAGGCCATCTCGGATCTCCAGGTAGTCATAAGAACATGCATCATGCCATTCAACCTGTAATGGGAGAAGGTGTGCCTGTAGCTCACCAGTACGAGTGCCCCGGGCCAGGCCAGCCACCCGGTTAGACTTTGGCCAGAGACCGGCTTCCAAAGGCACGTCCCAAACAACGGGTCACAGCTCGGTCCTTGCCTCGCCACCAAACTCTCCTGCAGCTGAAACCATGTTCAAGCCCGGGCACACCTCAGTCCTGCTGCCGCTTCACGGCTGCCCTCCAGCGAAACCCAGCCCACGACTATCCATGAGCTGCTTCTCCACGAGCAGCTGTAAGAAACAGCACGGGAGGGCTCAGGGAGCAGCCGTGGGGTCGCAGCCCGGAGGTGACACTGTCAGCCCCTTCCAGGACAAGAACAGCAAGCCTGCACCAGCCACGGGAGCCTACGGGCTCGACGGGTTTTATGCACCAGCCCAGGCCCTGTCCACTCCTGCCTGTGGCTTAGACGTCAGCCATCAGCAGCACATCACCGGGCTCCTCACAGAGAGCATGCAACCTCCTATAATCCATCCCATAAAACCTTCTCTGACCCTTCAAAGCCCGTCTGCCAGCGGGGAACATGGCGTTTCTTTAGAGAGTCACAAATGCCCTGAAATCTGCCAAGCCCCAGTGACACCAACAGGGTTTTCTTGCCTTGACTGTGACCATTCCATTTCCTTTGACCAGAGTGAAAAGTTCAGGACTCCTGAGTCCCTACTTCACATCATCGGCAACTTCGTGCCCCTTCTAATCCTTTCTGTCTAGAGTAACAGTTTCTGAAAACTCATAATATTTAAAAATTGGTTTCAAAATCTCTGAACAAACTTCTGGTGAGTAGAAATGTTGTTCTGAACTACTCAAAAGATTTATTTTATTATTATTATTTACATCATTTCCTTCTTAATTTTAAAGGATCTACAGAAGTGAAACGATATCCGTAATATAATACACAATGACATTTCTCACCTCAAAGGCTTGGAATGTGATTCCGATGTGAAAGCCCTCCGAAACGGTGATCTTCCAGACGCACTCTTTGGAAGGTCTGTAGTCATCTGGGTAATTGGGAGATTGGATCTGGCCAGCGTCCCTGTGAATTTCTCCACCACAAATAGCTCCATTAAAAAAAAAAAAAACCCAAAACCAAACAAAAAGAAAAAAAACATGAGATTGCAGCTTTTTCCTTAGGTAAAGCCTGTTCCACACACAGCCTTCCTCCTCAGTCAAATCTGTGCCAATACTGCTTTTTGCGCAAAGGCAAGACACAAGTCTTGGAAGTTTTTACAAATTTAACATTCTGCCTTAGTGACCGTGTCTCCCGGTCCGCTGCGCCGACCTCCGCAGAAGGTGAACTCACTGGGACAGAGAATTCCTATGGATTTGTGCGTTTCGCTCTCCTGACCACCTTCGTAACTTTTTAAAACCTGCTACCAGCACTAAGGACCAAGAAAAGCTGGCAAAAAAAAAAAAAAAAAAAATCCCAAGTAAAACCACCCAGCTGCAGATCTATTCCAGCCACACGATGGCAATATCAACGAGCCTGAGCTGGTCCCCAGCAGACCAACTGGCTGCCCGCTGCGCACGAAGACCTAACTGCTGTGCTAAACGTAAGAACCAGCAAGCTTAAAGACCAGGAACAGAAAATTTAATGAAAACCCAGTTTAATACAAGACTAGTAGGGACCTTGCAAACCAGAGGAGCTCAGTGTAACTTGACAACGCGCTGCATTAGCAGCTCCGGCGCGGCTCTCCCTGGCATGGCCTGGAAGTTGCTTGCACTGGGTAGCATCGTCTCAGGGTTGCCTCGCGGGCTGCTGATGTTGAACTGCGACCTAGTACGAAGCACTGTTTCGCTAGGGCAGTGCTAACTTCTCACTCCAAGAAGGACATTGAGGTGCTGGAGCGTGTCCAGAGAAGGGCAGCGAGGCTGGGGAGGGGTCTGGAGAACAAGTCTGATGAGGAGCAGCTGAGGAGCTGGGGCTGTTCACTCTGGAGAAGAGGAGTCTGGGGGGGGACCTTGTCACTCTCTGCAGCTGCCTGGGGGGAGATTGTGGTGGGGCAGGTGTTGGTCTCTTCTCGCAGGTAACTAGCATTAGGACAGGAGGCGGTGGCCTCTGGTTGCATCGGGGCAGGTTCAGACTGGATATTGGGAGAAATTTCTTTGCTGAGGGAGTGGTCGGGCATTGGGGCAGGCTGGCCGGGGCAGCGGTGGGGTCACCATCCCTGGAGGTATCTAATAAACGTGTAGATGTGGCACTTCAGAACATAGTTTAGCAGGCATGGTCATGTTGGGGTGATGGTTGGACTTGATGATCTTAGAGTTCTTTTCCAACCTTTACAATTCTATGATTCTATGAACCAGTGCTAAGGCACCACCAAATAGCTGCACCCAAAATCCAGCTGCAGAGCACAATTCAGGCTGTAGCTTGAGTTCGTATATTCAGAGCTACAAGTGGTGCTAGAGAGAGGGACCCTTCGGAGGACTGTCTGCCCCACCAAACAGAAAGAGGACTAAAAAAGCAGAGAACTGACAATTTATTTTTTTTAAACAGCCATCAAACTGTCAGCCAGCAAACTATATTTTCTCTACCCACTGCAGTAGTTCACGCTGAAATTCAGCTGAGCACCAAGTATACTGGAAGAGCTTTACAGCAAAACAGAAAGAACATCTGCTGACAGAGCCTGAGAAAGCAAGAACGATGACAAATTTGGGGCTGCCAGCAGTGCTTCAGGGCAAAACATGATGGTGTAACAACAAGAGTGGACAAGGGAAAACCAATGGACGTCATCTATCTGGATTTTTGTAAAGCCTTTGACATGGTCCCTCACAACATCCTTCTCTCTAAATTGGAAAGAGCCATGGATTTGATGGGTGGACTGTTCGGGGGATAAGGAATTGATTGGATGGTCGCAGCCAAAGGGTAGTGGTCAACGGCTCAATGTCCAGATGGAGACCAGTGATGAGTGGAGTCCCTCAGGGGTCCGTACTGGGACCGGTGCTGTTCAATATATTTATCAATGACATGGACA
>Ga0065711_1036240_pt1 | contig 21259 bp, 20 predicted proteins | sample Hoacrofraction12_FD_59098 | JGI IMG/M metagenome (GOLD analysis project Ga0065711, IMG submission 59098) | Hoatzin crop microbial communities from Cojedes, Venezuela - Epithelial fraction 12 v2 (version 2) | ecosystem: Host-associated > Birds > Digestive system > Esophagus > Crop | place...
ACCAGGTTGGACAGGGCTCTGAGCAACCTGATCTAGTTAGCGGTGTCCCTGCTTGCTGCGGGGGAGTTGGACTAGATGACCTCTAGGGGTCCCTTCCGACCCAAAACTTTCTATGATTCTATGAGATTTACTTCTGGATGAGATAACATTTGTCTGTTTGAAGACAGCTCCTCAAATGCTTTAAGTACTTGGATTTATTACTTTCTCATGATCAGTGGCACTTGGTGAAAATCACTTGCTTTTGCCCACCCATAAGCTGCTCACATTATTCACAATAAATTGATCTGGGCTTATCTGGCCATCCAATTACTGTAGTTACCAGTTTTAGATGAGAGAAGGCATGATATTTATTTTGGAAACATTGCTTCCCAAACTTACTTGCTGTTACCTTAGCTGAGGGAGCATGCATCTCCCTGCCTCCCTCCCCGACTCGGACCTGCTCTCAAAGGTATAATCTTTTACCTGTGGCCTCTCTGGAGATGTAGAAAGGATAGTAGCTGAAGTAGCTACTCTTTTTTTATTTTTTTTTTCCACTTCTGTTTCCTCTGTTCAGTAATAAAATAGTTAATAGCTGTGCCTTTGGGAATACTGTGATTAAAAAAACAAAAGAACTCCAAACACCCGAAGGGTGCCATGTGATTAAAATAGCAGGTTGATGTCCAGCAGAGAGAAATCACTCCTTACTGAAGCTTACAGAGAATTGCAACAACCCCGCACTTAGCAACAGCTTGAAATGCCCTTTTCAGCTCCACAGGGAGAACACCGCTATGTACATAGCCGTGCCCGGAGGGGGAGACCTTGTGGTCAGCTTTCTGTTCGGCGTCAGATGGTGTTGCAAGTAACTACTTTCCTAGGGATGCTGCTTAGCGAAGCCCCCTGGGGCGGCTGTGGACTGCGTCGGGTGCAAGGGCCGATGTGCCCCCTCAGGCTGTGTTTGTGCAGTGAACAGCAGGGTGGCTGACCCTGTCCCTCTGGCCAGATACGCCCCTTTCCCCTGGGGTGCTTTGTCAGGAATACGGGGTTGTGCTCGTGGCTGTAGGGGCACCCGGGGGGGGCAGCATCTCCAGGGACAGGCAGGCAGGGGTGTGCGGACTGCTGTGCTTGGGGGCTGCTCCCCGAGCTGGGAGCGGAGAGCTGGGTTCCCACACTCTGCTGGCGAAGCCCCTGCTGCCAGCTCAGGCAGAAAAGCGCTTTTATTGGCGTGGTTGCTGGCAATTGGAAGAGCAGCAAAATGGCTTCCTTTGGCAAGTGCCACGCGTGGCCGAGGGGACTTAGCCCTCTGTGCTGGCACGGGCAGGAGACGTGGCACCCGCTCGCCTGGCACAGATGAGCCCGGACCCCCAGCAGCCTCAGCATCTGGAGGCGAAGGAGCTGCCTGAGGTTTAGTGTGCAATCAGGTGTGCATCTCGGGTGTTGGGGGCAAATAGCATGCGGATTTCTGGCACGGCGGTACCGCTGCCGGGGCTGCGAAGGGAAGGGGCGTCACAAGCCGCGAGCGAGTAGCCAGAAAGGAGCAGCTCCTCTGAGCAGCAGTGGTACCTGGGGCAGTTAGGTGTGTGAAACTATTACCTAATTATACCTCTGCAAAGCTAGAAATACAAGAAATGTTTTATTTTTTAAATTAGAAAGTTGGTGATTAGTCCCATGCATATTATCTCAGACTTTGTTGCCCTGTTTAAAATTATTGTTACTTACATTATGTCTGATTGTAGGCTTTTACAGAAACGCTGTCTTCATACTCATTTCTCTTGTTTTTTTACTAATTCCTTTCTAATAACCTGCAATTGAGGTTTTACTGCATAATAGCTCAAATGAGTATAAACTAACCATGGAGCATTTACTAATTTTCCGTTTTGCTTTAACTCTTGTTTCCAAGTGCTCTGCCACTCCTTGGCGTGCAGCTGGTGCTGCTGGAGGCACGTCTGAACCGCACAGCAGAGCGTGGTGCGCAGCGTGGCTCTGCTGCCCAGCGTGACCTGCCCCAGTGCGGAGATACCCGCTGTCTCCATGAGTTACGACTGAACCGCCACTCAGGGCTGATTTACCCAGGAGCTGGGCTAAACAAACACAGTTGCTCCAGAGATCTTGTGGCAATTGATTTTTCCGTTGGGGAGGGAGGAACCCACACAGTAAACTCTTGTAAAAAGCATACATGCCTGAATCTGTCCCCCTTTGTGTGGGTTTTTTTGGTGTTTTTTTGTTTTTTTTTTTTGAAAGCACCTAGCAGAACCAAGTGCTGGTAATGATTATCACTCCTGGGAGCAGTGGTAATACTTCAGTTCTGTGAGTTTATATGTCCCAAACTGGTGATTCTCTTTGTAGCAGCTTTCTGTATGCATGAAGTATGCCTTCCTTGCATGAAAGAATCTATTTCTATGTATTTAAACATCAGTTTTGTTGGTAGAAATGTAGGTTGTTTCCCTTGCCTGTGGGCTCACTGAGTTCGGTGTGACTGCTTGTGTGTCTAAAGTGGGCAGAAATGTCTCTCCCGAGCACATACCTCTCTTCCATTTCGCCTTGTTTGTAGACGCTCCCGTGAGCTCTGTAGCTCTCCGGAAATCTGGGGATTATGTCATCACCCTGGGAACCAGGTTTGCCGCTTTGAAATGGAAAGAGCAGCTGGTAACCACCATTGCTCACGTGGACAAGGATAAACCAAACAACCGATTCAATGACGGGAAGGTGGATCCTGCGGGGAGGTATTTCGCAGGTATGCTGCAGGCAGTTCTGTGTGACTGTTCAGCCTGGGGGAGAGAAGGCTCGGGGTTTTATCTGTGTGTGTATGCGCCTGATGGGGAGCAGGGGGGAGTGAAGAGGAGGGAGCCAGACTCTGCTCGGTGGTGCCCAGTGACAGGACCAGAGGCAATGGGCACAAACTGAAATTCAGGAAATCCTGTTTAAACGTAAGAAAACTCTTTTACTGAGGATGACTGAGCAGTGGAACAGGTTGTGCAGAGAGGCTGCGGAGTCTCCGTCTGTGGAGATGCTGGAGATAATAGCACTGCCCTGAGCAACCTCCTCTGGCTGGCCCTGCTCCGAGCAGGGGGTGGGCCCAGGTGATCTCCGGAGGTGCCCTCCAGCCTCAGCGATCCCATGATCCTGGCTTACTGGTTTTTAAAACACCATTCTGTGTATCTGCCACGTAGCTGGGTCCCCAGGCTTACCTTAACTTGCATTTACCCAGCCTCTCAAGAGCCAGTCTCAGCTGCCGACTTCGAGCCACAAAGCTGGTTTGTTTTGCAAAGGCTTTTAGTAAGACTTCTGAGAGAGGAGGAAGCTTTTTTCCAGTCTCTCTGCTACACAAGACGTTAAGATTTGTGGGAAGTTAAATGCTGACCCCACCTTTTTTAATATTTGAATGACTGAATGAAACATTTTGCAGAAATCATGCTGCAAACCATTTCTGCCACAGTTCAACAAAAAAGTAAATAGGCTGTGGTTTGTCAATCTGCTGAAAGCAAGCACTTTTGAAATCTACCTTTCTCTTTCACTTTTAACTTGGTTTCTTACCCAAATTTCTGAAGCCTCCGCACTGCTGGCTTCTGCGTTGGCAGTGGGGTCGTCATACTAGCGAGGGGCTGCCCCGTTCACTCTTGAACATGCTTTCTCCCCTTTGGCTCTGCACAGGTACGATGGCTGAGGAGATTCGACCTGCCGTGCTGGAAAGACACCAGGGCTCTCTGTATACGCTCTTCCCCGACCTCTCCGTGGTGAAGCACTTTGATCAGGTGGACATTTCTAATGGGCTGGACTGGTCGCTGGATCACAAAACCTTCTTTTACATTGACAGTTTGTCCTACTCAGTGGATGCCTTTGATTATGACATCCAAACTGGAAAAATTGGTATGAATCGTTGTATTCAAAAATAATCGTTTGTGTCGAAAGATTGTGATGTTTGTTTCCATTCTGGTTGTTATGCGGAGATGATCAGAACTTTGGGAGCGCTTCTTCAGAAGCCTCTGTTGAACAAAACAACAGAAGCTGTGTTAACATCCATCTGCGCCTGCGTGGGCCCCTGGCTCAAAGGCTGTTGGTAATATTATAAAGTGTTTAAATTGCATGGCAGAGTTTAAGTAGTAATTTGGACTACTGTTACTAAACACAACGTGTATCTGATCTTCCTTGTATAAAAAGGGCAAAGTGTTTCTTGTGTGGCTACGTTGCTGTGGCTGCCTGTTTCTGCTAACAGAAAGCTTGCAGTGTTGTGCAAAACCTCTGCTAGTTCTCTAAGTTTTTTTGACTCTGCTTTGTTTTTTAAAATATGAGCTCTTAAATGAAGATTCTGCAGACAGAGCTAAGCAACAACTGGAAAGCAGTAACTCAAAACTTCTTCCTTCATTTATTTAAAACAAAATAAAACAATCCCTTAAGGGCTTCTACAAGCTTGGGCAAAAGAAAAATTCCAGTGGCTTGGACTAATAATTTGCTTTTGAGTACACAGACTGCAGTATTTGCTTTAGAAGAACACAGTCAATTTGATATTTAGTTTTAAAACTGTGAATGTAAAGTCATTTTAGGTGTAGCATCTTGACCCATATCTCTCTGCTATGGCTTACAATTTAATTTTTCTTTACGAAATGGGGTGTTCTCCTCTCTCTCTCGCTCGCGCTGGCTCGCTCTCATTCTGTGGGCAATCCGACAATCCCCAGGAGCACAAAGGAAACTCATTAAAAATATTGCTACATATGAGAAACATTGAAGTTGTCAGAGCATAAAATAAACAATGTTGGAAAGTTGGTTTTAATTTTCTTTAATAACAGTGGATAAAAGTTCAGATAGAGTTGTTTGCTTTAAGTTGACAGTGAGCCTTTGAAGTTGACTCTTTTCCTAACTCTGTGTTTATATAAACTCTCAGTTTATATATCTGAAGGTCAGTTTTGTGTTGAAACAGTGATTATTGGCACGTTCCAGCAATGTGTTTGAAAAGTTTCCAGTTCTCTGACTGGAAGCAGCCCGTTCTTGAAATGATCCAAACTGCTTTTAGAACAAGTAATTAATTTTCTGAATATATATAACATTAATTTATTCAGTTATTCATTTAATGTTGTCAGTAGGGAGTATGAGTGGTACACTAGAGAAGAACACCAGAAAAAAGGATTATGCTTTCAATGGATAGAAACTGATCCACAGGCCTTCACGCTGAGAAACAACTGTCTCGGGGAAACAAACAGGGCAGCAGACACGATCTGTTTCTTTCGTACCGAAGAACTCGGGACTTCAATGCAGCTTTTGAAAATAATAGTACAAATAACTCTGCTGGGCTGTGACTGATAAAAATTTTAACAACTGTCTCGCTCAGTTTTGTTGTGGTTTTTCTACCCTGCAGGCAACCGCAGGAGTATATACAAACTGGAAAAAGAGGAAAGCATTCCTGATGGGATGTGCATTGATACAGAAGGCAAACTCTGGGTGGCTTGTTATGATGGTGGGAGAGTGATTCGTCTTGACCCTGAGACGGGTAAGTCCTTGCAAAGATTAGACTGGAATTCTGTGGTTTTGTTGGTTTTGTTGTTTTTTTTTTTTTAAAAAAGGAAACAAAAGCAAAGAATGAGAGATGGTTTTTTCCCCTCACAGAAATGGCGTATCTGCTCTTTCTACAACACTACCTTTTTTTTTTTTTGAATTATATGTCTCCGCTCTCAAAAGTTAGCTTGGTAAATAAGTCTCTTTTGTTCCCAACCTCTGTTGTGTTGGAAAAGGTAAAGTTGCTGAGGAGACTACCATTATACTGGTGAATTGTTTCACCAGCAGCTCTGGGACCTCTTTCTGGTCCCACATCCTCCTCCCCTAGTGGGCAGAGCACTCCTTGGTGACCTCCGCCAGCCCTTTGAATGCCCTCCTGGAGCAGTGGACTCTGCCATTTTTCCTCTTTGGGTTGCTGTTGTTTACCTTTTTCCTCACTGGTCCTCACCTTCTTCCTTTCTTCACTTGTTTTCCCTTCCTTCTCCCTTTTGGAGGTGTTTTCTTAAGGGAAATCTAGTGGGAATGGTGTCCATAAGCATAGGGAGATTGTAGGAATAGGGAACGCAGAGTACATACCCCTAACACATTTCCAGCCTCCAACTATGCTCAGCTCAGGTTCTTTCAGAGCTGGATGTGATTTCCCTGTGTCGGTAGCTGCCAGTGGATTTCTCTTCCGTGAACTTGTTCTGTCTCCCTTCGCCTGTGTGGAACTCCCAGCACCCACAGCAAACAGTAGCAAGAAGTTTTCACAGGTTAAGCGTCCGTGTCAAAAAGAGCCAACTTCTTTGTGAATATCTCCTGCTTATCTGCCCTCCCTGCGCTATGATTTTAAGGTAATACCTAAAGCCTGCAATTTTCTGATTTCAGAGTGGATTGTAACTATTTAAGGAGACAACCCAGACAGGTTTGAAGATACCTCTGAAAGCCTCTCTTTTAATGCCCAGTAGTTATTAAGGGTGGCTGGAAGGACTGTCAGCCAGCTGTTACCCACTGATAAAGAGCTCACCTAGAGCGTGTGAGGGATTTTCAGGTTCCACTGATAGCAAGGCTTGGACTGCCTTTTTAAGGGAATGGAGGAGGAAACTCGTTTGGCATCTTTTGTGAAGTGAAGGTTTCGAGGCTCAGGGTGAAGCAGCTTTTCAGGTCTAGGCTTCTTCAGCCTGGGTAGCTGGTGCCCTTGCATTCGGGGTGTGCCACAGGGAAAGGCTGTGGTGGCTGATCCTGCTGGATTTGCAAAGGGCTCGAAAGGGATGTGGAACTTGTGTGTTGCCAAGTCTTGTCTTACCTTCTGGCCACTTAGTGACCTGCTAGTTTTATGCAATCACGTCCTTTAATTAGGAATTGAATATATTACAGTTCTTCCTAGCGAATGTATTTTATATCCTTTGATTGTACAGGGTCTAAAAGATCTGCTAAGTTTCTTTCTTCTACAGATACCAAGCATAGATGAATACTTCAGGTGGATTTCAGAGCATGCAGGTGCAGATTGTCTTGCATCTCCAGGAAGACATTGCTCATCCTAGAGTTTTGTAAACAATATCTTCCAGGACATTATCTCCCCAGACCACTCCACACGTACAGTCGGGGTCTCCTCCCTAGTGCTGCTAGAGCCAGTTGGCAGGAGCGTTGTCTTGGAGCTCATATTGATCCTTGTCACTCCCAGGCAACAGTCAGGATTTCTTCTCTCCCAATTTTCTAGATATTTTGAAAAATCTGCTCCTCTCAGGGAAAAAACAGGTAAACAGACATGCAAATGATCTCTGACAATCTAAACACCATTACACTGATTTTTTTTTTATATTTTTTTTAAACTTGGATTTTGATTTTTACTTTGGCCATTGTGGGTCAAAGTGTGTGCCAAATAAGCTTACTATACATCATCAGGAATCCCAAAGTGCTGAAACTTCCCTGGCTGTTGCATGCAAGAGGCTCTTTCACCACTGCTCACTTGCTATTTTCTTTCATTTATTTTGGGATTAAAAGACAGTTTAAATTCTCCAGCCCTCGTGTCAGGGTTTTTGGTGAAAGAAAGGCAATTGCCTCTCAGTCCTGTATTCTGGATGTACTGCTTACACCCATGCTGGCAAGTAAAATGGATCAGCAAATGTCCTTTAGTCCTGCACCATACGGTGCGTCCTAGGTTATTTTGCACAGCCCGGCCATCTTCCCACACCAAAACAGAGGCCAGGCTGTCTCTGGGGAGCAGCATACTGAACTACGAGGGCCAGAATTGTGCTAGGCCTGCGCCAGTGGCTGAATAATGTGTCCCTGCTTTTGCCTGTGCCCCACTTAGTGCTGTGGTGCGGGTGGAGCTGTCGGGTCTGTGCTTTTGTCATTGCAGCGCTACAAGGGGCCAAGGCATTGTTTGTTGGGCAAGGGAATAGGTGTTAGGGCACGTAAAAGGGAAGGTAAGCACCTCCTGGGAAATGGTGCCCCACCATGAAGTTGACCAAAAACTTCTCACAGATGTTAAGCAGGCCAAATTTTCCACTTTTTCTTTCTCCTTGTAGGGTTCCCAACATCAAAATTACTCTCCTGATATTTCAACACATCGCTGAACAGTTAGTTACTGTAAGGGGACCAAGCCCTTTGCACATGCAATTGGGGGGCCAAGGAAATTACATCTTTTGTGAGGAGATTCGTGTGCTTTAGCATTTTTCAAGCAAGAGAAGTTCAATAGTAGGTGAATAAAATAGGCATGATGAGTATAAGCACTTACTGCCCCAAATTAGGAGGAGTTTTAGAAAAGTCTGCAGTAAGGTGTCTCGACAGCCTTCTGGTTAAGGCTGGAGGCAACCTGTTTACTACTGTCATGAGAATGGTAGCTATTTGTTGGTATAATAAATGCCTAATACTATTCATGGTAGCACTAGTTTCTTGTAAACTTCAGACGCGTCCCATGATCCCTATTTATGCAAGCTTGAGCTGAAAGGCTGTGGAAATTTCAGAAAAAAAAACTTCTAGGAATTAATCTTCCTTAGCTGCAGGCAGTAGAGGTGTAGGACGAGGTGCGCCTCGGTAGAGCTGCACGAGGTCTGCTCGCTCCAGGCTCCCTTTGTAGTTAGAAGCAGAGAAGTCATCAGGTCTGGGGCGTGAATTCATGTGACCTGTTGTAGGGAGGAATTACAGCCCATTTCCACTGACCGCATGGGCAGCCTAGATAATGAGCTCAGATACACAGGTGTCTGTGCTGTGGATGTCAGCCTTTAATTAGAGGGCAGGCTGGGATGGGAGAGGGATTTGTTTGTGATAACTGAGGCTGAAACCTGTCAAATGATGTATCGTCAACAACGCAATTTGCAGAAGTCTGGTTTCTCCCTGTCGCGGTGCTCATCGGCGTGATGAAACGCGGCGTGGGCCCTCCCCCTGCCCTGGTACCCGCTTTTGTGGAACACCTGGCTCCACACCGGTTACTCGCAATAATTTGTTTAAATCTCTTGCCGTAAGTAGACAAACCGGGAACGGCGTGCATGTTTTTCTCCAGGAAAAAGACTCCAGACTGTGAAACTTCCTGTTGACAAGACAACTTCCTGCTGCTTCGGAGGAAAGGATTATTCAGAAATGTATGTGACTTCTGCCAGAGATGGGATGGATGAAGAATGGCTCTCACGGCAACCGCAGGCCGGCGGGCTTTTCAAGGTGAAGGATACTTTTTCCTGTCGTTTTGGAAGGCCATTTTTTCCCTCCTGCATTTTTCAGGTAGCAAACCAGCTGGAGTGGTGGGAAGCAGGAAGAGGGTGATTGTTAGAACATCAGTCACATATGTTAAGCTGCTGTTCGTGGTTTTGGTTCCTGTTGTAGGAAGAGAAAGTTAAATGTGTTTAGACATTTGAAAATACTTTTGGGTTTAGAATTTGTAACAATGCCGATACTGCTAATTTTCTATGCCGTCACCTCTTTTTACTTCTCCCCTTCCCACCACAGTTTGAGTTTTCTATGTATCACAGAAGGAATGTGTTAATACTTCTGTGTATTAATCAATGGCAGATAAAAGCATCTGCTTTTATTTACTTTCTAGTTAGCTATAACTAAATTATCTCATTGAAAATTTGTCATGTTGGGATGTGGTTCAAAGCCCTGTTCTCCCACACATGTGTATACCGAAGGTGACATGGTGAACTGCAGAAGTAAGGCTTAGTGGTATCTGAGAAGAGGCTTTTGGGGAACAGACTCTGGCCCGTGGTGACTGAGCTCCAGAGGAGGGGCACAGGCTGAAGCTCCTGGCTGCGGAGAGCTGCTGTGTGCAAGATAGAGGAGGAGGTCAAGTTGGAGGACATGGTCTTTTTCTAAATTAAAGCATGTCTGGTTGTGAAAGAAAAGCAAGTGTCTGATAGTGGTGAATTATTGCATTGTTTCTTTTTTTTCTGTCTCTTTTTTAATAGATAACTGGGCTAGGGGTGAAAGGAGTCCCACCATATCCGTTTGCAGGTTAAATGTGCTCTCTGCTGAACGGATTAGAGAGAACTGACGCAAGCAAGACAAGTCGGAAGGTGTTACTCTGGTCTTCAGCATCTTTTGCTTTGAAACCATAACACAGTTACAGTATCTCATCAAGAAAGGATGAAAAACTACTGAAATACATGGAATATTTTAAAACTCATCTTTTGTTCCCCCTTTAAACTCTGTTACTCTAAATAGCTGATGGTGCTTTTTCTGTTGTGCTGAAAAGATTCTCACTCTAATAAACTACTGAATATTGTAGCATTCTTTTGTGATTAAACAGTATGTTTTGATATCTTTTCTTCTTATTGTTCATTCTCCCGTCTCATTTGCAACTTATGCTATATCGATTAAACTATTTGTAATGTCTCTCTTTTACATATTTTCAAAGTTCGTCAAAAAATACCCGTTTGTCGTCTTACCGCTGCTTTAACTGGAACTTCATTTATCCCATGATCTTCTAAACACCCGGAACATTAATACCTGTCTCTGTGTCTAAGGCCTCAGCTGTGCTTGTGCTTAAATCAGCTCTGATCGGTTGGAGCCGATCACCATCTCTCCCCAGTGCATGTGATGATGTTGCTCATTTTGTTAAATATAAACTCAAACTTTTGGGATCCAGAACCCTCTCTTTATCCATCCTCTGAAGATCTCAGCCCATTCTGGGACGATCTGTGATGACAGGAAGGCCTTGGGCGTTCCTGGCCGTTTGTGTTTGGAAGAAGCCGGCACCTGCGCGTCCCTCCTGCTGTACCCACCGCCCCGAGCAGCCAGGGAGGCAGGAGGGCCCTGCGTGCCCAAATGGCCGCTGCTTCTCCGAACATGCAGGGAAAGGAAGTTTTACTGTTGTTCCTTTGCAGCACCTGTTGTAGATGGCAAGCTTATTCTTGGACTGGCTCTTTTTGCTGGTGACTTCAGGCCTGTCTGTGCGGAAACGACTGTGGTGGAGCCCGGGTGGCTTTTAAACAGGCTTTGTTCTCGGTGTGTTGTGTGGTCCCGTGTCTGTCACCTCCACCTGCAGGTGCAACAGCTCCCGTCCCTGTCCTGCTGTGTGAGGCTCTCTAACCACGGCCGAGGGAAAGTGTTGGAGTTGAGGGAGACGGTGAATGTGGCAAATTTAGGACTCTGATCTTGCTGAAGTCATGAACCCGGCGATAACTGCAGCTCGGGAACCGTGCTGTGGAGCTGCCGTGGCTGATCGCTAATGGACGTTCCGAGATGCAGCGGAAAATAGGCAGCCATAAACGCAGATAAGCTCCCTCTAGTCCCACGGTCGTGTTGCAGAGGTTCCTGCACCGTGGGGTTTTGTACCTGCGCTCACCCTCGCCCCGCCACCATGGCAGCAGGGCCATTGCCAGCGCAGTAGAGGGCACCTACCCATCCCTTTTCTTCTTGTTGTTGCTGTGCTAGAAAGGTAACAGCAACAGCTCGTATGGGCGTGAAAGATCTGGCCAGAGACTGGCTTGTCACCGCCGGCCCAGAGGCACCCAGGAGACAGAGAGAGGACTTGGCTCCTGGAGCTGCTCCTCCTCCGTGCGGTGCCTGGGTGGCCCTGGGCAGACGCCTGGGGCTCGCGTGTCTGTGTGAGTGGGAGCAGGAGCAGGTAAAATAAGCTGCTGTAGAGATTTTACGAATAAATGCCACCGGCTTTTACCATAAAAATATATGGGCTCCGTCACGCTGGTTTCACGGGCATCACGGGAGCAGGAAGAGCCACCTCTGCCAGGACAGCCATGTTTTTAGCGCTGCCGAAATGCCCTGGAGCGCGCGCCTGGCCCCAGCCTCCGGTGCGGAGGCCGTAGCTGCTCCCCGCGCCCCAGCCCCGAGGAGCCCAGACAGGCGCTGCCGGCATGTTTTGACTTCGAGTCCCATGACGGAGCGCCGGATCCAGCAACCCCCAGCTGAGCGGTTGCCAGTTCCCTCAATTAGGAAGGCTTCCTCCCTTTTGTTTAATCCCTCGCTTATTAGTGGTGCTCCCCTCTTTGATCAAAGACTTGCACTGATTTTCATTAGGGTTGAGCAAGAGCCCAGTCCTAGGAAAGGCTGTATCAGGAGAAGCAGCTGCTGTGCCCTGAAGGGCTTCTTCACCCTCGTGACCAAAATCTATAGTCATAGGTGAAATGTATTTATTCCCAACCAAGCTGGAGAAAACTCAAGTAATCCTCTGCTGGTGAAGTGGCTCTGCTGAATTAAAAGCAGGCGGCACTGGCTGCCCGGGGAGCTCCCGTTCTTCCCACCTCAAGCAGCGGGGAGGGACCAGGCCCTTCCTACAAAAGGGCGAAGCCACAGGAGGAAAAGCCTTGGCGTCACTTTTGGACAGCGCTGTCGAGTGGGGTATCGCCGGGGTGAGTAGCTGCACCCGCGCCTGCCTGGGGTTTTTAGGAACTGCGTCTGCATTAACTCTAACCACGTCCGCTGTCGTCTCCAAGAGACAGACAGCTGCAGAGGACGACTCTGTCTGGGTGAAGAGTGACGAGATCGGGACAATCGCATTATACGCAAAGTTGAGTTTCTAGAGTAATGAGAGGACCCTCAAGGGGAGTAATGACAGAAGTGTGATTTGGGGAGTTGCGAAAAAGGGGCGAGTGACGGATTTACAGAATGTTTGCAAAGCCGTAGTAACAAACTCAGAGCTATCGCCTGAACGCATGCCTGTAGGTAACAAAAGACAAATACAGTTATTTAAATACCACATGAATATATGTGGTGTGCTGATGCCTTGATACGCTCTCCCAGCTACACTATGTTGATAAAAAATAGGGACTGTAAAAAAAGGAGATGAGAGTTGCATGAGAGGAGACCAAAGCAGTGGGAGAGAGGAAGCCACCCCAGCAGGAGACGCTGCGGTGGGGCATCAGCCAGAGGTACAGTGGCGTGTGGCTGCCTTTGCCAACTCTACTTTAAACTTCCGCTTCGCAACCCAGCAACGTTAGAAACAAAGTTACACGGTGGGATCGGGCTCTTTACGTAGTGGAAATAGTTAAAAGAATAGCTGGCTGGCTAGGAACAACTACACGCACCTGCTGCTGCGGGGTTGCACTGCTCATCAGCAGTGTACACAAAGCCTTTGAGATGCGTCTCCTCCTAAAGGGACCGACCTCTGGAAAGGTAGGCACGGAGCGGGGGTTGAAATGGCATGCTGAGGGTGGGAGATCTCATGTTTGCGCTGGTGGTCTAGGAGTCGGTGGGGTAGGAATATGAGATGGTGCAAAACACGGTGGGGGCATCGCCAGAGCATTGCAGCCACCCAAGTAAATCAGAGAGATGTGCTCCGGTAGCGTTTTCCTAGCTGCTGTCTCGCCTAGCGCCGCTGATGATCCTCGCCAGGAAAGCAGCACATGCTTTTTATTTTTCATTGCGGCGAGGTGAATGCTTCGTCCCTCTGCCCGACTTGGTTTTACTGTGCCTGTGCTGAGGAAGTCGGTCATGTCACCAGAAGAAAAGAGCTGAATGGGAAATGTGATTTTCTCCACCGAGATTCCTTTAGAAAAAATGCTTTGGGAAATGTTTAGCAGAAAAAAAGATTACTCTTTTTTTTTTTTTATGCACCTGAGAATCAGTGGCTTTTGTTTTTATATGAAAGTGGTTTAAATGATTGTAAACCAGAATTTTCTGTTCAAATACGTCTTCCAGCTGAAAATGCTGGGGAAAAAAAAAAAGCATATTGTTCTGCATGAACTTCCCTTCAAAGTTATCTTTTAGGTTAAAAGAAGGAAAGCAGAGAGTAATGTGAAAAATGTTATGAGAGCAAGCAGAGACCGAGGGTTCGTGCTGAAATGCGATGGAGCCAATGACTGGGGCTGGGAGGCCAAGGAGGGCTGAGAAGGGTCCTCCAGGCACCCACAGCCACTTTGCTGCCAACACAGCGACCTTGGCAGGAGTTTGACTTGGAAATGTTATTTTTTCCCCGCTTACTGCAGCGGGCTGGGCCCGGGGAGGTGCCCCGTCACCGAAACGCTGGTAGTGGCTCTGCCCGGCTGCCCGGCTTGGACTCTGTCCCCAGGGCAAGCCTGCCCACGTCCCCGCCTCGCTGGACCAGCCGCTCGCTCCGCGGAGCGGGGCTGGGTGGGAGAAGGCGCTTGGTATCTTACTCCCTCGCCTCCCGCAGACAAAAAAATGGCAGGTGCCAAGGAAAAAAACAGCGAAAGTCTGAAAAGCCAAGCCAGATCTCACCACCCCGCAGCGTCCGTGGCAGCCATGGCGGAGGCTTCCTGGGCAGAGCCCTTCCCCGGGCGTGCTGCGGGCAGCAGCCCACCGCTCTCCGCCGCGGCGGGGATCGGGCTTTGCACGTCGGAGGTGAGGAGCTCTGCGAGGAGAGCAGGTGACTTCGCACAGGAGAAGGTTGTGGCGCAGCTGGGAACAGGAGCCAAGTCTTAATAACGCTAATATGCCTTAATTGCAAGGATGTTTTTCTTTTCCTTATCGTTCAAACTGACGTGTACGGCGAAACCCTCCCCTGCATCTTTTATTAACCTCCCCTTTTCAACACCCAATACGTCCATTCGCCCCTAGATTCGGGACGACTGGGCTAGCCCTCGGGGCGACCGAACGGTGCAGTTTCTCAGCTTCCCTCTCCTGTGCTCACAACAGGAGAAAAACACTGAGCAAGGGTTTTTCCCCTATCACATGCTCTGCTGCTGGCACCACCAGCCAGACCATTCGGCAGGGCTTTGGTCCGCGCCTCATGTGACTGCTGACTGAATCCGAAACGTGAAAGGTTACCTGCTGGGCGCAGATAACATCAGCTGTTGCACATTTTTAATCGTCGCCGAAAACAGCAGCCGGTTTCGTGGGAGCAGAGCTGGAAAAGAGACATCAAGCCAGGTCTCGCAATGTTTTCCTCAGCGGGTGTCTCCTTGTGATGAACTGCGGAGTTCGGCGTAGGTGTTCTCCGGCTGGGTGTAAATGTTCAGCCGTTCGACTGAGGGAAAAGGGTGCTTAAAAATGCCTCGGTTTACACAGGCGGTTGTTTCGCTGTATGCGCATTAAAAGCTTTAACTGTCTGCCTGCTTATTCAAGGCTTCGGCTTGAAATTAAAAATTAAATTATATGTGCTTGCACCGGGGAGAGAGGGAGAAAATAGCAAAGAGCTCTTTTAAGGCCAGTCATTAATTTGTATTTTACCTGTATCTGAGGGGTGCTGAAATGACCGACTTTTGTGAAGATCGTTTGAAAAGGGATGGGGACTGGGGGTTAGAAAGGCTGTTTTCAAATAGCTGCCAGAAAAGGGTTTTGTTCTTGACAGCAGGCTGGATGTTTTTACATTAGTTTTGCATTCCTACCAGGAAATTTTTCTTACCTCTCCAATGTCTGATAACCTTAAACAGTTTCACTTGGAAAATGTTTCAGTGACCCTTGTCAGCCCCTTGTTCTCCGTGAGGGGTTTAGGCACGAGTCCAGGAGGCTGAAACGCCAAGATGTTGCAGAGAGGATATAGGCAGGGTGAACGTGTGTTGTTATCCTCAGTGATTTTGTCTGGGGAGAATATGGCAGGATTTGGTGCTTTTTGCTTGGAGGTGCTCCTTTTTCCCCTGCACACCCATCTATGATGGGTCAGTGCTGCGACAAGCAGGGTACGAGGTGCTGCAGAAAAAGGTGCCAGATGGCAGGGTGCCTGGGGAGTGATGCTTTGAACAAGGCTTTTGGGGGTCATTTCCTCATTTTTCCCTCTGAGATGCTGTATTCTGTGAAATGCTGCTGCCACATAGCTCCATGGGGTGCCGGCAGGGAGGGCACGGCAGGAGGTGGACCCCTGGGACAGGGGCCGTGGGGGGCTGCATCCCTGCCAGCTTGTGGGGCTCTTTCGGAGGGCAGCGCTGCCTTTAGGGTTGGACGACCCTTCCTGCTAAAAGCTTCCGTTTTCAGCTGCTTGTCAAAATTAGCGAAACCTCGTCCGGCAAGGCATAAAACTTCTCTTCAAGTTGCCACCTTCTTAAAACCAGGGGGGAAATTCAAGCCATAATATTCAGCTCTTTGAAAAAAAAACAACCCAGCTGGAGGGACATGTGGAAGGTGTTTCTTTGGTGGAGGGGAGAGACGCAGAGGCTGGGGAAGGCGGACATGCATGGAGGCTCGGTGGGACAGGGCATGTTCCTGCAGCATCGGGGACGTGGGGGACATCAGAGGGGTGAGCAGGCAGCCGGTGCAGCCAGGTTGGTTTCCCCGCTGCCTGCGCCTCGCGACACAGCTGGCGACGGCATGATGGCGTACTCCTCGTGGGGTGGCATTTACGCTTTAGACCGATGCTGTTTGCCTGTGTGGAGCAGCTCACTACCCAGCCTCTCATGGCCATTTTTCTTGGAAGGGAGAAGGATAAATTTGATACATGGGTGGTTTGGACCTCACCTTGGGTGGGTGACTCCTTGCCATGGATGCCTGAGGTCGGGGAGCAGGGAAGCTCACTGGTCCCCAGCCCTGACATTTCTACTCACGGTGATTACTGGCTCTTCCCACGTACTTTGAAGCATATTAGTGCTAATTAATTATGTGTAAACCTTATCACCTACTCAGAAACAATGCCTGCTTGAAGACAGTAATCCGTAGGAATAGAGTTATGTCAGGGACTGGCTGCCTCCCAAGAAATATCTCTCCGATCTGTGGAAAAAATGTGCTGAGGCTGGCGGGTGCAGCAGCATCGTTGTTGTCGTTGTCTCCATTAGCGGTGACTGAGGCAGCGAGGAGGCCCCTTTCTTTTGTAAGAGCTGAACGGCAGAGGTTATTGCTCCGGTCCCACATCCCAGCAGGGGCAGGGCAGGCCCAGGTGCTGAGCTACCTCTTTTGGGGGACATCAAGGGGCTCTGGACGCAAATGTGAGTGACTGGGCACCCTGTGCCGGGGTGATGGCTGAGTGCCGGTGTCCCTGCGGGCGCCCTGCTGCAATGGGGATGGGGCACGGAGCAGCCGGGGCATGAACACCCCCGGCAGGAGCAGGCACCCGGGACGAGAGCTTCGTAGGCGGCTTTGCCCTCGAAGCAGTGACCGGGGTAATTAGACCCCACAGCCTGGCACAGGGTGAAATTTGGAGTCTGCGGCAGGGGTTGGAGCCCTGGCTGGGGCAGCGAGGGGGCCGATGAAGGTGAAACGGTTGGAGCGAAAACAAAGCAGCAGGGTTTCAAAGGCAGGAGCCTTCCCCGCTGCTTGCATATTCACACTGACTTGGTGTGGGAACAGGCCCTTGGTCTGCAGTGGCCCCAGTGGCAAACCACAGTCGGTGTTATGGGCACGTATACATCTTCCGACGGAGCAAGGTGTTAATCAGGCACAGCCTTGTTTTTCCACAAAAAAGCTTCTGACCCATTGGTGCTGTTGCCTGCCAGTCCCTCCTCAGAGTCTGGGGGACCCTTGGGATCACCGGTCCCCAGCCGACAGCTTGGTCCCGGCTCAGGGCCATGTTCCCAGCACTGCCTTGCCTGGAGGCAGTTGCCTCATCAGCGGCTCTGGTTTAAAGACTCCCGTCTAGGAAAGGTTTGCTAAGGAGAAGCCGTGGTACCTTGAGCTCAGTTCTAGCTGTGAAGCCATGGGAATGTCACAGGAACCTCCTAAATTACTCTGTCATGTGGGATTTGGAGGGCTTTACCATTTACAAACCCTGCTTTTAAGCACTGTAGGTGTGAAAAATTCACACAATGAGAGCTTTTCATGAAATCTGTTATTGACCCTCTTCCCCGCAGACCATGTCCTCCTCCATCAAAATCGAATCTGTCGTGAAGGAGAAGAACAGGATGGGAGAGTGCCCGGTCTGGGAAGAAAGGGAGACTGCACTCGTCTATGTAGACATTAACTCACAGAAAGTTTGCCGCTGGAGCCCACTCACCAACGAGGTGCAGAGTGTGTCTGTGGGTAAGAATCTGTACTCACAGCTTCATCTTGGCAGTCTTCTCTGTCCACCCCTGTCCATCCCTCCTGGCAGGAGTCCCGGACCATGGTGGTCTCCCTTCTTTCTATGGGGCCACACACCCTCTGATCCTCCCATGACATGTTGCTGAGCATGGCGTGGCCTGAGACAGCCAAGCAGAGGGGACCTTGCTCAGGTGTGGAGGGCCATGCACAGGTTGCTCTTGCAAAGCCTCAGGAAGGCATGTTTCATTTGGGACCTGCAGAGAAAAAGGTAGAGTCCCAATGGCTGTGTCTGCCCAGAATGTGGAAAGATCTGGAGAACACAGAGCCAGTGAGATGTGCTAACGATCCCAGGGGAGAAGGATCTTAGCATCACCTCTGCCTTTCCTGGGTCAGGAATGTTGCAATCAAGCCCAGATGCCTGAGGTGTGGTGGGGAGGGGTAGGGTTGTCTGGTGGCCCCGGAGCTACCTGCTGTCTCTCACTTCCTCTCACCCACAGATGCCCGCGTTGGCTCGGTGGCATTGCGGCAGTGCGGGGGCTACGTCATCGCCCTGGGGACCAGGTTTGCCTTTCTGGACTGGGACACTCAGACAGTAACCACCATCCTTGAGGTCGAGCAGGATAAACCCAACAACAGGTTCAATGATGGGAAAGTGGATCCAAAGGGGAGGTTTTTCGCTGGTAAGTTCCTGGCAGAAATTTCCCCCGGAGCAAAGAGAAACTAATTGCAGTGTATTTTATATAGTGTATTTTGTTATGTGTTCTCGATTCCTCTCTTTAGTTCCCCACAAAAACCACCGTCAGAAGCATGAGCTGTCTCGTGAATGCTCTGCTTGGTTCCTGCCCAATGGAGGAGGACAAGGGACCCCGCATCCTCTGACCTAAATGAGGACAGAGGCTGTGGACAAGGGCTGTCCGGCAGGAAGGCTCCCCTTCTACTTGGCAGACGGTGTTTATTAAACATCTGCCTACATGGGAGGTGGAAAGGTGGTGAAGGGCTCATGCAGGTGGGAAGGTTTCCGGAGGTGTAGAGGAGGATGCAGCTCCTAGAGCAGAAGATGAGCTGTGGCTGGCACCGTTCACGTACAGCCTACCCCGGTCAGCCTGTGGGAAACAGGGATGTGGGGAGAGATCCTTGGCCTCTTCAAGGCAAGAGGGACTTTTGCCACTGGTTGCAATACAGCCAGGATTCCCCTTGCGCCTGTTCTCCTCCCATTAAATGACGAGCCAAGCACAGCAATCCACGCTGGAAGTGGAGAGTGACTAATGGGAGTGCAAATGGCTCTGTGTTTGTTTCGCCAGCCAAATTCTTCTTATTTCAAATTTGCCAAAAATCAGGAAATTCATTTGTCTCGTGGTGAGGCTCGAGGGCTGATGTGTCACTAGATTTAAGGGCAAGAATAAGGGAGAAAAATGTGATTTGCACACCTGTCCCTAGCTGTTCATGGTGGATCAATGCTTTCAATAGGGCTTTTGGACAGCCGTTGCAGAACAAGCTCATGAGGTCTTCTAAAAGGAGAGGCTAACAGAGACAGTCGATCACAGTTGAAAGAAGGCATAAATGCCACGCTCAAGTGCTTCCCATCCTCGTTGGCCAGGATCACCTCCACAGGAGTCAGCTGCTCCTGACTGGCTCCTTATCTTCCTTCTCATCAGCCTGATGGGACCTAGTTAGTCCCTTTCTCCCTAGAACCTCTTAGTAACACTTAGAGGAGTATTTTGATCAAGCTTCTGCTTTCTAACTGGTGCTCCCATTTCCCTGCCAGGTACGATGGCTGAAGAGACAGCACCGGGGGTTCGAGCCAGGCAGCAAGGCGCTCTCTACACCCTTTTCCCCGACCACTCGGTAATAAAACAGTTAGACCAGCTGGACATCTCCAACGGTCTGGACTGGTCCCTGGACCACAGGACCTTCTTTCACATCGACAGCCTGGAACACGCTGTGCATGCCTTCAGCTATGATGTGCACACTGGAAAGATCGGTACACGTGCTTTTCTAAATTCGGTGACGAGTAGTGCTATTGCTCTTTCTGCAGCAAGACCTGGGCGTGTAATATGCAGTGATTTGACAGCTCTCACATCTTCTGGTTACAGTTTGTCAGCACGCTGACTGTGATTTTTCTCAAGTTTAGTTGCAGACCAGGTGTATTTGGTGAACAAACTTTTGACAATCGTTCAGCTTACTTTCACCTGGATAGATGGCTTATATTTAGACCGGTTCGAGGAGCTGCAGGAAAAAAGCCATTTATACTGCAGAGTGAGAATTACCGTACAGGATGCTATTTATTCTTGAGTGCCATCTACTGGAATGCTGCAATTGTACTACTTCCATAAATAACAAATACAGAATGGTGCATGCATGTACATCACAGAAATGCATTTAAAGGATCAAGTTATCATTGTGACTGAAGTTTCCCAGTTCTAAAATTAAAATTGCTTTTAGATGTTTGGTAAATTTCACTTAAATTCATTTTCTAGACAAACATTTTTTATTATGATATCTGCAAAAAGTGTGAGCAAAATGGATGTAACCTCATCTCAAAACTCTGTGAAATATTTTTGTGCTGTGTCAACCCGTTACACTCCATGGGAATTTAAATCACTGAGCTGCCTTTGCACTCAAATCAGTGTGGACTTTGTGTAATCATGGGTGAAATTTGTACAAATAATTACAGTTACTCAGATTTCATTTTGCTGAAAAAATCTGTTCCTACAGATTTTAGGAGAAAAGATTTTTAAAGAAGATTTGGTGCTACTTTTTCTCCCCCAAATACAAAACTGTAATGAGTTTGAGTTTCCAGGCCTTGGCTTTATGCCAGTGACTGTCTCTTTCTGGGTGGTGTAACAGCCACAGGGGCTGGGTCAGGGCGGGCAGACTGCTGCCCGTGGCCACCGCTCCGTGGTCTGTGCCTGTGCCCGGTGACCTGCCCACGCTGCAGCCCCAACGGCTAGCGGCTGGTGTCCAGGCTTAGTCAAAATTGCTGCCTTGCTTGGCCGTTAAAATAAGTAAAGTTCTTAATCTTTACCCATGAAAGATTGTTCATTACCACCATTTAAATTCAAGTCATTGCTTACGTGATGTGTTGCTCATAGAAAGACATCCAGGCTGCCATGAGCAATGAAAGCCCAGGAAAAGTTACTGCGCTTGCAGCAGTGTGGCGGTCAGCTAGCGGGTTAACAACAGGGACAGCGGCATTTTGTTCCCTTCTTTGGTAAAATAACAGGAGCCTTAATTCAGTGCAATCCCAAACCACAATGGCTCTACTGGGGGCTTGCTTCTGCTATGCCAAGTTAGGCTTTTAACGTATCTGCCAAATGCAGGTGTGATATAAATTTTGCAGCACATCTTTGTCACAGAAAATGAACTTCTCTGTTTCCAAGAGTGCAGAAGATGTTAGACTGGGATCTGACACAGAACTGGTACCAGCCCACGTAACACTGGCTTCGTAACTCTCCCTGCAGCCTGCCCCAGAGTTTTGTACCATCTAGAAAAGGAGGAGCAAATGCCCGACGGGATG
>Ga0065711_1036245_pt1 | contig 21259 bp, 16 predicted proteins | sample Hoacrofraction12_FD_59098 | JGI IMG/M metagenome (GOLD analysis project Ga0065711, IMG submission 59098) | Hoatzin crop microbial communities from Cojedes, Venezuela - Epithelial fraction 12 v2 (version 2) | ecosystem: Host-associated > Birds > Digestive system > Esophagus > Crop | place...
AATGATGCGAGGGCTGGAACCCCTCTGCTGGGAGGAAAGGCTGGGAGAGCTGGGGCTGGGCAGCCTGGGGAAGGGAAGGCTGCGGGGAGACCTCAGAGCAGCTGCCAGTACTTAAATGTGGCTGATAAGAAAGGTGGGAACAGGGTTTTTAGCAGGGCCTGTAGAGATAGGATAAGGGGTGATGGTTTTGAACTAAAAGAGGGGAGATTTAGACTGGATATAAGAAATAAACTCTTCACTCAGAGGGTCATGAGGCCCTGGCCCAGGTCACCCAGCACAGCTGTGGCTGCGCCCTCCCTGGCTGTGCCCAAGGCCAGGCTGGACGGGGCTGGGAGCACCCTGGGCTGGTGGAAGGGGTCCCTGACCGTGGCAGGGGCGTTGGAACAGATGACCTTTAAAGGCCCCTTCCAACTCAAACCATTTTGTGATTCTTGTTGTCTGGAGATCTTTATGACAGGATCCCGTTTTAGGGTAATGCACGGCCCACTTGGAGACAGCCTTGGCTTGTAATGTAGCTGAGCAGTCAGACAGCACGTGCCTCTCTTTTGATTTACTCTCTGAGCCTAAGCAAAGCACTTGGGGGCTTACAGTTCTCCCTTCAGCAATTTAATTTGGTCTCCAGAATGTCCAGTGGGTGTTGCGTGTCATTACCACTCTGTGCCCTCTCCTGGTCTGGTTGCCGGTCTGCTGTCTGTCTCTCTTCACACACAGGGCAAACTCCAGACTTGTGCCTGATGATGTAACCAGTTGGTTCAGCTTGAAGTTCAGATTTGTCATGTCATACTTTGACACTTCAAATCTTGCCCTAAATGTTCCCAGTCATGTTTCTCATCTCACAGTCTGGGAGCCACGAGTGATTCGTCAAGTATCAGAACATTACAAAAGAACAGCAAAGGTTTTCTGCATCAGACTTGCTACTTTCATTGCATTGGTGTTCTGCCAAACAAAATAGATCTAGTCAAAGTAGGGTTAATTTTATCTTGTTGTTTAAGAACATCATGCTGTTGGACACCAGTCTTAGTGTTGTGGTTAAAGGAATGAAAATTATTAAGCAGCAGCTCCCACTGGTTGAGGATTGACCATCCTCTTGATAATTTGTCATCCTGACCGCCCTGTTGTCATCTAATTTCCAGTTCAGATTTTAATTTCAACCTGGCCTTGCCAAGTTTTGATGTGCTGAAAATGCCTTATAGCATCAGAAGAGTTTTCTCTTACTACTAACTTAGAGGTCTGGATTAGTCGATGTAAGTTTGATAAAATGCATAGATTGGTGTCCCTCTTTGCTCTTCGGGTTTTCCACACGCTCGGCGACTCTTGCATCTCTCCTCTCTGGTTGGGAAAATACCTGGGTCTGCCATGGGCTTGCTCGAGCAGCAGGATGGGGTTGTCACAACGTAGAACGGAGCCTGGGTGTTTGTATGTAAGATAATTGCTTTGCAAATCCTTTATGGCTGTTTGTGGTACTAGTCTTTGTATTAAGTATGTCTGATGAAAGAACAAATAAAATATTCTGCCTGTGATGCTGGTGTTACTGCAGTTGCCGTAGTCCCCAGGCATTGAGGAAATGTTGTTTTTTTCCTGGTAGGAAACTCTTGTCTTACTCCACTATCAGTAGCTCCCATGCACGTTATCTTCATTCTGTAATTAGTGATAATAAGATACCTTTATATGTAATAAATTACTGTCAAGTTTAAATCAAATCTAATTTGGTTTAGTGAAGCTGTGTATTGCCAAGCCGACTGCGTGTGATAGATGTCAGAGATCTAAAAGATAAAAATTGCTTTATAGTGGTGTTTATAAATAGCACTACCTGTTTCAGGTATTTTGTCAAAGTAATAATAATCTTTTTGAATTGGTCATATTCCAGCTGTTCCTGACTGTTTGCAGACAAGGAATTAAGAAAATAAACTTTTTTTTTCCAGGTTTTTAGCGCAGCTGCGGTTGGTTTCAGAGACCAGCCTTTACCAGCGCTGACTGCTGCGTTTGTCCGTCGTGAGCGGTACGGTCTCTGCTGTCAGACGTTAGGCTTCCCGACGGGCAGGCGCTGCAGTTTGGGGCATGGTTTATGAAACTTGGCTTTGTTCTGTGCCTTGCGTGGTGACAATACTGAATTCGCCGATAGTTGTAACTGCGTTTCTGTTACTCCATTCAGAGCGCTGTGTTGTTTGCCTTGGGTGGTGGCAGCTCTTCCCAGGGACGTCTCCTCTTGCTGCCCGGCAGAGACAGCCCTCGGCTGTCATATGGCTCCCGTTTGGGACGGGCCTCGGCCGACGATGGCTGTGGTGAGAACGGGGCGAGTGGCCTGTGCGGCACCTTCAGCTCCGCGGCGCGGATAGGGAGGAGATGGAGCGGCTCGGTGCACAGCTGGAGGCTTATCCCAGCGTGCCAGGGTGGGACCTCTGGAGATGGCCTAGTCCAGCCCCCCTGCCAAGCAGGGTCACCTCGAGCGGTTGCACAGGACAGCATCCTTATCTTTGAGACAGGTCCTTAGTCCCCGAATGTCATTCATTTCGTGGCTTCATTATCTGTTTTAATGGCACAACGAAGTATTTTAGGGGTAGACAGTGAAGCTCACTTGGCGTATCTCATTCTTCCTGCATTCCAGGCTTGGTCAGCGTGAAGCAGTTTGGAAGCAGAAGCAGACCTCTCCACGGCGGGGAGCGTGGTGGAGTGGGATGGCTGACGGGTTGGGATGCTGTGCAGCCGCCGTGCTGGGATCCTGCCACGTGCTGTGTGGATTAGTGCCGAGGAGGGTTTGGAAATCATGGGGACCACTTCCATGCTTTGGGCTCACCTGACTTCTGACTGTCATGTGGAGAAGTTTCCTTTATTTTCCTGGTCTTTTGATGAAGCTCTTCTGTTTTTCCAGGACTGGCAGCCTCCATTTGCGTGTGATGTCGATAAGCTTCATTTTACACCAAGGATCCAGAGGCTCAATGAACTAGAGGTAAACTGTAAAGCTGAACATTGTTTCTGCTCCAGAATGTTTTACTGTTTTTTGGAGAGGTGGTGTTTTCCAGTGGATTGACCGCGAGCTGTGTTTGGCTTGAGCTGACAGCACTCAGGACCTCTGAACAGCAGTTTTTAATTAGCACAGAAATTAGTCTGTTTCAGATCCTATTTGAAAACATACCAAGCATAAAAAGTAAACGCTCATTAAAGGAACATAAATCAGGCCGTTTCCACACAGAGGTGCTTAGAAGTGGTTAAACTCGGATTCTCAAGTGCCATAGATTCGTGTCTGCATTTTTGCAGCATCTTTTAAAAGGAGAAGAGATGAAACATTTAGAGTGCTTCAAAAATAACAAGCCATTTGGAAGAAACAATTGCAAAATCTGGATTCATTTGGTGGAAATTTGCTGTTCACAAGCACTTTCATTCACTGCTTTCTTGAATTCAGCCTAGAAGGGAGTGGTGAGGAGTCCTGGTTAGCTCGGGGCTGGTAAGGATTGGAATGCCGGTGACTCTTTGCCTGCCTGATTTTTCTCATGCTGCTTGCTTTCGAAAGTGCTGATGTGGTGAAGTGCCAGGGTAAGGGCTCAAATGCTGGCTTTGGATGCTGAGAGAGATTTGTGTGGGCACAAGCTGGTTCACAGCTCTCTGGACTTCAAGAACAAGCCAGTCTGTATAGGCGCAGCCATTTTTTACCTTAGGAATAGAAAATGTGGTAACAAAGAAATGTGTCAAAATTAGTCTGAGCTGCTACTCTTTATCATAGTAACAGTCCACTTACCTTGCTGTGGGAATTGCAGCCAGACTAGTTGGCATTCCCTGCTCTGACCAGTTTATATCCATAAATGAAACAAATGCAATTGGGAATGAAAAGGGTTAACAGAAAAAAGGTTTTAAAATATTTAGTAATAAATCATAAATATTAGTTTTCTTGTTTATTACAAATAAACCAAATTGTAAGATGATTTTGCATTTATTAATGTAATAAGTCCTAGCAATGCAGCTAGTTTAGGTAAGTTTTAGCAGTAAAAACTCATTGCTTGTCTGTTCTCAGTACTTTTCTAAATGCAGTAAAAGTCAGCAAAAAGTGGCTTGAGGGCAAGCTGGTGGTATCTGTGTGAATTTTTTTTTCTGTGTGTGAAGAGAGGGAGAAATGCAAAATTACACTTGCAGAGGGAAAAGCCAGGCAGACAACGGAGGCTGCAACATTAGAAATGCTGAGATACAAAAGCTTAACCTGCATTTAGTATGCAGTTCATTTTTCTGTTTTTGTTTTCAGGCCCAAACTCGTGTAAAGCTGAATTTTCTGGACCAGATTGCAAAGTTTTGGGAGCTTCAAGGATGTACGCTGAAAATTCCGCATGTGGAGAGGAAGATCTTGGATTTATTTCAGCTTAATAGAGTAAGAAAGTTACAAGGGAGAAACTCTTCCTAGAAAGATGTTGTGTTATCTCAGTTTCTGGGATGGTATCACAGTTATTCAAGAGATTCTGGGGTTTATCTAAGCTGGAGAAAGTATTACTTTGTTTAACCTAACATAGCTAACGTGACAAAATAGGAAATACGATGTTCTGGGAGTTTTCAGGTGAGGTAAGAGATCAAATTAAATTTCCAGCTCCTCTTTAAAGCTGAACTTGGATGCACACTAGTCAAGAGTAAACTTGGGCTTAGCTGGAGAAAGTGTCTGAACAATGACAGCAGTGAGAAAAACGTTTTTCTTAGAAGTATGGGAGGAAAAAATCCAGTTACTATTAGGACCAAGTTTATTAAACTTCTGGAGACGTTTATGTATTCTGATAGCAAGGGATGGGATTCACTGACCCCAGGGATGTGTTCTCTCTGTTTCTTTATGTTAGTTAGGTTTTTATTTGGTTGATTTTGAGCCTGTTTCATAGTACTTGTTCCAGTGAGAAGAACTGATTGTACTGTACTGAAAGTTGTGTTGGAATACAAAGTAGAGGCATGACAAATTGCAGCCAAATTCTCAAAAGTAGGCTGAATTACTGTATGGTTATTTAATAAAGGTGCTGACTTGTTTGTAAATTAATTCAACAGTTACACTTGCTGAGTAGGTTACATGTTCCAGTTACAGCCTTTAAACAACTTGAGTGATGTGGTGGGTTTTGTTTGTTTTTTCTCCCCTGTGCTTTTCTGGTTTAAAATAGCAATTGTGGTGTCTTTTCTTTTATACTAGCAGTGCTTTCCTTAAATGCTGATAATGTTAGTATTAAAATATATGACCATTTTGTTTTCAATTTTTAGCTAGTTGCAGAAGAAGGAGGATTTGATGTAGTCTGCAAGGAGAGAAAATGGACCAAAATAGCCACTAGGATGGGGTTTGCTCCTGGCAAAGCCGTGGGTTCCCACATCCGTGCACATTACGAACGCATTCTCTATCCTTACAACTTATTCCAGTCTGGAGCGAGCCTATTGGTAAGCTATATTGAAGTCCAATTAATTTAGCTGCCACTCTGTTACATTTTAATTTATTGATGGAACATTTCCAAAGACTGCATTTTATGCTTTGTGGCATGCAGGTGACAAGATGCAGTCTGTCATGTTGATGCAAGCAATTCAGAAAGCCATAGGCAAACTTTTGATTAAAAGTAAAGTTTTTAGAATTACTCTTCAAGGTAACCTCTTACTGACTGCTTTGAATATTACCTTTCTGTATTTTCTCTCTACAGTTTACAGAAGCATCATGATAACAGACATTCAGACTTCCTATAACGATTTCTTTAATGCTGTTTTGTCAAATGCAAAATACTGCTCTGTTCACAGATCATTACAGGTCCATCTCTCTGATAGAACAAGAGTGCTACGGGTCTGTGTCACTTGTGCATGGAGTGGCTGAGGAACTGTGTCAAACCATGGCACTTTGGCAGTAACTCATCTTGCTTTCACTAAGGGTGTCCATGTTCAAGAATGCTTCACGGATATTGCACTGTAGTTAACAATATGGCTTTTGGCACCTTTCAAGCTTAAACCACCATCCTTCCTGCTTAGATTTGACCATTAAAAGAAAGTTTAGGGTTGGTTGAGAGTGGAAGCAATGTAATCTCTAGTGAAGAATAGGGGTTTTCTTCTAAAGCAGTAGTCATTTATTTGGAAAACCAAAATAGGTTGCAGTTGCCAACATCCATATTTATTTATCTGAAACATTCTTACCATGATGATCTTTTAAAGAGAGGAGTGTTGACCTTTTTTAAGCAGTAAAAGCCCAAATCCTGTTACAAGCATGGCTTAATCTACAGAGATCAACACTAGCCTTTTACATAAAGCTGCCAAAATGAGGGATGGATTTGACAGAAGTCAAGAAAGGTTGGAACTGGAGGCTTTTTACTTAGCTGGTGACGATCTCTTTTCAGTGAAGAACAGCTAGATTCTGTAGACCTTTCAAGGAAAATAATGTAACTTGTGTAGGTTTCAGTGTTTTACAAATGGAGAACAAGAACAAAACATAGTTGAAGATAAAATTCTTCATGCTAGGGAAACTGCTCTATCAAAAATACTTTGCCTTGCCTCAAACACATCCATGTTAAGCAATGGAAAGCAACACCATTTTTGGAAGACATTTCATTGGAAACCTTGCATTTTTATTAGTTCTGAAAACTGTGGATTCGCACGGTTTTTTGAAGCTGGTGTGTTTTGTGACATCTGACTTTGCTTTCATATTTTTGAGGTGCAATTACACAGGAAAGATCCAATTAAAAGTTGTCAGACAGTTCACATGGTACCATACTTCTTGGAACTGTAGATTTCTCATGCGAGTGTCTGTCAGGCAGCTGATGTGTTTACATTCATGGTTCTCTCAGTAGTGGACCCTTTTAGAAGAGAAAAGCCTTCTCAAATGAGGTCACGCTTCTTTTTAAATGCAACTTTCCAAGCTCTCTCTTGCAAGGGGCATCTGACCTTTGTTCCAAACAGGTGTGTTTAGTGGATGCAGTTCTGGAAGAGCTATGTAGGTATGGTTAACTTTATTTTTTTAACTCCTTCCCTCCCCCTGCCCCTCAAGCTGTTAAAATATTCCCCTCCCACATGTGGCAGAGACATGCGTTGTCAATGAACGGAGAGATTCCACAGAACTATGTTGGCTTTAGCTCACTTTTCACTCCACGATTTGATTTTTTTGGTTTTTTTTTTTTTCTTCCTGACAATGTTGTCTTCCAACTGAGTTTGTTTTGCAATACGTTTTTTGAGGAAGAATCTCAGATGAGATTCTTTTTGGCTTTCTGCCATGTGTTCTCAGTAAGTGGTGCTTTCCCAGATGCTTCTTGTGTAGGTGTCCGTTTTGTTGTATGTCTATTCAGTGCTTTACTGGGAATCTAAGCATCTGTGATTTTTGTTTTTGGAGAAGGTGTAGCTATTTGATTTGACAGCTGTCAGTTTGAGATGTGCAGTTCCTTCTTGCAGTATTTCAACAAGCCTTTTGAGAGGAACTCTTTGTGCAGCCAGGATGATCATCCATAAAAGATTAGAGCTTGCATTCACTGATTCTTTAAAATTTGTTTTAATGGAGAGTACTTGCAGTATTCATTGACTTTGTTTTTTGCAAAAGCCGAAAATATGGAATATGTAGTTTCCACTGATGACTGTGCCATAACTTAAATCTCATCCAGATCTGTGTATAGCATTAATTTTTTGTGTGTGGCTTAAATATATGTTAAATGGGCTTCAGGAGTTATTTTGACAAACATCCCAGTTGGAGATACTTCTACATTCTTACTAAAATAGTGAATCTGTCCGGAGCTGTTTAGAGGTGGACAGACAGCATGTTTTTATTAAAGCTCTTGTTCAGCCAAACAGTAAAAAATTCTTAAATCATCCAGTTTCTAATACTCAAAGCAGCTCTCCGCAGGGGGGTGTTTATTTTGTTCTTATCTTGAAACATTGGAGTAGATGGGTCTTGGGTGTTTGTCTCCAGAGTAGTTGTAGTGAAGCTGTTGGTGTACTGGTTCTTACCTTCTGTGCCTCGCTTAGCTTCCTACCCTAGTGCCCATCAGTGTGACACTGCAGAAGCACGCTCTATGCCCAGGGAGGTAAATGTCCCCCTATGTGAGTTGAGGTGTCCCGAATCTTCTGTCAGTGCATCTGCGGTGATGCGTTGCCTGGATGGTTGCATGGTTTAAAATGCAGCTAGAGTTTGTGGGGCTAGAGATGGTCTTGTGGTGTGTTCTGTTTTTCAGCGAATACAACCAGTTCAGTAATTCTGGGTCTGGTCTCTTTTCCAAGCTAAGGCTTTAATGTCCTCAGTGGGATTCATACCTCCAAAGCTTTATATGTGTATGCCTCTAATAAAGATGTTTCTGTGTGAGAGGGTTCTCTAGGACCCTTTATTGTTACTGGAGAAAAATAAGCACCTCTGGTGGTTCTTGTCCTCAAGTGGATACATGGCAGGGGTTGACCAGTTGTATGCTACAAGCACAGGGAGCCTGGGTGATTGGCTTCTGTATAAACTACTACTTCGTAAACATCTAAACCTGGAGCAGACGGATTGTATCCCTGCTCTTTTTTCCATCTTTTGACATCGTGGAGGCCTTGTGAGATTCCTGCTGTGTCCTTTGCCTGCCTGGCAGAGGAGCTGCTCCTGAACAGTTTCAGCTGATGGGCTTTTAACTTAACTCCGTGCCACCATTTGGAGTTCAGGGATTCTACATGCAGCCATCTTCTGGGAGTATGATGAGATCACGATCACAGGCTAGATCACAGTATGTAGGATGAGCTTATGGTACATTATTGAGAGAGGCTTAACCTTGCCAAAAAGGCTCTGCTGGTTGGGAGAGGAAGTGGCAGCTGGTGGCCGTGGTTAAAGACGTGTGCTTGCAGTTGATCAGGTCAGTCTAGGAGTAAAGTAGGTTCAGAGGAATTCCCATCGTTAAGACAGGACTTACACTTCTAGTTCTTCTTCGAGGTACAGTTGAAAATGTTAACAGCCATTTCATACTACTGCTTTGTCCTCAGGTTACTGAGGCACTGGGAAATGTTTCTGCTTAAGTAGTTGTTGAAACCTCAATATTTAGGAAATGTCTTCTGGGCTTTTTTCAGTGAACAGAGCTATTTTTTATTTTTGCTGGGACACTCCAATGAAGTGAGACAAGTTACGCTATTTGTTGATTTTCAAGGTTTCATTACCCTTTTGTTTAGAAGCTGGTTGCCTTCTGGATGCTTGCTTTCAAGCATCATATGCCCTCTCTCACCAGGAGGAGTGGAAACTAATTTTTTTTTTTTTTTAGTGAAGGTTTTGGTTTCATATGAGGACACAGTGCAAGGAACACGATTTTACGGAATTCATTAAATATGGCAGTGTTCTGTGTAGCATTAATCTCATTTGCTTTTCTGTTCTCTCATTCTCATATTTTACCTGCTCGCCTTTACTGGTTGTCCATTTTCTGTCCTGAGAAACTGTCGTTTGTGACTTTCTCCCACTGATGTTAATGTTAAATAATTTACATGACTTTCTTTCAGTGTGAGTTTTAAGGGAGCGTGCTTTTCTGAAGAAGCATGCCTGCCTTCAAGCGTCAGCCAGGACTTACTGCTCGTGTGCATAAGCTGCAGAGTTGGGTGGTTTTGTTTGCTGAATATTGAAATTAAGTCAGACGTTTGCATTTTAGAGAGTAACTCTAGAGCTTATAAAGCCTAAGATTGAAGGCAGTCCTAAACAAAACAGAAATTCTGTGGGTTTGAGCAGTGTTGAGGACTGTCTGCAGGTGACGGGTAATGCTGTCCTGCTACCCTTGACTGATACTTTTTTTTTTCTTCAGTATGTACTTCTTTCAGTATGGACTTGTCTTCCAAAATACCACTTCTTCCTCATTTCCCATCTCCCCTTCTGACTGTCATTTGTTTCTGAAAGTCTGATTTCTGTGCTGTCTGCAGAGACAGGACAGTTCCTGTCTTGTTTCTCTCTTGCTGAGAAAGTGCTTGTGGTGGGAACAGATTAACAGAACTGGGGAAATGTGGATCCAGCAATTAGTGTGAAATACTTTCTGACAACATAAGACTCTTTTTTTTCTTTAGGATTCGTTGTTTACTTATTAAAAACTGTTGTATTTTGTCTGCTGTTACTGAATGTTGTGTGGCTTGACAAACTTGGAAGTGTCATTAATTATTATTTTTCTTGCCAAATGTATGCACAGTTTTCAGCAATTAAATGTGTTCATTCAGCAACTTGAAAGAACTAAACCTGTTTCTGCATCATCTTTCCTTCTGCCTTTAATTCATGCAGCAGAGTTGTCCTCCCCAAAACATACATTTTTCAGTTAAGACAGGGATGTATGATAGGCTGTAATTTACTTTTATATTGCTTTATGTTAGCATTACAGTAATGGAACCTGAGGACACTGCAGCAGTTTCCAGTATGCTGTTGATACAGTCTCCAAAAGCAGCATCTACTAGGAGAACTGGTATCAGTATTCCCATAGAGAAATGTTCGATGCTCATCACATTTAAAGGATGACTTAGCTATATGTAAGATCCTTTGTTATGGTTATTGCATTCAGTAAAAGGGCAGGAAAAAAGTGATTTTGTGACTTGATTGAATAGGTAATGTTACAATTGTCATAAATACTAACCGTTTCTATTAACTCAGCACAGTAATTATTACAACCCCATCTATATTCTTTGCCATTGTTTGTATTAGAACTGGAGGCAGAAATTAAGTAATCAAATTGTCTCTTTAGTGCTTACAGAAACCGGACCTCACCAGTGACACAAAGGACAAGGAATATAAGCCCCACGATATTGCACAGAGACAGTCTGTTCAGCCGTCTGAAACTTGTCCACCTGCTCGTCGAGCAAAACGCCTAAGAGCAGAGGTGAGATAACCTGTCTCTACGGGGGCAAACGCTGCGCGGTGACCGAGCTTGCAATCCTAGTGCAGTGATAGTTTGTCTAGCCACATGGCACCACAGGTTTTGGGTAAGTTACAAGACAAATGTTATTTCGATCAGATTGCTAAATGTATATGCATACTAAACAGATGTTTAAATTTTTCTTTGCCATTGTTAAACATACCTAAATATTTATAAATGCATAAATTATAGATAGCATGGTAAGGATTGTGTGATACTTTAAAAAGCCTGTTACTGAGGTTTGAAGTTCTGAGAGGCTCTTGGACTCAAGCTGTTCCATTTATACATAAGTTATGAGTACATATGCTGTAATAATGTTTTTAGCATGATGATAAATAATATGGGGCTCATAGATTAAAATACAGGTGACAGTCTAGAAATGCAGGTTGTCTTTTGCAGCTTTGATCTCTGTTTCCTCAGAGGACAGCTAGTGAACAGTGGTTATTCTTTAAATGGGTTGGGAGATTTCTTTGAATCTTTCATGAGTTGAAGCCAGATGCTAGAGCAGAGAAGGTTTTTGTTATAACTTTAGCATTGTTGTATTTCATTTTTCAGTCCGAGTTCTATCAGTTTGTGATACTTTCGCCATGCAATGTAAGGAAAATATTGCATAACATTAAGCCAATATGGTTTTGTACCATCAAACAGGATTAGTCTTACATGTGCTTAAGAAATAATATTTATTTGGATAAGCAGAGGATTTGTTGATTATATCTGTGCAGAGTTCTCCTGTGAAAACGTATTTTGAGAGATCATGATGTGTCTCCACTGCTGGAAGACTGTGATACTGTGACTTCAGTGTTTCCAGACTGATGTTGCTGCCCTCAGAGTTGACGGTTTCTTTTGCTTGAGCAGATGAAGAGTAGGGGAGGCTTATTCCCAGGAGACTGTCTGATTAGTGGTGACATCATCAGTTAGGAAGGTCATGATTGACTCTGTTTATAATCCAGATTTCTATTTAAGTTTGTTTCAGACTCTCTATTAACCCGCGTTACTCTGGTCCTGGTCTTTATTACTACCAAGTAGTACAGCTTAGTTGTTGCAAATTCTGCCTATAATTATTCTTAGTAAGTTACAATTAAGGTTTTCTAAAGCTTTTCTGCTCAAGTACCTGGTTACAAGGAGATTTATAATTCTGAGAAAACCTCAGTAGTTTGATGTGAAACTTTCCATTTGAAGTATCTGCCTGTGGTTGAAAGATGCTACTTCTCACATACCCTTGAAAGAGTAACAGCAGGGTAAATACATGCTAAAATTTTAGCTGTCTCTCTGGCAGTGTTTTCAGGGGACGCTGACTAACAAAAAGTGCATATTTGTGTGGGAACTAACCGCTCATACTTAGCCAAAATGCAAGGCTGCTCTCCCCGCTCTTTCCCTGAGCATTACTGATGTCATGCAACTCGTTTTTGTGGAAAGAAAATACTTTATTAAGGATAATACTGAAACATACAGAGCTAAGGCTGAATTAAGCAACATGGGCTGACTCGCTTAGCAAAGAGCTGTAGTGTTTTAAGACAATAATTTCTAAAAATTAGGATTTGTTAATGTCAGTGTTTCTGTTTGTTTCAGTGCAAAGTCAGCTAAGCTGATTAAATACGTTTTGTTCTTCATTGGAGCTACATGCAGTTGATTTTTGCACTGGCCTTGTTGCAAAGTAGTAATGTTTGGGTAATGCGTCTCGACTTTTTGCTCTAATGAGACAGACAAGGATTAGTGAGTGTCTTAAACTCTAAAACCTAAGTTCATTCTCACTTTTACCAGTTTGAAATTTCCTGCTTTTCAAAGGCTAACCGTCTACTTTAAACTTTTAAAATAAGTGAACTACAGTAAAGTACTGTAAATTACTCTTACTAGCAAAAAATACAGCCTGTGGCCTAAGTGTTAGTTTGCGACTAAGAAACATACAGTGTTAACCTTGCCCTTTCCTGCCTGGTGAGTAAACACTTAGGAGATAATGTTCATAATTAGAACAGAAAAGGGCAATGACAGTCAGCTGGTTTCGAAAGACAAAGGATTTAGATGCTTGATGTAGAAAAGATGAGTGTAAAAGACCAGAACAATGCTGCGGAGCTGAAAGTGAGATGAATCGGTACGATAAAAGGCTCAGACCAAATAAAAAGCTGTTCTTGTGAAGCTAAATATAGGCGTAAGCCCAGAGTACGGACACAACTCGTAGAAGTTAACAGATGCCCCGTCTTCTGCGTCTTTACTGCACTGCGTGCAGGGCGTGCGCTGTGTCTCGGGCAGGCAGCCGGGAGTTCAGATGGCAGTCAACATTGTCCCAAATACGAGTGTAAAACCAAAGTGTTCTGTCTAAGGACATTACTGATTTTTTTTTTCTTCTTCTTTTTTAAGGCAAAGAATATTAAAACTGAATCTGACCCTCCCAAAGCCAGAACTCATAATCTGAGACGTAGAATGGGATGTGCACCTCCAAAGTCTGAAAATGGTGAGTGGCGAGTGGGGACTGAAACAAAATATGAATGCAATTTCTGTTGCTTTGTACAAAGTCGTTTTAAGACCAGAGTTAAATTCAGCAGTTGGAACAATTCAAAGAGTTATAAAAAAAAAATACTTCTGCTAATTTCATTTTTAAGTTAGAATTTATTGTAAGAGTTCTTTCATGGCTTTGAAATATTTTTGTTTGTTTTGTAAAGGGTTGAGTTTTCTTGGAGGAGAGGATATTTTCAGTTCAAAAAAATTTTCTACTTCTTTAAACTTCAGTGTCTCTTACGGAGCAATCAGAAATGAGACTTGAGCCATATTTCTATTTTTTGTTAAACATCTAGCATCAATCCACTGGCTTTACGCAGAGGAAGCTCTTTCAAGAATGTATCAGATTTCAGATTTTCTTTAGGAAAGAATTTGAAATCAGGAGATGAAATTCATGAAGGCAAAAAATAATATGTTGTAAACTTAATGATAACATTCCCATAATGTGATTTTTACATTGCTTCTATTGGTAATCCTGAGTCTGTTATCTGTCCTTAAGAAATAATGATTTCAGACTGAGAAGAAATGTTTCGTGCCATAAAACACAAGAATAAGCTTGTTGACAAAAGACTGAGAAGAAATGTTTAACGCCATAAAACACAAGAATAAGCTTCTTGACAAATAATTTGGCAAAGCAACTATACGAACCATTTACAACTACTTAAAATTGAAATGAACTGGGCAGTTTGTCAGTCTCCTTTGTTCATTCAGAATTTTTTTTTTCAACAGTTTGTGTAGATTGCGGTCTTTTTAATTTGATTTTTTTTTTTTTCTTTAAGGATTGTCTCTAGGCATTAAGGTTTTTTCTGTTTTCCCCCTGAAGAGTAGAAGGAAGAAGTTCTAGACAATTTTTTAATGCTTAAGGTTATGATAGAGATGTAGACATTCTTCTCTTTAATATCTTTGTTAGCTCTCAGACTGCAAGAAGTGCTTCTGAATGTCTCATGTCCAGGTGTAAAGGTCTCTAGATCAGTTGTTCTTAGCTAAGAACTTCACTGACCCCTTGTCTTCAACACCAGAGCCCTGGGGTTCTCCACACTCTGTTGTATGGATTTAGGGGTGTGTTTTTTTGACTTTATTTATAATATCAGGAATGAAGACTTGAGTAGACACATGCCCAAATTAAGTAGGAATGTAAGAAGGCAGAGGAACTACTTCTTCATCGGGCCACTTCTGCTACATGCTTATCGTTGACGATGTGTTTTCATGAAAGCTACTGCTGCAAGCAACTGAAATGTGAAGATCATCGTAGGAAGCTGTAGTGTTGTTTCATGTCTCCATGCGACGTGCTGCTGTAAAATTGATGGAGTAGTTCAACCGCATTTGTTAACGACACATGGAAACAAAATCTTAACTTGTGAAGATACTCCTAATTTTGTTTAAATTCAGTTAAATGGGATTTAAAATACCCACTCAAAAAATGTGGCCTGTGATAGTCATTGCTAGCTCATGACAGCGTGCTTGGTTTTTGTAATACTGCTGGCTTCTGTGGGCATTGCAGGTGTTCAAAGCTTGCCCTACACTCACTGAAACAAGTGTGCGTATGGGATAACAAGTAATTCAACAAATAGCTTGGAGTGATGCAGTCTAAAAAGTAATAACAAATAAATAACAACAAGTAATGCTAAGCATTAAAACATTTTGTAACACCCTATTTTTTTTCTGTTCCATCAGAAAAGGAAATGCATAGCACAGTGAAACTTCCCGAGAAGAGAGAACATGCCGGGGAGCCAGAGAAAGACAAATCCAAAGTCCGGTCTAAAAAACCCACGAACGCTGTGAGTACACCCTGCCTTCCTGCTGCTTCATGTGGATTGCAGGTGTTTCTGGGTTTCTGTTGGGTATGCAGTGAAATCTCATGTCATTGCTATTACACTAAAGACGCTCTTGTATTCTTCATGTAACCCTGTGGTTGAAACAAAGCTGTATCTGTGCCTGCTGGAATGTACATGTTCATAAGATTTCATGCTGTTACAAAGCTGAAGATAGCAGCATGGTTAAGTTTCGCTATGTGTAACTAAAGTAACTTGTTTTCTGTCTCCAAGTACAGTCTCAAAATAAGCATTTTTGAAAGATGAGTCCAAATAGTAGAGGTTCTTCTGTGAACTGATCTCAGTCCCCATTGCTCTTTAACCTCAAGGGACCTTGATGTGAGCTTTGGCACCCGGCTTTCCAGCAGACCTGCCACATATTCCACAATTTCAGCACTAACTTTGAGGCTTTGTTGTTCAGATGCTTCTTAAAAAGCCAGCCCTGTTGCTGCTCCATCCAACCCTCCACACAGCACCATGCCCCCCCTCCAAAAACACCCCAAACTGAAAGCTATGGTAGTTTGTCTGACTCTTGAGAAGATGATACTGTCCATGCTGCTACTTGGGTCCTTCCTACAACTGAAAATATTGTTTAACCCACACCTGTAGCTAGATACTGGAGAATGACATGTGCCAATATTAGAAGCTGAACACCCCCACCCCCCAAACAAAATAGCTTACATGGAGGAGCAGGAGATGCTGCTGCTTTTTTTAACAATATAAGACCACAGGGTCTGCTTGTCCTCACAGCTCTCCTCTGTGTTTGAGAAGAGCCTTCCAGTCTGTAGCTAGTGAAGGTGTGGTGTAGGACAGACAGCTGACTGCCCTTCCACGTTTGGGGTGCCTGCACCTTTTCCTTGGGGCTCGGTAGCTGCTGGGTGAAACCTCCATCAGATGTCTTCAGCAGCTGCCCCCCTGCCCAAAAGCGCAGAGCTCTGCTGGGATGCTGAGCCTTAAATGAAAATGAAGGTCTTGGCCAGTATCTCTGGGGAGAAAGACAAACACTCCTATCAAGAGGAGCCCCTCTCTCTTCTGAGGCTCCAAACAGTTGGTCTCAGAGGAGGATGAGACGTGTGCGTGCTGCACGTGAGAGCAGCAAGAACAAGGGTCTGAGAGCCGTCGACGGGCGTTGTGTTGCAGCTGCCGAATCCACGGTACTGCTGGGTGAAGCTGTCCTGGCCACTGAATCAAGTCGTCTGTCATCTGGGAAAAAAATACATGGAAGGGCTTGCAGCTCTTGTGGTCGTCCCTTAAATTACGGAGGGGGGGATATTAAAACTTTTACATAAATATTTTGAGTTTGTCTCATTTCCATTTCAGAGGTAAAGTAAAAATAAGCTTTGGCAAATGTCACAGATGACGGAGCTACCGAACTGCTCTTTCACCACGAGTTACCTGAAGTGCTCAGATTCCCACTCCAGCAATTTTTTGTTACAGGTGGATCTGTATGTGTGTCTCTTATGTGGCAGCGGTAACGATGAGGACCGGCTCCTGCTGTGCGACGGCTGTGATGACAGTTACCATACTTTTTGTTTAATTCCACCCCTTCATGATGTTCCCAAAGGGGACTGGAGATGTCCCCAGTGTTTGGCTCAGGTAATCCAACAAACCGTAAAAGTTAGGCTGAAGGTTATTTTTTATTTTGTGGGGTTTTTTTAAACATGATCCTAGGGACTGAAAACACAATTCGTTATTACTTAAGGTTGTGCAAACAAGATGATAGAGGGCAAAGCTAAAATGAAGACTGGGCATGCTTCAAACTGGAAAGCTATCACTCAATATTTTGGAGCCAAAAATAGATGTGCCTTTAAAGAATATATTGTTTTTTAATGAACACTTTTCCTCTGTAATTAAAATTGGAGTCTCACTGGGTGCTTCAGTGTGGAGGCCTGTGCTTTTTTTTTCTTAGCTCTACTAGAGGAAGGAGAGACTGGGCATATTGCTTCATGAATGTTTATGCGGGTTTATAAATAAATAAATGTTGTGATTTGGTGAATTAAGCAGAGTAGTTTCTTCTGACTTGGGGCAGTCATTTCATTTCAGTCAGGTGTCCTGCCTTCCTACCCATCAGATGCTGTAATAGTAGCCCATTTGTGTAAAATGTGAGCACAGATTGTATGATTAACACATGATAGACATTAGTCTCTTTTCAATTGCAGGAGTGTAATAAGCCTCAAGAAGCATTTGGTTTCGAACAAGCGTCAAGAGACTATACGCTGCGCACGTTTGGAGAAATGGCAGATGCGTTCAAGTCGGACTATTTTAACATGCCAGTACATGTACGTTCATGTATTTATCCTGACACCATAATGTAGATTATGTTAAAATACATAGCTTTTGATGGGGAGAGGGGAATTCTGGCCTTGAATGGGATGAAATCCCAAATTGGAGGTTGTCATTTACATCAGTGAATCCTTGTTCTTGCTGGTGTCATGGTTTCTTGTTCCACTGGCTTCTTGGTTTGGGTTGTTTTTTTCACTTTTGAAGAAGCGTCTGTAAGGAAGAGAATACTCTGTCACCGGTTCCTGTGAGAACAAAGCAGCAGTACGTCCTGGGTGGAATCACTTTTCTGCTGCAGGTTTTCTTTCTCTTGTTGAAATAATTTTGAAATGGGGAAATGCTTCAAGCTAATGGAGGTTCCTCCCTGAGATAGCTTTTATGAACATGCTTTTTATATGCTGACTCCTCAGTATATACTCCTCTTTTTTCTGCTTCTCATACCTAGATGGTCCCCACCGAGCTGGTTGAAAAAGAATTCTGGAGACTTGTTAGTACCATTGAAGAGGACGTGACAGTAGAATATGGAGCTGATATTGCTTCAAAGGAATTTGGCAGTGGCTTCCCTGTTAGGGGTGGGAAATTTAAAGTTAGAACAGAAGAAGAGGTAGGTCTTTATTAGTTTGCTGTGTGTGTTTGTATTGCAGTTCTTCATTAAATAAGGCTCTCTTGTTCAAAGCACAATAATAGAACTGGGTTGGAAAGTGTTTGTTTTGTGTATCTGGCGCATTATTTAAAGAGGAGGACTGCATCAGAGTTTTGAATAAATAAAATTTGCTGTGATCAGACATTCAAAGCTACAGGTTTATCCTAGAAGTTATTTATTAACTTCCAAATTGAAAAAAAAAAAGTCTCATTTTAACAAAGCAGGTCAGATAAGGTTTGTGAAAGGGGCAAAGACAGTGGAGGTTTTGTTGTTTGATTCATTGACCTGTTTCTTACATTTTTCAGTTGGGAAAGATGCTTTTCTTTTGTTGCTGTTTTGACAGTTTTACATTCTTGGGTTTTTTTACTTCATGTTGTATAAACCTGTGACTGTTCTGTTCAATTTTTAGGAATACCTTGATAGTGGCTGGAATTTAAACAACATGCCAGTGATGGAGCAGTCTGTTCTTGCTCACATTACTGCAGACATATGTGGAATGAAATTACCCTGGCTATACGTAGGAATGTGCTTTTCTTCATTTTGTTGGCATATAGAAGACCACTGGAGCTATTCGATTAACTATCTGCATTGGTGAGTTTGGGGAATAAACTCAGCCTGAGAAGCAATCTCCCTTTCATTCCCCCATCACCTTTTTAATTTCCAGACTAAAACCAGATTCATAGAGCTCAGGCCAGAGTAACCCCTGCAGTCCTGTACCAGCAGGGTTAAATCTGACACAGTGTGACTCCTGCATTGATTCGCTGTTGGACGAGAGGTCATGTTTTGGAAAGAGACATCCATTCCCAGTTTTAAAAAATCCATGAGACACGCAGCAGATACTCCATCAAAAATTTTATTGTGCATAATGTAAAACTAAAAACCATGCAAGTTTGTTTTTTTTTTAATCATCTAGCTTCAACTAACAGTCTTCGGATCCTGCATGTTTTTTTGTCTGTTAGATGGATCATTCTGTCATAAATCCCCTCATCAAGCAAACACTCGTGAACTGTAATCAGGACAGACATCTTTCTGATATTTTAGATTGAACTTCTTAAACTTTTCACCTTCCAACAGCTTTTCTAGAATTTGAATTATTCTTGTCGCTCTTCCTAAAGCCTGTCCAGCTCTTCCCCTTTCCTCTTTCACAGAAGTATTCCAGCAAAATGGTAAAACCCCATCCCAGCAGGTCATCTTTTTGGTCGATTATTCAATTGCTGCTCCTTGAAATAGCTGCTGCTGTAGTAAAGTCAGTGACTTAATTCACTTGCTTTCTTAGTACTTGACGTTATTAAAACAAATGTTTGAGGGAGGTGGAGTGAGTGAGTGATCAGGATTACACTGTATAAATTGATCTTCCATGTCACTTGTTGATTTTGCTTTTTTTCTTTGGGTCTTCAGTCAGGCTGAAGACTGTGGGATGGAGAGGAGGTTTTTAGTTTGCAGTACAAACTTCATTTCTTCCACGAGAGCTTCCCTCACGATTGTTAGAATGGCATTATATCCTCCCTCATCTGTCCCAAATTGCATTCGTGGTTGCAGTCAAGGCCAGACAGATGTGTAAGTGCATACACGTGTATGTGCTCACACATGTACGTATGTTCACAGACACACGTGAAAGTTGCCCTACCTGCTTTTAATTTATTTCTTCTCTAGTTTGAAAGTCCTTGATGTCTTTTCATTTGCAGATCTGCTTCTTTATTTCCCTTCAACTTAGAGGTTTAAGTCTGGGTTTTTTAGCCTACTCGAGAGCATTGTGTAGTTAAGGTTAGTACTGTTCTTGACCTGAGGAATCAGTCTTAATGACTGCCACTGAAGAGACAGTGCTCCAAACTCCAAAAAGACTTTGGATGGCAGGACTTGTTCTTGTGAAAGACTAGGGATGGCATGTCCATCTTCAGTGTTCCCATGTGCCTTGAAGGAGCCGCTCTCCCGGGGCAGTATTTCAAGCAGATAGTCCCAAGTGAACCAGGCTGCAGCAGCAGGCTTTTCACAGTATTGAAGGCAATAGTTCTCCTGCATGACTCTAAATCTTGTATTAGCTCTTGGAATGGTAAAAGGAGAATAAACAAATTGTTGCTTCTAAAGGTGCTTGCAAATAAATAAATAAATAAGATACCAGTCCTGGTGAGAGGAATTGCTGTTATTTGTGCTAATATTTCTAAAGGCAGGAATGTGGAGCTGTCAGGTAGCAGCGCAGAAAGAACTCTCGCCTTCCTGTGTTCTGCAGCTTGCTGCCTTCATAAGGCGGACACCTTAACACATCTGTTAGAATTGTGTCTGTCTCTGTTACCTGTTCTCCTAAAGTCCAGAGGCCCCTGGTACCAGTATCCTGGCCCACGTTTAGCATAGCTCATAACTGCTGTCATCATTCCTTGGCACTGACACGTATCGAGGAGCAGCATTCTTCACTAACCCAGTATTGGGTCAGGACACAGGACAGTTTTTAGTTGCATCTGTGGCTGGTCTCCATGAATTTGTAGAATTATTCCAAGATGATGACCAGGTCCAAGGCTGCATAGTCATTTAACACTGCATAGTGACAACTCGACTTGTGCTACTGCTGGTGATAGCAGTGTAACTGCCCTTCTGCAGTCCCTCCCGCTAGCTGTCGTCTTCATCATGGCAGAGGGGCTGTTTGAGTGCAGGAATAAACTCCTAGGTATGAGGGATATGCTTTGGATTCATACTTCACTCTTCTGCAATCATCCCAATTGCTTCATGATTTATGGAAAAAAAAGTACACTGTTGGGTCAGCTTTACTCTGGTAGCTCTGCCTTGGGAGAAGGGAACTTGTCTGTTATCTTCTTTTCTGAATACCTTTTCTAACATCGTTCTTTATAAGGGATTGGAAGGCATTTTCATCTTTGTGCTGTGGTGAGCCAGCTTCATTGTAAACCTGAAACAATATCTACTGGAACACATCTGCATAACCTTAATTTTCTTAGCTGGCTTGCGTTGGGTTAAGCTGTCGCTAAAAGGTTTTTTTGTTCCTACTCTGGATATGGATTTTTTTTCTTGGTGTCTTTTGCATAATTTGGAAGTTCAGTTCCTACTTAGTATATATTGCTTTTACGGCAATTATGCACAAAAGACAAGCAGCTTGTGTGCTGTTCAGTATATTTATCAATGACATGGACAGCGACATCGAGTGTACCCTCAGCAAGTTTGCAGATGACACCAAGCTGAGTGGTACGGTTGAGACACCAGAAGGATGGGATGCCATCCAGAGG
>Ga0065711_1036246_pt1 | contig 21258 bp, 13 predicted proteins | sample Hoacrofraction12_FD_59098 | JGI IMG/M metagenome (GOLD analysis project Ga0065711, IMG submission 59098) | Hoatzin crop microbial communities from Cojedes, Venezuela - Epithelial fraction 12 v2 (version 2) | ecosystem: Host-associated > Birds > Digestive system > Esophagus > Crop | place...
TTTTTTTTTTTTTTTTTTTTTTTTTTTCTTTCCCTGGAGCCAGAGAAAGGTGGGAAGGTGCTTTTCTTGTTTCCAGCCACATATGTGCTTTCTCCACCATGCAGGGCTTTTTACAAGACACTGAGGTAAAAATCTGGTCTTGTGTGGTAATATTTAGATTGTTTCTTTGTTGTATTACCCTGGTAGATTCAGGACTGTGAAGCTGACAGTAACCATTCTTGGGAAATCCCAAAGAGCAGGGAATGCGTGTGAGCTGTATGCTTGTTTACTGCTCCCCCTGTACCTGATGAAGTATCTTTATTTTCTGTAATTTAGAAAGAGGGTAGTGTGTTTCTGGGAGAACTGGAACGAGTTATTTCATCTGACTGTCAGTGCAGCGTGTGTTTTTAAGAGCCTCTTGACCTAATTGGGTTGCAGCATTGTATATTTTTTGTTTGTTTTCCTTTTAGACCGTTTTCTGGCAAAGGTCTTCTGTGTCCAACTCCTCTGGTTGCCTTATGCCTGAGACTTCTGCCGCCTCTGGTTTGTGGTTTTTTTTTTGTTGTTCTTTCTCAATACAACTCTCTTTCCTAAAACTTCAGTAAAATGGGTGCAGTACTTTAATTGCAATAGTTTGGATTAGCCTGAGGTTTGTTCCTGAAGCCTGTACCTGGCATCATCTAAATTGTAAATACCAAAACTTCGATAGCTCAGCGTCTGTCAGGCTTCTGGTTTGGACGTTGGATTTGTTACCGGCTGCCTCCCTGCTCGCTTGGGCACATGTGAAGGAAGTTGCCCACCTGCCTGTGAGGTCAAGCGTGGATCTGCAGGCAATCACCTGTGATTCTTGTCTTGCAAAACTTATGTAATTCTTTCTTCAGCTTTCTAAGAGAAGGCAGGCCAAAGATCTACAGATACATTCCTAAAAAGGTTCTACTTTTCCTCTAGAGAAAGAATAATCATCTTAATGCTGCAGTGAAGAAACATGTAGCTCTATTTTTTTGTTTCAAGGTGGGCTAGGATGCATGGTGTAGCACACAGCGAAAGCTAGCTCCCTGTATATACATCTTAATGTGTCTTGGGGATCTAATTTTTAGGGGCGTGTGATGAGAAATGTTTCTGAAGAAATTAGTCTCCACTTAGAATGTGGAATACGTAGTTCTAAATGATGTCCCTTCCCCTCTATGCATGTCCCTGTTTTGGATTCCTCACCAACGGTTTTTTTTGTCTTAGATCAGCATTGACTAGGCTAGGATCCTGCATTTTCTCCTAACGATGGAGACTATCTTCATAGTTACACCACTATCCTACACAGTTCGTTTTTTCTTCAAAGTTCCTCATGTTAATACAATCTTTATTTGAGCAGGAGGCACTGCCACTTCCTTGGATTGTAATTTTAGGTGTTTAAAACAACTACAAACTCTTCTGTACAATTAAGCCTATACATAACTAGCTGTTACATTGGACTTTTATTTTCTCTTTTGTAAAGAAAATACCTTGTTTGATAGTTTGGGGAAATAGTTAAAACTTGCTACATGTTTCATTGGTCTGGGAATATATTTTGTGAACACTTGCAGCCTGCTTTCTGAACTCCTGTCTCTCACAATAATAGTTATAATCTTTTGTTCTTGATCCCATTTTTGCTTTACTGAGTTAGGGTTTTTTTCAATGTAAAATAAAATGTGAAATCAGTGTATATAATGGTCATTGTTATTGTTATTCATAGATGTATTTAACCCCTCGTTTGTTTTTCATGACAGCCAGCCAGAAGAACTCATTAGGATGAGTAAAAACAATAATGTTGACATTCAAAGTCCAGGTAAGTAAGGTTTTTATTAGCTAGTCACAGAAATCTTTAATCTGCATATATGAACCAATTATAACTTGCTTTATTTGGGCTCAGAGAACAGGTAATCGAATTGTGTTGGAACCACTTGTCTCAGGGAAGGAAAAACAAATAACCTGTAAACTTACTTGGATTTGTTTGTTGTAGTTGGAATATTTAAATATTTAAGTCTTTTCTGCAGATGTTTTAAGAAATTAGCCTTGGGAATTCAGCTGCCAAATCACGTGCACAGAGCTGTGTTTGAGATGTATTATTCAGGAATTTCTTGGGCCAAAGCTATACCTCTGTTTTCATGACTCATATGACTGTTCTGGATGTTAGAATATTGAAAGTGTATCTTATGTATCTATTGAAAATGACGGGAAGTTATTAAATGTCTGTGGAAATATGTTAGTGGGCTAAGAACTGCAGAAATAGGGAAATTCTCGAGGCTGTAGTTGGCTCAGTGTTGTCTGAAATCCTTGAATGTTTTGAAACTAGTGTACATTTTAAAAGCACTGGTAGCATGTGGCTTGATACATTCAGGATACCGTTCATATGCTTTTCACAAAGCCTATCACACAGCTATACAAAGAAACAGTTAAGTTGCTTCGTGGATTCTAATATGGCGAAGTCTTTACGTGCAATACTGAAAACAATTAGGTGACATATTTCATACACATCTGGACGTTGTTGTCCATTTGATAGTTATCTTTGAGTGTTTGGGGAAGAACATTTCACTTGGGAGCACAATTGGCTTGTGAATTTAGCTTGGGTGATAGCGCTTTCTTGAATCAGCAGGCAGGTGGAACTGGTGAAGTATTTTCTTTTTAGGAACTAGAGAAGGTACCCTCTTCTGTATTTACTATGGAATTAACATTAAGAAGAAGTGGTATCTACTGTCTTTTATTCAGTAATCTACTTCAAGATGCAGGTGGCTAAAGGAGATTAAAGTTACTGCTTTACAAATGATCCATAGTAATTCCAGTACATTCACTGTGATTATAAATGTGATTCTATATTTCAGCCTGTGTTCTCTGTGGACGGACAGATGACTGCCCTGAAAAGTATGGAGAAAAAAGGACCTATGTGGAATACAGTCTCACAGTTCATTATTACTGTTTGGTAAGTATGTGGTATTGATCTTGGAGCTTGTCTGTTTAACTAAAAAGAAAAGCCCAAAAAAACCCCACAGTAAATGCACCAAGTATTAAATAGTAATAACCTGTCCAAACAGTTGTTGTAACAGTTTTGTTGTTTCAGTTCATGATCCATTTAAATGAATTACTTAGTTAATTCTCCCAACCTGTCATAGCAGCGAGGGTACATGCTAAGAGAAAAGGAACAGATTGCATCTACATATTCACTTCGATAACAAAAGTGTAGTTGCGAAATTTGGAATGTGAAAATTCCACTGCTTGTGGAAAAACTAGAGAAAAGTTGTCATTTTTATTATCGTTACTGATTAGTTTTTGTTTGGCTGTGAATTATTCTCTGACACTACATGAGACATTGTAACACTTAAGAAATAGGCCTGCTTCTCATTTTAGTAATGCGCACCCTACTGATCGTATACAGCTGTAGTATCACTGTTTAATAAAAGCTTATAATTTGAACGAAGCTGTGGATATAAACTAAAGTTGAGTATATTCTGGTTATCACACTTGACGTTTTTCAAGATTCATATTCTTAAATGTATACTTAAACTACCTTTCAAACACTTAAGTTTTGCAGGTCTTTAAAATAATATAACTTCTTTAACAACAACAAAAAAACAGGTTTGTTTGTTAATAAATACAGTTTGGATTTTTTTTTTTCCGAGTTTGAAAAATCAGTCTCAAGAATATCAGGTACGATTTGGGCTTTTTGGTTGGTTATTTTTTTCCTCAGCAAGTGCTTTAAAGATTGTATTGATTGCAGATGGCTTAATAGAGCGAACATTGAATCCTTTAAAGACTGCGCAGAGTGGAGGTTTTCTGCAGTTATATGAAGATTTTTTTTTTTTCTTAAATTTTAAGCAGATGGAAGGAATTTTAGGTCTGTTTGATAATTTTGTCTTCTGCATAAGACCATATGAAATTATTAGAAAAAGTCCTTTCCTGGTGGAGCCGAACAGCTAGGAAAGGGCATGCTTGCAACACTGAATCTTATGAAGGTGCTGAAGCCTCAAATTACTGATTTATAAGATACTTCACTGTGATGAGCTTCCTGCAGTCATCTTTTGGGGTTTGGTCCTTGCTTTTTTTAAAAATGGACAAACAAAATAACCTCCATGATTTTACTTAAATATAGTGAGGAAAGAGATAGATATATATGTGTAAAAAGAGTTCTTCTAGAAAGAGGCCAGTTATGGTACAGTTTCTTTTTTTTGCCAAATGTTTTGCATCTGGAAAAACATGTTCTTAATTGGTTTTGGTATAAAATTTTATATTTATTCAACTAAAATATTGAAAAAACTCTATAGTTAGAAAACAGTGCTGTGTTGAAATTATGAAATGAGAAGTATAAAATGTGACTGTGAAAAATACAGGAACCGTGAAGCTGTGAAACTAGTTATTTCAAGTTTCTGATGTAACTGCCTTACTAAATAACTTTAATCTAAATTATCATCAGGCTCTTCTGACTTGCCTAGTTACTTGATTCTGTTTTTATTTAATTCTCCTCTAAAGTGAATTACTTCTTCTCTTAGGTTGCACTTCAGTATAGATACTTCCTACTGTTCTTCATTATCTCCACAGCACAACTGTCGGGCACATTAACTAAACTAATTTCTTTTTACTTCCTCTGAAGCTTTATTTGTTGAAAGTAATTGTTTGACAATTATCTGAATAGTCAGTATACTTCAAAAAGGAAGGTAAACTACATCATCTTAGGCTCTACAGTATAACATAAGACTGATGTTACAAAATATTTATTTTCATGTTACTGGTTACTATTCCCTATTGTGTCATATCATGAAAAATATATAGATGTTTTGGATCATTCTTTAAGCATTAAAATGTTTGCACACAAGCTTTGTTAGACTAAACTTCTCTCCTACTTGACAAACACAGTGTAGGTAGTTTTAATAGGTAGGTGAGTGTTTTAAGATACTGAATTTGTTTTCCTAGTTGATGTCAAGTGGTATTTGGCAGAGAGGGGAAGAAGGTGAAGGTGTAGATGGATTCTTAATCACGGATATTAGAAAAGAAGTAAACAGAGCTGCAAAACTGGTAAGAATGAAGTCTTTGGTATTTAGAAGTTAAAAAAAAAAAGTTACTTTTAAGTGTACTTAGTATTGCCTGTGGGGTTTGTTTTGTTTTCTTTCTCAATGGGCGGTATGCTGAACCTATTCAAGCATCTGAATTTTACCTTGAAGTAACAAGTATATTGGGTTCATGGAAGCCAGAAGGCACAACAAAGCCTGCACAAGTTTGTTAATATTTTTTTCCTGCGTGTGTTGCAGATGAGTGAATTACATGTGCATGATGCCCCATGACATTGTGCTGAGCCTCAAGCTGACATTATATAATTTTATAGATGCAACTAAACTATGGGTGCTTGGCAAAATAACTTGTATTTTGGCTTATGTGTCACAGTCAACGTGCATATAAAACAATACATAATTGAAGTTTCTTTGAAATGGAGGTAAAACACAATAATCTTGTCACAATTACAGTCTGTTGGCCGATATTCTTTCTTACACTATAATTTTTTTATTGGTTTAATTCCTGTAATTTTATGTGTACTTTACATGTTTTAGAAATAATAGAATATTAATAAATTGTTCCTAGAAATGTAATATCTGTAAGAAAAAGGGTGCTTCAATTGGATGTGTAGCTCCCAAATGCAAACGAAGTTACCATTTTCCTTGTGGGATACAAAAGGAATGTATTTTCCAGTTCATGGAAGACTTCAGGTAAGTTGTGTGGTTTTGTTGCATTTTTGTTTTCAATTCATTATATTTGTATGGGAGGCGATTTGTTTTTTCATGGGTTGTCATTGGATTGGCTGTTAAGAATTATAAATGACAGCCAGGTTATCGAAGGAAAAAATACTTGATTTATGGAAAACATGAAGGCCAAGCGGTTATATTGTGTACCTAGTAAACTAAATTCTCAGCACTTTTAAAGGTGTAATTTAGTGCTTCTACAAGTAGTTGAATTGTCTGTAAAATTGAGCACTAAATTTTAAATGCTGAAATAAACTGCAAAATGGTTTTGGTTTTTTATTTGTCTGCCTTCTTTGTTTGTCTTTGAAATGGCAATGATTTGACTGCCTCTCTATGGGCAGTCAAAACACACTATGCCATTCTGTCGTGTTTCAAAGCACAAGACTTCTAGATCTGCTGATTAGAGATGGACTGTGGGAGAAAAGGGTTTAATATCAAATGTCTGAAAAATTTTGTTTTCTTTTGTGTCATCTGTTTATCATCTTGGCTGTAGTCAAATACTTTTGAGTGCATTTGATAATGGCTTTATTCTGCCTACTGTAAGCTGAATTTGTAGGGTGGGTGGATTGAAGGAGGCACTTTAACTTCTTAAATGACTTAAGTCAAGCATAAGTGTAAACAATGCATTTTGTTCTAGAGCTGCATTTCTTGGCTGTCTTATTTCTTTGAAAATGTGCTAAATTATAAAATTTATAACACTACCTAGACTCTGCAGAATCATTACGAGAACCCAAAATTGCTCCTTTAACATCACGGTAACATTGAAGTATAAGAAGAACTTAAAGTTCTGAGGACAGGAAACACATTATTTGGACCAAAAGTTTTGAGAGAAAGGGGGTGTATGATCTCTCTTACAGAGCATCAGTCAGCAACATGCTTCTTCCTTACTGCTGTTCTATTGACCTGCTCTGTTAGATACATTGTTTACCTGTGTGTTGTGGTTTAACCCTGATAGGCAAAGCACCACACAGCTGCTGGCTGACAACCCCCAGTGGGATGGGGAAAGAATCAGAAGGATAAAAGAAAGAAAACTCATGGGTTGAGATAAAGACAGTTTAATAGGTAAAGCAAAAGTTGCATGCGCAAGCAAAACAAAATAAGGAATTCATTTACTATTTCCCATCAGTAGGCAGGTGTTCAGCTATTTGCAGGAAAGCGGGGCTTCATCATGCATGACAGTTACTTGGGAAGACAAACACCATCAATCTGAACATGTCCCCTTCCTCCTTCTTTCCCCTAATTCTATTGCTAAACATGAGGTCATGGCGTGGAATACCTCTTTGGTCAGTTGGGGTCAGCTGTCCCTGCTGTGTCCCCTCCCAGCTTCTTGTGCACCCCCAGCCTCCTCGCTGGTGGGGTGGGGTTGAGAAGCAGAAAAGGCCTTGGCTCTGTGTGAGCATTGCTCGGCAGTAACTGAAACATCCCTCGGTTATCAACACTGTTTTCATCACAGATCCAAAACATAGCATCATACAAGCTACTATGAAGAAAATTAACTCTATCCCAGCCAAAACCAGCACGTGCTTGCCTTTTTAGCTTTTTGCACAGCATTTATTAATGAAAAACAGGTATAACAGGGAATTCATTTTGCTGTCTTCAGAATATCTAGAGGAAAATTCTTAATATATTGTTTTGATAAGGGAACCTTAAATTATTATTTTTAGATCTTACTGTTGGGAACATAAACCAGTCCAAAATTTTCCGGATAATGCATCTAGAGGAACTTCACAGTGCACAATATGCCTGGATTTGGTTGAACAGCTTCCAGCGTATACTGTATTGAAAAGTCCTTGCTGTAAAAATGCTTGGTTTCATCGAGAATGCTTGCAGGTAACACAGGTTCTCCCTTTCCTTTGCATCCATGGAGATCACATTTTGTTGTGTTTAAAAATAATGGAACAGTTGCTTAAAATTGTGTAAAATTGCTTAGGGTTAACGTAGGCAGTAAGTATAGAAATATACCAGGTTTGAAGCATAATGCTAAAGTTGTGTCTTGGAGATGAGTGTCTCAAAGAAGGATTTTATTTTATGCTATTAATTTCCACCCCACCTCTGCCATGTTTCTGCATGTGTGATGCACATCATGCCTTTAGTTATTTTTAGGAGCTGAAGTCCAGCCCTGGTAGTTGCTTTCTTGCAAGTCGTTATGTGCAGAATCTGAATGCGAAAAATGTCGTTTATGCATTGTCAGCTCTCTTTGCTTAAGTCCAGAGCCGCAAAAAGTTGTGAGGTTCCTTTTGTAACCTCTCTCCAGATTCTAGATCTGGAGAGGTTGACTAAAAAGGGTTTGTCTAAGAACTTGATTCTAGCATATGAACTCGAGTAAGTCACTTGTCCTTTCAAGGAAGAGAAAATGGTCGCCATTTGCTTCAATGTCTAGTGAAGTCATGGTTGATGTCAGCTTTAAATTCCATGTCAGGACGCTATCCATGAATGTAATGGTTAGAGATATTAAGACATTATTTTTTTTGCATCCTAAGGATGGTTGTAATTCAATAATTGGTTTGTTTTTTGTTGTGTGTTTTTCTTGACACAGTATCAAGCTTTGAGTGCTGGGATATTTTTCTTTAGGTGCACAGTATGTAATAACAAGGACAAATTTCAGGAAGAAATGTTGAGAATGGGCATACACATCCCAGAAAAGTAAGTAATTTTGTAAATAATTAGTTTTCTATAAGAACTTCGATAAAACCGATTCTTATTTAATTCTCTAGAACTGCATCTATTAGTATGAAACCTCAGTTCTACCTTCAATGGTAGAATTGTTTGGTTTGGTAAGGAGCAGACTTTTCCTTTTAGTTACACATCAAAATTACCAAAGGCCAAATTAATCCTCTCACACATAAAGCAGGAAGCTCTGAAAAGTCATTTTTAATGCTATGATTCAACCAGGGACCTATTTAAAACATCAAAACAATTCTTAAAACAATAATTTTGTGTTAACATAGAGGTTGCTGAGAAGTATATTTTCTGTGTCCAGGTTTTTAAATTACCTGAATTTATGTCCAGACAGTATTGTAATGGACTGATTACTCAGCTGTACAGCTTCCGTCTCTCCCAAGGGATTGCTAATGATATGTTTAATGTAATGACTGCTTCTAAAATTCTGAGCTGTTTTTCAGAAGTTTCCAGTTTTTGATGGGGCTCATAATAGGATAAAGTTATAACAATGATTCTTTGTTAGAAGTATTGTTCTTTCATGTCTATTAGTCTTTGCAGAGACTACCATTAATTAATTCCTTCTGGAGATAAAAGCTCAAGATTTTGTAGAGGAAGAAGAGTCAAAATACTTGATGAACTTTGTCGTACTGGCCTGGAAAATTCTGAGTTATTTTTCACAAGACCGTTTTCGGTGGTAACTTGAGTAGACTGCCAAAACAAATATCCACATCCACTGTGAGAGAGAGAAAGCAGAATAATATGAAACAGAGCAAAATGCACTGAGGTCATGTGAAAAACAATAAATACTTTAACTACACAAGAAAAAAGTCTGTATTTTATAATATTTTTGTTCCTAGACATTTTTCTTTCCCCTTCCCGTTGTCTAGCTGTTGCCTAGAATATTACATGGTGGAAATATCTTCATGTGGTTATTACATCTTTTCCAGAGACAGAATAACCCATTTAAACAATCAGAAATGCAGTTGTAATAAGAGATCTTCTGCCTTTTTTATAGGGATGCATCTTGGGAACTTGAGGAGAACGCGTATCAAGACCTGCTGCAATGTTATCAACACTGTGACATTAAAAGATGTCTCTGCAGGAATGGAAGAGACTATAATGAGCCTGACAGGTAGGACACTTGCAGGAAGGTATAACCTAGGATGGAAGAGTTCTTTGGTTTTAATGTCAAGCCAAGACACAGGGTCCAGATAAAATGTTTGTTTTACTCCCTGTAATCATAATGTTTCACTACTAATTTTCTCTAATTTTGTCAGGTTATAAAATCCAAGAAAACCAAACCTATCAATTATCTTGTCCTTACTTGATAGAACCGAAGGAGAATTTGTACATCCATGTAACATGTAGAATAGCATGTACCTAAACTAGATGTTGTGTATCTTTCATTCAAAGATTAATTCAACAATTTAATAATTGTTAGAATACTTAATGCCTTTATAAGAAAACTATTAAAGCAGTAGACTTAACTGAAAATTAGCTAGCTCTGTAAAATCAATCTAGCTGTGAGCTATCCATCTGCATGCAAACGGTGGCTAGAATATTGCCGACAGCTCAATTAGAGGCTTGTGTGATCATGTAAAAGGCTTTATTCTGCTCCATCACTTGCTTAATTTTTGAATAACAGGTTCATTTTCTGCATTCTTTCTTGTTTTATTTGTGTGCTTATGAAATGTGTGTCTTCCATTGGATGAGTATACTCAAAGCTGTCAGACAGAGCCTCTACTTTAAATACTTGTTTCTGTAATGGAGTGGTAGGTTACTCCCTGTAAATGTTAACTTTGCTTTGTATGGATTTGACCAAACATAGCTGTCGTGGTTTAACCTGGCAGGTGAGCACCAGACAGCTGCCTGCTCAGTCCTCCCCCTACCCACCAGTGGCATGAGGAGAATGGACAAAAAGTAAAACTCGTGGGCTGAGAGAAAGGCAGTTTAGTAAGACAACAAAGGAAGGAATAATAATAAAGAATATGCAAAATAAGCAATACAGAATACAATTTTTCTCACTGCCCAATGACCGATTGCACAGCCTGTCCCCAAGCGGTGACTGCAGAACACAGATTCCTGCCCCCCCCAACCCAAATGCCATTTATATACTAAGCATGATGTCTGTGATACGGAACATTTCTGCTGGCCGACTTCGGCTCACTGCCTGGCTGTGCTCCCTCCCAGCTCCTGCACACCTGCTTCTTAGTGGAACGTGGGAGACTGAAAAAAAAGTCCTTGATTTCTTACCAACAACTGAAAACATCAGTGTTATCAACATTCTTCTCATACTAAATCCAAAACACAGCAGCTGCTGGGAAGAAAATTAGCTCTATTCCAGCCAAAACCAGGACAGTAGCTTTGTTCATTCATGGTATGTGCGTGCTCAGGATTTACTTTGCCTTCAGGAGTTGTAGCTTAGGCTTCCAGTATTTGAACTAGTATTAGTCATGTTGTTCCATTGTACGTTTGAGCGAAATTGAAGAAATCTAGACAAAAACTTAACAGATAATTAAACACTGTCATTAATGAAGAGTCTTTTTCAGAATGTGTAAGAATAATCAGATATGCTCCTTTAAAAAATTTACCATTTGGAAAAGCTGGATGGTGGATACCCGTAAAATACAGAAGATGTTGCTGGCTAGCAACATGAGGAGAAAATATTGTGTGTAAGCTATTGACTTCACGGCAGGGGAGCACACTAACACGTAGCTTCTTTCAATACAAGGTGCTGGAACATGGGTAGCTTTTTTTCTCCTTGTTGCAGCCACGAATTGTGAATACATCTTGCCTGACAAAAGTTCCGCTTGATTATATACAGTCCTACCAGACTGATAAAATTATGCTTTGTTAGTTTAGTGTTGGATTATACTTGCTGTTGAATATTCTGTGTTTTAACTAGCCTCATTCTTCTGTCTAACTCTAAATTTTTAATTTCAGTAAATGGGAAATAAAGCGTTGTCAGTGGTGCGGTTCCCGTGGAACTCATTTGGCCTGTTCATCTATGAAGTCAGGGGAGCAAAACTGGGAGTGCACGGAATGCAGAAGTATCCTTGGGAAAAAAGGTAAAATTATGGATGTGACAGGGACTTCCTAAAATTATAAATTTTAATACTATGTATTTTACAGCTATCAAATTCACTAACTTTATATAATTTAATCATACAGGGAACTATGGCAAACAGAAAAAGCGTTCTTTGGCTGCCTCTGAAAAAACAGATGGCACAACTTGTTTGCTGGAAGAGCCATCTCCGAAGTGCCCTCGGCAGTCACCTGGATCTCAACCCAATTTTGTTCTCCAGTGTGTAATTTTCTGTTTTCAAGCAGAAACTGATTATAGCATAAAATACTACTTAAACATGAGGAGGTGATGGCTTATTCAGTAGGAGAAACTTCTTACACTGAATTGCAAATTGAATAAAATTGATGTAAAGTTTAATGATTGAAGTTTTCTGAGTAAGCCATTAACTCTGTAAATCTGCTATAGTGTTTTGCATTCACTGGCATGTAAAACAGTTTTTAGTTCTATAAAATTAGATTCTTCTAAAAGAAATCTTAACAGAGGTATTTTTGAATGTACAAATGGCAAAACTTCAAGCTAAGGTTGCTTATCAGTACTTTTTCCATGTTAACAGTGTGGTAGAAATCTAGCTTAGAGATGTTTATATAAATAGTGTTTTCCTCTGCTCTAATAAAAACTTCCCAAGTCTGTAGAAACTGGTATTTTAGGTCTTACTTATTGTATCAGTCAGGACTTCCATTTCATGTGGGATGCAACTAAAACCAGATCCTAGAACAACAAAGTAATAAAATACTGAATTATTCTTCTTAAAATTGTAGTTCAGGCACTGATGGACTTCATGTAACTGAAAATACAAATGAGATTCAGTACTGAAATGAGGGGAAAGTATATTGCTGCCTTCAAATAAGAAGTGATTACGCATTCTTCAATTGTATGTCTTCTTAAAATACTGTTTTTGCGTATAGATCACCAAAGATAATGTGCCAGAACAACTTGTCATCCTGCTCACACCTAGAATTTCCAGCATCCAACAGAGTGAGGATGTCCTTGTCTCCACTGATGTCAAACAGGAACCAGTCCCTGAGGAAAAAGTATTTTCTTCCATTTTTCTTACGTTGAAGAGTAATCTAGCGCATGGCTTTATACCATATTTCCTACAGAACATGGTGTGTGTGTGTGTATATATGTATAGTGACTATATATAGCTCTGTGTCTGTGTATATATAGTCACTGGAAAAATGGAATGAGTATGCTGAAGAGCTGAAGTCATAACTTTATAAAGGCTGCTGCTGTTTGTAAATGCTAGAGGAGTCAGGAGAAAAGAATGATACCTATTGAGAATTTTTAGGTTAGGTAGTGAGGGGATCGTAAGACAGAAAACACATATTTGTCCTTACTGAAGCATGGCTAGCCTTTCTTTAGAAAAGGGAGAATAAAAAGAATCCTGATTACTTTCTTCAAATTAGACATGTCACGGATTTTCAATGTTTTTTGCATTTGTACCACAGGAATAGTTCATGATTATGCTAAAATAAGTGGTAAAATAACAGGTTTTAATATAGAATATTCAGTTTAAGGATACAAAATTCTTTGTCATGTTGCGAGTACTTAATTTGTGAATTTTGCCTGTAATACGTGCTAAAAACCATCATTGTGATGAGAGAATTAGTTACTTCTAGTAGGTAGGGTGTTTGAAATAGTTTTGGTTGCAAGTCACAAACCAAAAAAGGGGTCTTTAGATTAGGGTCTTATTTTTTTAAATGAGAACTGTAACATTTCTGACTGCTCAAATGTACTTTTGATTATAGTGACAAAGATTAAATATTAGTAAATAACTGACAATGTGTTCTATCTTGGTTGTAAAACATCTCTTTAACATGAACATAGTGAGCTCTTCAATTTTTCACTTGTTTCACATCGTTCAAATGTAGAATGATGGTATGAGAGTTGTTCGGCACAGTTGGTGTAATTGAATTAAGAAAATATTCATTTTATGCCAGGGTAGTTATTTCTGCTTGCTTTTTTGTAGTTCTTCAAGGTACTTTAAAATTTGCCATTACAGAGTTAAAATTTGAAGAATCTACACGAAATATTTTACTGATAGAATTTAGGCAATAACCTAAATGTACCAAAGTGTTTAAAGAGATGTTCTTAATAGATTTCAGGATGTTTCCTTTATAACTGTTGCTAATTATGAATCATAGATGTCATCTGAAAATGCATGCAATTTTCTTGTAGGCATTTAAGAAGGCAAAGTAGTGAAGCTTCTAGTATACTGAATGAGTTAAAGCTACAAGTTAATACAAAAACTACAAGGCTTAACATCAATGCAGAAAATATCTGGAATAGTGCTTTAAAAGGATTTAGACAGCGCAGCTTCAGTCCTACAAACACCATTGAAATAAAGTTCACAAACTGCAAAAATACATCAAAGACAGATACTTCTGCTGCATCAAAACACCGTTTCTTCCAATTATTAATGCTTCACCTTCAGAATTCATCATTGTTTGAGGGCTCTTCTGCAAAGAACTTGTCCCTTGATTTTCAAGGTAATTAAATGTTTTGTTCAAAAGTACATTAAGAACTATGTAACTTGAAAGGTTTTTAAATTTTCAGCCAGCATGATTGTCTGTTCACAATTATAGCCCTGATGGATAGAAATTGTTTTCTGAATTTTTTTTCTTTTCAATTCTAAAGGGGGGTGGGGGGGTGGAAATTCATAATAACAAAAAAAAAGTGATTTAGTTGTAAAAGTTGATGATGACCAGGGTAGAAATACAGCGTATAATTAAACTTGGTATTTCTAATTAATGTATTTCTTTTCTACAAGTGAATTTCTTTATTTCAGACTCTCTTTCTGTTACTTATTTTCCTTTCCTCAAATTTCAAGAACATTACCTCTGATAGCATGCTCCCTAAAGAACCCATAGTTAGCTTCTTTTGAGTTCTTATGCTTCAAAATTCAGTGAGCACTGGGTATGAAGTAGAAGAGAAAGTCACATCTCCTGCCAAACCTTGATAGTGGCTGAAGAGTTGGAGTGTAAAAGAATATGGTACTTCTATGTTAAAAGAAAAAAACAACAAACCCACCCACCGGTCTTATTGTTTCAACCAGCAAGAGATGGCAAACCTTATTGTTGCATTTCCTAAAGTAAGAATTAATTGCATTACAAGATTTTCTATAAAAAATTGATGATCACAAATTATTTTTATGCGTATATAGTCATTATATCTTTTCATTTGCAGCTGTAAAAGAGAATCTTTATTTTGAAGCTGGTAAAATGATTGCAGTTTCTCTGGTTCACGGTGGCCCATCTCCTGGTTTCTTTTCCAAAACACTGTTCAATTGTCTTGTTTATGGTCCGGAGAATGTGAAACCAGCTTTGGAAGATGTTGCTGATGTTGATGTAGCACAAACAATAAAAATGGTAAATGAAACTAAACTTACTGGCAAATTCTTGTTAAAGACTATATTTGGAGATAGTTATTCAAGTTATTGATTATAACTTCAGTTCAAATTTAAAAGCTTGTTTTTATATATGTACATGTGCATGTAGTAAACAAATTCCTAACTTTTATCTTCTGATACAGATAAAATATGCAAATAGTCTGTCCAGCCTACAGTCTACAGTACGTAATTGTTGCGAATTCCTTGCTGCTGCTGGATGTTTAAGACCTGTAACAGCTTTATGTGATAAGAATATGCTGGTGAATGACATACTGATCCATCACGTAATCAAGCGAATTATTTCACCCTTAGACAGGTTTGTTTTGTTTGAGTTTTCAGTCTTTCTGGATTTATTCCTCACTGAAATAATAAATAATGTGTTGCAAAAACTAGCTTTCACATGTTCTTACTTCTTCTCCATTTAAACCAATGAAATATACTGTAATTTTCAGTGTATTAAGTAGCAACTGTTAACTAGTTAAACTGAAAGACCGAAATTATTTCTCTATGTATCTGCTCCGTTCCACTTCTCCTTGGTCACATTTGTTTTTCAACCTTATGAAGAGGGAGGATTCACAGTTGTGAACTATAGCATGAAAGACCTTTGCACTACAGAATTTCTCTAGCTTATATTCATTTTTAATTCAGAATTGCTTGAATTTGGAATCTTGAAATTTTAGAAGTGTTAAATATATGTTTAGAATTTAAGTTTCCAGAGTTCTAGTTAGGGAATTTGTGTCTCCCATTAGGAGGGTGATAATGTGCACAAGTGTAAGTTGGCCTACTTGGAATGTAAGCGTTGCATTGGTGTTTCTTTCCATGAGGTAGCGATGGCTTTAAATAGCTGGGAAAGTTTCAGCTATTGACCTTTTTTTAATAGGTCTCCTGACCTGACTTCCAATTTGTGTTCTTCATCTGCTCAGTAAAAAGGCATTGGATGCTAATTTTTCCAGCAAGTGTAGCTGGATTTACAGTTAAGATATTTATGGTGTAATCCTTGACAAATTTGAATCAACTGAATCTCCCAGAGCTTTGAAAAACTCATTTCGAATGCGAGGATTTTTTTAACAAAGTTGAGAGCAATCAGTCTTTCAGTCAAGGCCTTCTGTGGCACATTTAACTGACCTATATAATATTTTAAACTAGTCAGTTAAAAAGTAAAAGGTAGTAAGTAGCCTGTATGTTCATGGGAAAGTGTGGTTTGTGCATTTTTGGAGGTGGGCTTAAAATGTGCAAAAGTGAGTAGAGCAAGAATGTGCTTGTCGATATCAAAGACTGAGAGTAAGTAGTTAGTCACTTTAGCTAGTGTGCTACACCACTGACTGTACACAAATGCAGAGTACAACTAGTTCCCTGCTGGCTTTCTGATGCATGCTTGCTCTTTTTTTCCCCTCCTAGTTTTAGGCAAGGTTTGAAAACTCTTGGTGTGCTAGAGAAAATGCAGATACATCCGGATGCATTCTCTAGTATTTTGTGCCACATACCCGAAAGACTTTCAGCAGAAACTGTTTGTGATCTCTTTACAATCCATTCCTCGTCAGATGTAAATAAAGTTGAAAGTGCTGACTTTTGGATGGGTTATTTGCAAGATGTGGAAAGTAAGTATTTTTTTTTTCTTTGCCTGCTTCCTTGTTCAGGGTATTTAGCTGCTGTTATACATCCAGTGTTTGGTTTTTAGAGTTCAGTGGGGTAAATAAATGAAGGTTTGGAGGTCACTGTCAGTTCCTGATAGTTCCTTCTGCCACCTCTTCCTTACTCATAATTTCTGAAACTATTGCCCAATCAATATAATCAGACTTGAGGGGGGTAAATATCTGAAAGATTGATACTAGAACTCCTGTGAGTTTAAAAAAAAAAAAAAACACAACACATACACAAAAACCCCCACAAACCTCAGAAGTACAGAAATCCTCTCTCTTCAACTTTGCTGTGAACTTCCTAGTGTTTGTCCCAAAACCAATAGGAAAACAGTGGTCTCTTCTTGCAGAAGAGTTGGTTTTTTTCTGTTCAATTAAGACTTTTTAGAATTAACCCAAGTTGATTTTTCTTGCTAAAATTTTTCTTTTTTGGGCATATAACTGCATATTCATTCAGCGTATTGATCTGGGGTTTCATTATTTCAGGATTGCTTTCTTCTAACACTTAACATGCAGGATAATTGTTTATGGGTAACGGGCAATGAATGATACAACATAATCCTATTTTTTTAGGTGGTGAGTCTGTGGTGACATTGGAGGATATTCTGCTCTTCGTAACAGGCTTTTCTTCTATACCGCCCAGTGGTTTTGATCCTGAACCTAGTATTAAACTCTTGCATATAAGATATCCCATTGGAAACAGACTCCTTAATTGCTTAGAGCTCCCTATAACAAAGACATATGAGCAGTTTAAAAATAAAATGGAATTCACCATCAGAAACACACTAAAAGTTGAAAGAGAATAAATATTTTTGCTATGAAACTGGACGTTGAAAACTTCCATTTTCGGCAGGAGTGTCTGCTTGCAAGTTGCTACTGTGTTTTTGGACAGCATGCTCTTGGCCTTCTCCCACTTTCCCCCACAGATATGCTAAAAGTAGTAATCTTGTAAGATGGAAAACAATTTTCAAATGAAAATATGCTTTATCTGTTGAATCATTTTCCTGTTTGAAGTTGGTTTTAAGAGTCAGCAACCTCTTCCAGAAGTACTTTAAATGTCTACTTTTGCTGTAGACACGAATGAAGTGTTACCAAACTCTGTAACATTCTAGCTACTTCCCACAGGTAATGTTGATTGTATTACATCAGTAACTTCTTTATCAAAGTCATCAGGTACATTTTGAAGATAACTGCTGTAGAGCTTTGCCTTGAGTAAAACTGTGATGCAGTTCTTCAGTTGTTCAATGTATGTTTTTTCAGTAATTGTTTTTATATTGATGATTCATTTACATTTTGATTCATACACACATATGAAAGTCAAAAAACTCAGAGTTTTAAGGTCGTTGTGGTTAGTGCATTAAAATATAGCTAAGGTCTGGAGAAAACCTAGGCAAAATAATAGGTGCAAGAACAAAATCTGGTTGAACTTGAGTTTCTGTTGAACAAAATCTTTGGCATTTGTACATGTTTCTGCATTCTACTGTTATACATTAGTTTTTAATGATACATATAGCTGAAATAGTAAAAATTAAATCTTGAATATGCAACAATAAGTGGTCTTTCAAAATGAAATATAAGTTATAATATAATGATGTTGAGTATGAAAGTGTAAGAATTTTTTGCTCATTAGAACGTATTACTTCGTCTTCCATGGAAGTCAGTATTTTCATAGGAATACGCACTAAAACTATTTGATAAAGGCAGTCTCACCATCAGCTTGTTCAGTGCCTGACACTTTTCTAGCTTTTAGTCTAAACTCTTCCTGTTCCAACTGTAGCTGCATTCTGAGAAACTTCAATGTATAAAATATATTTAAACTATGCAGTATTTGGATAAATACCATTAAGCTATAAAAGATTAAGTAGTGAAATTCCTACATGGTAACACTTTAATGTTGCTAGTACTAAAACTATGAAACTAAACATTAAGTACATTTTTTTAAAAGGTATGCAGGTTGTGCTATAGAGAGATCTTTATCTATATACATCTGTATATATCCACATATATCCACATTCTTCAAAATACTGAAAAGTAATAATCACTTTTTTATTAATATAGCTTGTTTTTCATTGAAAATACAAGCATGATTGCTTTACTTTCTGATACTTTGGCAAGAAAGTTCATCCACAGTAAATTATAAATGGATAGGTGCTTCTAAAAAAAGTAGTAATCCAGACTAATCTGGTTTCAGGTTCTGGTTTATGTTTTATTGGAAGTATTCCTCTAATTAACAAATTATATTACTAAATACTAATTACATAGCAGTGTACTGCAACTCAAGAACTGTGGAAGTGGCAGTCAAGACTCACTAAATTTGAGACCATGCTATAAACTGTTAAAGACAGAGGCAGATGATACAGTTCATATAACAATATGCAAGTATTTTGAAATCCTTCTTAAACTGCTACCACTTCTCTTTCTTGATCTTGGGAAAGGTGCTAATCTTTTTTTATACAGACCTATTTCCGTTACTGGGTAACAAAAGCGTGCGTGCCACTTTTTAATATTTTTTTTTTATTATTACTTCAAAGTCTCTACGTAAATTATTGGAAGGCTTAGATCAGGAATTCCTTGCTACTTACAAATAGCTAAAGCAATCTACTCTCATCAATATCCTATCATTAGAAATCTAAGAATATTTGAAATTAAGACAGAGTTAGTGATGTTTTCCTGCTTCTGAGCCAAAAGCATATTGAAGTCCCCTTTAAAATAAATATATGAGCTCTTGGAGAATATCATTTGACTTGATTATATACTAAGCATTGTCTTATTCTCTTCTGATTTTTTTCTCCAATAATATTCCATGTTTTTCATCTTTGCATAATTTTTGAATGTCATACTGTCAGTAACTTCTTTGTATTCTTACCATTCAGAACTGTCACCATTATAAGGAAGGTGGTTTGCAAATTTATTTGCATAATAAGAATTCATGTTGTATGTTTGACTTTTTAAAATACAGCAGTAAGTCCCCTGCAGATAGAGTATTATACTTTAAAAATGAGTTGTGTACACAGTGCAGTATTCTTCCTTCTTGCCTAGTTAGAGGTGTCTTCTGTAATATTATGTTATTTTTCTGTATGGGAAGTACAGACTTTACAGAAGTAGTAAGCAGAGTGTGGATGACTTTAAAGGACAATTTTTGGACTTTTGGTACCTGCAGTGGCACGGGAAATGGTTTAGAACTTGAAACAAACTGTATTTTATAACCTTCAATGGAGAAAGAGATAATAAGGTAATGTGAATATAAGGCTTCAAAAAGTACCAGAGAGAAAAATAGTGCTCACACCTTTTATTGCTTATTTGTTTTGCATTCAACAGCTGATGGGTTTTATATAAAGGGTAGAACTAACTTTGTCAGCTGTAAGAGAAATCTTAAGTTAACTTTTAAACTATCTGCTATACAATGCTACATCAGGACACGTAATTTGCAAAATGCTCTGGTCTCTTAATACTGCTTGAAAAGATTTTTCTTATTAGGAAATTGGAACACGTTCTGTAGACTGATGTACACATTCAGGAGAATTTGTCTTTCCTTGCTTGTTGGTTTGATCAGCTCTGTCTAGACACTCTGGTATAATCCTTGATATATTCAAGTTGTATTTCTAAATGCTACTGTGGAGAGGAACTTCCTCTCTTCTGCTCATTGAATTTACTCTGACTGTTCCTTAAAATTCCATTGAATAAGCTGACTTCCAATCTATAAAAACACAGGCAAGTCTCTTTTGTCTGGAAGCCGTAAGAGCAATTTCTGTAGCTATAATGACTATCAGGTTTTCAATTGCGATAGCAGGTCACTGAAGTGCAATATTCTTGGGTAGTTTTGATATAAACTGTAACCTGAGGTGCATCTGGAGATGAGGGAAGTTGCTTACTTTCAATATTTCTGTAACACAAGGAGAATAATTGCACATACATTGTCTGTGTATTAAATATATTTTTATAGAAGTTATATCTTTGGTTGGTATTGGGACCAGTGCTGTTAACAACTTTGTCGATGGCATGGGCAGTGGGACTGAGTGCACCTGCAGTAAGTTTGCCGATTACACCAAGCTGGCTGGTGCAGTCGACACACTGGAGGGAAGGGATGCCATCCACAGGGGCCTGGACAGGCTTGAGAGGTGGGCCCGTGTGAACCTCATGAAGTTCAGCAAGGCCAAGTGCAAGGTCCTGAACCAGGGTCATTGCAGTCCCAAGCACAAATACAGGCTGGGTGGAGAATGGATTGAGAGCAGCCCTGAGGTAAAGGACTTGGGGGTGTTGGTTGACGAGAAGCTCAATATGACCCGGCAATGTGCCCTTACAGTCCAGGAAGCCAACTGTATCGTGGGCTGCATCAAAAGCAGCATGTCCAGCAGGGCGAGGGAGGTGATTCTGCCCCTCTACTCTGCTCTTGTGAGACCCCACCTCGAGTCTTGTGTCCAGCTCTTGGTCCCCCAACATAAGAAGGACATGGATCTGTTGGAGCAAGTCCAGAGGAAGGGCCATGAAGATGATCCGAGGGCTGGAGCACCTCTCTTATGAAGACGGCTGAGAGACTTGGGGTTGTTCAGCCTGGAGAAGGTTGCCTGAAGGGGGCCCACAAGAAAGCTGCAGAGTGACTTTTTACAGGGGCATGTAGTGACAAGACAAGGGGTAATGGCTTTGAACTGAAAGAGGGTAGACTTAGATTAGATACAAGAAAGAAATTCTTTGTTGTGATGGTGGTGAGGCACTGGAACAGGTTGCCCAGAGAAGTTGTGGATGTCCCTTCCC
>Ga0065711_1036247_pt1 | contig 21256 bp, 8 predicted proteins | sample Hoacrofraction12_FD_59098 | JGI IMG/M metagenome (GOLD analysis project Ga0065711, IMG submission 59098) | Hoatzin crop microbial communities from Cojedes, Venezuela - Epithelial fraction 12 v2 (version 2) | ecosystem: Host-associated > Birds > Digestive system > Esophagus > Crop | place...
TCAGTTGCTTATAGATTAGTAATCTTATTCTACTCCTGACTGTATGAAAAGACTAGATAGGAGAGACTTCTCCTGGACCTAAAAGATTTTTCTTCTTTCAATCTGTTCCCTCAAAAATTGGAAAAGTTGACTCATGACAAAACTCAGTATGTATTAGTAGACTACCACCGGAGATAAATATATCCATATATTTTCATTCTGAGGGCATTTCCTCAGGATACACCAGTCTTTCTTTTACACTTTTGCAGACATATACTTGAAAAATGAAGAAGGAAGTAATGATAAGCTCAACAGGAAGAATCAGGAAATAAATGGCAAGAAAAAAGGGATATGTTAAAATGACTCCTAATATTTATCATGTTTCTACTGAAAAAAAAGAACAGGCATCTGAGAAACAAAAGGAAGGATAATGACCTACTTGACTCCTACGTGCTGTTATTCAGTTGTCCTTTCAGGCCTCTTGTTTCTGACCAAGGAATGCAAAGCAGCAAATTGAACTCAAGGCTTGAAACTAAAGGAAGAAAACCTGTCTAGAGTGCAGTCCAGATTATGAGAAAGGCAGCTGTGCAAAAAAATTACCAAATCAGCTCTTACTTTCTTTAAAAAATATTAAAAAATCTCCTTTACTTTTAATGTCTTGACTTCCCAGCAAAGTCTGAGTTTTCTTATGAAGAAACAAGCATAGCATACTTTTTGAAGAGCATGACAAACTATACTTGGGAGGTCTTAAGTTGGAGTGGGGCTAACTATGATGCACAAAGATCTCAAGTTGTGTATTTATGTATTAACTTGTCATGCAAGAAGTAAACAGCATTTTTCCTGCATGTGACATAAAAAGCTGTAGCCTAGAGATCAAAGGATGGTTAATGAGTAAATAGCTGTAAGGAACATACTATCAATGTGAAAGGAGAAGAGAAGTGTTTGGTAACAAAATCAGCTGTGTAACCGCATGTGATGATTTTAGTAATAAGTTGCATGTACTGTTTTGTAATAGTCCAAACAAATGGGAGAAATATCTTTCAAAAACTCCACATAGACACATAAACATATTCCCGTCAGTCACATGGTTTTTAGTCCAACATGCAGATTATTTCCAAGTTTATTCTTGCTGAATCACTTCTTCGATCGAGAAACTAAATGTAACTGGTACAAAGCTGATGCTCTTGTTTCCCAGAGACACATACCAGCCAGGCAGCTGGGGTTTTATGGTGGATTAATATCTCTCCAAAAGATAAGGAACTACTTCAGATACTGATCATGTTGTAAGGAGTCCTGATCAAGGACAGCCGAACTAAAATTCAACTGACTCTTAACTATTTGTATGGATTTTGTATCATAATGAAAAGTAAAGGTTGTTGGTTTAGCACTGCTATAACATGTTGTGTTTAAACACTCAACACAGAATTAAAGTAATGTTTGGTATGTTACATAGGAACTGGAGTGCAAAGTATTTGCTGTTATCAAGCCCATCTGTTTCTGGCAAGAGCTAGTACATAAGAATCCTTCTCATCTAATTTAATATACAGATGAATTTGCACTTTCCTTTCCTAACGTGTAACCATTTTTAAGTGAGCAGCTAGGAAAAAAAAAAAGCTAGTCTCTTTCATTTAGAAGAAATTGCTATAGTGCCAGATACTTATCTGATGCAAATTTTTACATGTGTAAAAATATGTAAGTCCGTTTCCCTGAACCATAGAAGACATCAGTTTCTACTTAAGGCTAGAGTTAGGCTGATCCCCTAGTTCTAATATCCCCAATACCTGTTGCCTGAGGCTCTTCAGGTGAAAACTGCTCTTTGCTTTCTGGTCTGTGAGCTCCTCACTGGGCCACTCTACCAAAAGCTGAGTGCGGAAGTAACATAAACAAAGATTTTCTTAGGACTTTTTGTGCTGTAACTGTTTTCATTTGTCGCTTCTACTGTTTTGACCACAGACGTGGGGAGGAGAGGAGAGGTCCAACAGTCACCAGGTTATGCAGAGCCTACTACGAATGACTTCCCAAGACTAACTGATGTCTGGAGAGGGCCTGGCGTTGCACAAGTGTTGGTTGAGATGGTGGTCCCCAGATCAGGCTGATCCTCTTTTCCTTCTTCCATTGGTTCCTCCTAGATCTGCCTGGCTACTAGTTGCCACTCAAGAGCATGACATGCTCCTGCCATATCTCCAGAGCCTCCTGTTCCTTGCTCTGCAATCTGAAGCCTCTTCATCAAGAACTGTTGTCAGGCCTGTTAAGGACTCTGAATGATCCTGTCCATGAACATCTCCTGAGTCGACCTTCTCGCCCTCCTCTCTTCTTAACCCTGCCTCAGACTGACACTACAGAATGTTTTCTAGGATGGCATCCTAGACATACACTGCCTCCTATCTGAGGCAATGTAGGGCTGAAGTACTAGAGGCTGCGGGTGGAAACTGGAAGAGAGCAAGGTTTTGAGGCTCACCTCTGTGAAGGAAAGAAAACCAAGCCTGTGAGCCCAGGACTGTCTGCAAGGTTACAATGCAAGTTTACTACCTACAGCCATCCACTCTACAGCCTCCCAGTTCTCTAGGGCATAATTTTCTGTGTGGTACTGAGATTTACCCATTCCTTCTCTATTGTTTGAGAGGGACTGGTGAAGGTGAGCTCTGAACAGGATGACCTACCTCAAAACTGCTAAGTTACCCTTTTGCCATGGCCAGCAATTTGCCGTGGGAGTCTTTCTTCTTTTATTTCCTAGCCTTGGCAGCTGGAAAGGAAAGGACAGCTAGAGGTGCTCTCAGGTGCTCAAATGGGAGGAAGGCATGAGGTAGTGAGAGTGAAGAAAAGTAAGAAAGAGTTTCCATGACTATGTCATGCTTTGTTTTATGAGAACATGTTACTGCTTCAAATGTCCCCAAAGATGGTGAATGAGGCTTTTAAGCCCAGTGAGGGCATTCTACAACTGTTTAATATCAAATTGTTCCACACTAAGACATTCCCCATCCAGCTTGGAGAATGGGCTGATGTGTTGTCAAGACTTTAAAGAACACTGAGGCTTCCTTGGGAGTCAGCTACTTGAAACTCTGCCTGATTCACAGCCTTGCCTACATCTTCATCTCACCTTGGGTTATGGTGTGGCATGCCAGGGACTTCACAATGACATGTTAGCAAACAGAACAGAGCTTCCTTTTCTGTTTCTTTCCCTTCCTGGGGGCTTGAAAGTTTCTGGAGTAGAAGCACATCTCTTCTGCACACGTGACTGAGGCCAGGTGGCTTTCGTGTTTGCCAAAATATAAAGGAGGAGTATGAAAAGAGTGTTACTGGTCCCAGGCTCTACCTCAGCTGCCAACCACTTTCTATACCAAATAAATAGGTCTGCCTCCCAACCTGTACATGCCCCAAATTTTGGTTGGGGGGATTTTTCAAATGTATTTTGCAGCCCCCAGTCCTGGGGAAACTGCAGTCCTTCTGATATTTGTGGGCCTCTCTGTGCATGCCACACATAGGAAAGCACAAGAAGCCCACCCATCAGCGAGTTGCGGATTCACGGTTTCAGGTCGTTTTACCAGTACGTTGATGTCACTATTCACTCCACGACTTTGTCACAGTGGAGCCTGTTTGTTGGTTTGGATTCTTGTGATTCTTTACAGTGTGTCTGCCAGTCGGTTTCATCCTAGAGGAATCCACCCCCCACACACCAGAACCCTTCTAAGAACTGAACAAATACATGCAAAGTGGGAATGATCAGGGAATTCACTTAATTTTGCTACTGCTCTGAAATAAAGAACATCAATATAGCTGTAGCAATGGATGATGCACCTTTTCTCCACAGGAACGTGAATGTACTTACGGTTTTCATCAAGACTTAGCCATGTAAGTCTTCCTTACTCAAGTCTGCCCATGCTTATATGTCGCTTCTCTGGATCAGTGGTGGAGAGCTATTCTTTCTTTTGGGTTCATCAAGTATTTGATCCAACTGGTTTTGCCACTACAAGATACTTGACTCAAGGGAAGAGCAATACTGGAAGCACACAGACTAAGGGCAAGAGTGATGGACTGCTCAGGATAAGGAGTAATTTAAGTCTATAACATGAGAGTGGCAGCTGAGGTAGAATGTCGAGCACAATCCAGTTCCCATGGCGCCAGTATTTCTGGGCAGTGTGTTTTTTAGCTCATAACTGTATTCTTCTTTGCAGATTTCCTGGGAAACCTGCTCATTCTTGTATTTTTTATTGTTTTAAGAAGAGAAAGGGAGAGTATTTTCCCATTAGCCAATTGGATCTCTTCTTTTTGCTATTTTAAAAGACACAGTGAAAGTTTACTTAAACTAAAGAAGAAAAAAAAGTGGGTTTAGAATAACACGGATGGCTACCAAATAGAAGTCTACAGAATTCAGTTATTTTACCAAATTTACTTCCAACAGAAGGAGCAGAATTTGCTTCTGAGCTGTGCCAACATTTGCTCAAATTCTGAAAAGTTCATTGCTGTGAGCACTGTATCTCAGACACTGGGATTCACAACACTTAAAAGGTCTTTCCTACCCATATTCCACTGTGCCAGATGAATCTTGCATTAAGCATTCCACATTTTGCATACAAAGACCCTTATATTTTACTTAATCAGAGAATCGATTCAAAACTTGCTCTTAACACATGGCTGATTACCTCAATAGATTGTAAGGTATTAAATGTGTGAAATAGTCTATAAAACAGCTCCAGACAATTAATCCTCATTTCACAACTCCAAAGCAGAGTCTTGAAAGTACCTGCAAATACTTTGGTAGTGACCTTTCTGATATGTGTACCGTACTTGTCAATACCATTTATTACTACCGCTATTTAATTCCTCTTTTATTCAAATTAAATACCTTCCAGTCATTCAAAATCTGAATTATGTTGCTGCTTCTTGCAATTGTCACACTAGTTAATTAGCTCTTGGCATGCCTGAGTGTCTGAAGAAATGGGGAAAGTGATTTGTAATTGTTTACTGAAGTACAAAGAGGTGCTTAAAATAAAGCCACATAAATGCAGAAGACTAGATGTGTATTTCAACCTAATTTAGGTGCAAGTTTTTATTTTATCAGCAAAAATTAGAAAAGCTCATTTATTTTGTATGTGAGCCTGTACGTGAGTTTAGCAAGGTTATAAAATACAGTGAAAACAGTGAAAAAGAAAAAAATGGGGTTTTATAGAAGCAAACTGCCAAATAAAATTTTAAAGAGTTCCTCCCATCTAACCTCTGGCATTAAATTGATTCTTATTGCTAGTTTATATTGTAAGTGTGATAAACTGGAGATATTTGAACATTGTAGCAGCTGGTACCTCGAGATCTGTGAAGCCCTAAGCTCCCAGCTCTGAGTCATGGGTCTGCTTAAGGTAACTTTAGGAGTCTTCATTGGCACAAAGCAGCATTAAAGCCAGCCCAAGTGAGCAGAGCAGAATTTCCCTGCAGCCTGCTTTCTGGTAGCTGGGACTTGAGAAATACAAAGGGAGCAGACAACACTTTTTCTTTGCTCAGTCTTGTTCCTCAGATTTGAGAACGTGAAGGGGAGACCCAACGAGCTTTCAGTGAACCCCCCCGACTGATTTTGTCCTACCTGTTGCACAGCAGTGCTTTCATTACTACTTTAAACAGTTTTCATGTTTGCAATGGCTGCGTCTTATTGTAAACCAACACACAACCAGAGTTAATTGAGTCAAAATAAGAGGATTACATTGATACAGATGTGGGTCAGTTCAGTGGGATTATTTTCCTTTCCAGTAAATCCCAAAGCACCTTGGTTTGGAAAGGTGGTTTACTCCAGCTGCTTGTTAGACAGGTCATTCCTCCTTCCACATGTAGGGTGCACAGTGTGCACGCGGGGGAACGTGGTGTGTGCATGCTGAGAGAGAAATGGAGCCTGGGAAGTAGGAACTTCAGAAGTCCTGTTGCTTGGTAGCTCGTCGTTTAGAAAATGTTCAGTCTCTGAAGGAGTCAAGTATATACAAATGAGGATGCCAAGTGCCTTGTTAATGCAGAATTTAATGTACTGCAACAGTGGTGTCAGATAATTAGCTTGATAGACCGATAGATTTTCTAATAAAACTCATCTTGTAAACCTTTTTATTATTATTATTATTTAGATCAGGCATTGTACTCTTTTGATGAAATTAAAATCAATCCGGATATAAAGACTCAGAGTCTGTGGGCATGCTTGTAATTTTGGTCACCTTGTCTAAGAACTATCTCTGGCTCACTTCCCCTCACTGCTTCCCTGCTTACTGGAATTCAGACTTCTTTGAGAAAAATAAGCTGCTAGTGGTACATTAATGCTCATAATTTGATCAAGAAAGGCAATGCAGTGTGGAAAATGAATTTTCGCAAACAGTAGCCATTTTGAATAACTTTGCGGTATTTATGGTTTAAATTTTCGGGTAACAAACTGTTGCCTTTTCTGACACTGTAATTTTAGTCACTTCTACTCAACTTATGACTCTTTTCTGAACAGAAATACTGTATAAAATATAGCAAATGCACTTTTTATTCACACTCTGTCTATGTTTCAAAGCGTAAGGCAATCTAACTAAAATGGTTGTGGTAGTTGTTGAGGATCTGTGGTGCTGTAGCTGGACTTGAGTGCCGTAGTCGAGATGATAGCTGGGAAGCTGTGGCCTCCGGAGAAGTGGGCCCTGATGTCTGCTGCCTCCCCTTCTGGGGTACATCTCAGGACCGAGCTCATCCTGGTCACATCACAGATAAAAGCCAGTCACAATAAAAAAACCCCATAAACCAAGTATTTAGCCTGTAATGGAGTAGAGAGACAATAAATGACCACAAGTGGTGTTTATTCCCTGTTATCTTGTTAGCAGTTTGACTTCATCCACCTGGCATAGGAAGAGTGTTTTGCAGTCGGAGTAGAGCGAGTTGTTTTCCTAGAGGCATGTTTGTGTTGCTTATGTGGAGACACCCTTGCTTGGCTGGAGGTGCAGGGTAGGTGTGGGTGCAGGTCGGCTGTAGGTATGGTGCCTCAGCAAGCCGTTGTGTGGCAGTGAGCCGGGGAGCTCCAACCAGTTCACATTGTTCATTCTGCATAAAATAACTGTCAGTTACCTAGAGTTTTAACTGAGTATTTAGATAAACAAAATATATTCTGTGGAACTTTTCAGCTGGGTAGAGTTAAAATACAAATGGGGTGTGGTAAGGAACTGTGGAAAGAAACATGGACAAATCACCGCGTGGCTAGTGAAAATGCAGAGGTTTCTTCAGAGCCCCTCTTGGAGCTGCTGGGAGGAGCGGGGGCAGCAAGGTAAAATGTCCACTTAGCAGATCTGGCTTAAAGAAAAATAACCAGCAGATGCTTTTGGTTGAATTACATCTGCCAGGACAGCTTTACCTCTGTATTTCTTCCCAGTATTACTTCTGGCATGAAGCAGGTTTTGGAAGTGTGCCTGGCCTGTGTGGGGACCTGCAGCGCAGCACGGGAAGGTGGGCCACTCCCCAGGGGGGAGCACGAGCCTCCGTCCATGGGCAGGCTTTCTCTGCAGGTAGAGGGGACTTTGCCTTGCTAGATAAAGCAGAAAGTATTTCTCAAACTTTGTCCTCCCCTTGCTTTGTCTTCTCTTCTTTCTTCTTCCTGTCTTTCTCTGAGGCTGCACATTCTGTACTTTTTTTTTTCCCGTGTTGCAGTCTAAGGGGATCGCAGACACGTTAAAATGGATTGCAGCTCCGGTGTAGAGCAATATGAGAGACAAAGGAGAACGCTCTGATGGAAAGATGAAATGACATGTGGGTTGACTACCAGTGCAGAGACAGCTTTGATTGAAGTGGAGCACAGAAAAGGCGTAAGAGCAATCACAGGGACCTATTATGCATCTCCTAGGGCAGAATGAAAAGGCAGACTGGCAAATGTTTATGCAGATGGAGGCAGTGGCTAGGACACTCAGTACGAGGGATATCTTCAGCACTCCTTTGAGTCAACATTGTTGTGTTCCCTGTAGGATTTCAGTGGGAAAAGTTCCAGAAAGGATTTTCGTGGGCTGCAAGACAGCTTTAAGATGTTACTGGTATGAATGAGATAGATGATGTGTTATTGCTACCTTAATAGACAAAGAAATTTGCTATCAAGGGTGACAAGCAAGGCAAAACCCAATGCAAACAGCTTTTCTGCTGGATACAAGTGAAGCAGTGTTAGGGTATAACCACAGCAGCTGCTTTTCCCAGGTACAGCTGCTTCATTAGTCTGCCCCATATGCAAATCCTTAGATATTTGCAGCACCTGTGGCAGGCTGGAGGAACCTAGAGTCCAAAGCCACCTCCTTTAAGTTAGCCCACAACTCCTCTAGAGCAGCTGGAAACTCATGTAACTCTGTACAATTTACTTCTGCTCAGGGTCTGCCCCATTTACTACAAAATATCTGGAGAGCAATTTCTGGAGCGGTTAATATTGCAAGGGACAGTAGTTAGTGACCAGAGCAAGTCCATGAAGAAGAGAAAAGAAATAATTCTTAAAAGGTTTAAGGCATCGGTGTGTTCAGAAAGAACATTTGTGAAAGAAACAAAGACGGATGGGAAATCAGGCTTGCTGAAGCTTCTGCATATGTTTTCCATAATCCAGAATGAACTGTTATGTTTGGCAGAGAGCCATGGAAAACAGAGGGTATAATCTTATAACTAGGAAATTAGGAACTATAAAATGTTTTAAGTACGCAAGAGGGAATAAACATATGTAATACATTACTGTTCAAACGAGGAGAACTAGCAAGACAGCTCCTAGGCAAAGGGTGAGAATGAGAAATAAAATGGAAGCTAGCTGAATCTTTGTATTTCCTGCAGAGTTTTCTGAACAATGCTCTCTCAAGTATTTAGAAAACTTTTGAAAACAAGAAAACATTTGTCAATAGCTTGAATATCTCAAAACAGAAATGGTCTCTTTCACTGCAGTTCCTATTAGGCCAGTGCAAAGGATTTTGAATTTACAGAGATGTGTAGATAGAGTCTATATTTATCATCTCACCGTATTTAACTGAGGTGAGGCACAACATTACTTCAGTGCAGATGGGAGGGTTACACGGCATCTTTTATGGCAGAGGATTCCGTGACCAATGAAAGTCTTATTTCTTGTGCAAGGGTGGATAGTAAGTAGATGCTTCCAGAAAATGAGTTTGGAATGCGTACTTTAGTCTGATGGATAATGAAAGTTGAGGGAATTTTGTGTGACGCCAGTATTTTGGGGTTTCATATTTCAGGTGCTTCCCCTGATCAGCTCCTTTTCAGCTCCTTTTGTAAGGGCTTGAGGCGGAACACAGAAGAAAAGCTGAGTTCTGGCAAGTCGGACTCAAGTGTGTCATGGGCTTAATTCAACTGAAATCTCTGTTTATTTGCAAAGAACAAGATGAAAGTAGTGCGTAAAGTGGGAAACTGAGATATTTTGAGATTATCTGTTAATGCAAGCCCTGGATGAAGTGGGCTGGAGTACAGGCTTTATGTCTCTGCCTTCCATCTTTCATCCAGACTCTTCAGTTAGCTGTTTCTATCTGTGTGACAGAGGTCAAACAGATAAAATCTGCCATCTTTGGGGAGAAACCCGTCAGAATAGTATTATCGACCACAATTTGACTAAGGCAGTATGAAATTCTTGAGACAGAGCATTATTTAAAATGAAAATTCGCAGAACGACCTAAGACAATTACAAGGTTGTGATTGTGTTTATCTCCTAGTGGGAAGGATTCCTAAAAACTGTATTAGCTTTTATGTTAAGCCTCAAGTTAAATTTGGAGTGAGATGGTAAAGATACTGGATGCAAATTTCTCTAAAACAAGGCTATTTCCATCTCATCTCGATAATTAAAAGCAGGAAAAAATAATCCTCATTGCTGCCTTTTTGTTTGTTTGTTTTGGAGAGGTTTGCACTATTTCACCTTTTTCATTTTACAGTTTATGGTCTAGTGGCTTCTCTCAGTTCCCCAGTTCAAGCAGCACTTCCCCCTTCTGTGGTGCGTGTGAGAGTTGAAGCAGTGTTTCAGAATAAAAATATCTCTAAATGCATTGCGCTGATTTCAGCGCATATCTTGGTGAAGAATGCTCCTTGTGAGATGCAGCCTGTGTGAAAAAGTTTTTTATCTAAATAAAGGCAAAGAAGAAGAAAATTTTAGTTCATATCTACTCTTTATGTGCTGTTAAGCATCTGATTAAATGCTTGCCTAAATCAGGGCTAGAGCATCCAGATATGTTGGACATCCTTCTATCTAACATATGTTTATATCTTAAATACATATATTTATTCGATAAAATTATTTTTTAAGTAGAGGATAAGTTCTATTAAAGCATATGATAACCATTAACACAAGTATAAATACTCATTTCAGTGATAAACAAGATGCACTTCATAAATATTGTCCAATACCGGGAATTCCAAAAATGTCTTATAATTATGAAATTAATAACGATGCTGCTGTTAAGCGGTCTTAGTGTTGCACCTTGAAAACCTGTCCCCTGGTTTTGATGTCAGGCACTGTGTTAACACCCAGCAGCTTCAACTAAGCATTTTGTAGTGTTTAATTACCTACTTTATATTATATATGCAGTAGGAGAGAGTAATGAAGACAATAAATCAGTCAGAGATGATTGGTATCCTAGAGAACAGAATTTTACTGTGGGGGCTTGAACAGGGTGGAGTAAGCAGTTAAAGAATGAGTTACTGGCTAGAAAAACAGGCTCCATTTTTTTTGACTAATGGCCCACGGCCTACCTTCATAATTTCTCACCAGCTTGGTCATAGTCATGTGAAATTGAGAAGTTTGTGAATGGTGGTGTTAATACAGACTGCAAACTCACAAAGAACTATTTACTCTGGTGTCATGAGCTGGGACCACAGTCTGGTCTTTTCTGTTTTGTGTTAGTAATTCAGGCTACAAGCTCAAGAGCTAATTTTATTTAAATTGAAAATGAAATTGAAAGTGCGCTAAAGACCTGAGGAGCACAAGATGATTGTAGAACTTTACTGAGATGTTTACTTTAATAATAAGAATAATATAGCAGGGAATAATATCTGTTCCTGGTTTTATCTAAATATATGCATCATTAGAGTGTCAAAAACTGTCTAAACACAAGTAGTCCATACTATTTTAACAATATAACATTTCTTTAAAGCTGTGAAAATATACCTTAACAAAATTTATCCCAATGCTTGTTTTTTTCTGCATGTTTTTATAACATTTTGTGTAACTATTTATATAACAATTTATATTATTTATAAAATTTTTATATTTTTTACTGGACTATAAAGAAAATCTATCAAAGTACCCAATTGAGCAGAACATGTTTTGCATTTTCACTTGCATCTTTTTGCTTTAAAAGGTTATTCTATCCAACTTCTATCCAGACTTCAAAAGGTGTGCTATTTGACCTCTCTGATCAATTACAATATAACTCAATCAGTGAATAATAACTAGGAAGTATTAACACGTACTTGTTTTGATCTGTTTAGACTTTAAAAAATGGCATAAACACTTAATACTATACACTCTTAAAAGAGTGGAAATCTCCTGGCGTTGGTGCCTTAGACAAAAGACAGGTTAAGCTTCTCTAGTAACGTAATCACTATAAATTATTTGCTCCATCCTGATCATTGTGCAATGTTTCTGATGGAATTTTCTGTTGCATAAAACATGCTCGCTCTTTCTTTATATGTTACGGCAGTTAGCTTAGACCTCTTGGGAGAAATAAAAATTGGTATTTATTTATATTCTGACTTCTAAACAGGCAGAAAGAAGCTGCCTAAACCAGATATGCTCTCTTTGATGAATTGAAATGCAAGTACAAGTACAGAAATTGCTGGTTTAGCTTAGCTCAGTTCAGTGGCTCATACTGTTGTACTCCAGCGGCAATGACAGGGGAATCGGGTGTCAGAATGCTGTGTGAAAGGTTTATGTATAAAAAAATTATGATTTAAAAAACTTGAGACCTTCCCAAAGAGACAAGCAATATTCTGCAGGTACAACAATGGCAAAAGGAGTGAGACAGGAACTTGATGAAAAAACTGCAGAAAATGAAGTATAAAATAGTGAAATTTTGCTATAAAAGAGGGGAGGAAGAACATACTGGCTGGGTTATATTATTCCAGCCAGAGCTCAGACCTCCCCGTATGGTCAGAAATGTAATCGCTACTGTCTGTCAGAAGAGGTTCAGCAAAAGATGGTTGAAGAAGTGTGAATGCAGAGTAGAGGCATCACATAGCACCAAGAGAGGAAATCAAAATAGATGTTCATAGTCCCAGGGCATGAACACTGTCCTGAAACTTTTGATCAATTGTGTTCTGTGGTGTTTATCACAGCTCAGCTTCAGAAGGAGCCAGACAAATGTGTCTATTCTGAATGAATTCATGAATTACATTTGAGCTGAGAAAGAGGGATGAAAATCAGACTTTAGAGGTCAGTCGGCAGAACAAAATCTAATACCTTTCACTGCAGTTTTAAACCTGTGCCTAGTCCAAGAAATATTTCTTAGCTACTGTACAGTGATAAAATTAAGCAGTAGTTCAAGCAGAAAATACCAGCTCATCTCGATTGCAGGAAGCAGTCGCAAAGACGTGGAGCAGCCTAATCAGCACCTACAGCCCCTGAAGTATTTTTTCCCTGGACATTTATTTAACCCCTTACTCCTAGGCAGAAATGGCTCAGAGATCACGGGGCTGCAGCAGTGGTACGTGCCATTCTGTTCCCAGCATCTGTCTCCTTTAGTAACCTGGCAGCTGCTCCCCTCATTCTCCACACCACCCTCCATTCAGCTTCCCTGTTTATTCCTCCCCATCTCTGGCAGCCAGCACAGCACGCTCACGCTGTGCACATCTGGCGTGGAGCAGCATCCCCTCCCCTCATCAGGCTGGCACAGCTGCTGCTTCTAAATGGGAGCTGGCCAGGCAACTGCTCCTAATGATTCCCCTGACAGCTCTTTTCCACTTACTGATCCAGCTTTCCTATTCACCACCTGCTTGATTTCCCTTCCCTGAACACCCTGGCTGCTCAAACCCGCACTCTGAATCCTCTGCTCCCAGCAGCCTGCACACTAAAGCCATGCTAATGCTGTTCTCCCTGGGCTGATTCCCGACACCTCCAGCTCAACAGTTACTGCTATTATCATTCTTGGGTTTAAAATAGCAAACCAATGAATGGAAGATGAGTTCTCTTGCTCCCTGTTTTGCTATGTTCTGATTCAGATCATACATCTGCAGGTTAATACTAGAAATAGGAGAGAGCAATGCTGAGATTCAGAGTTACAACATAAAGCTTGGAAATCGGGGTCTTGAGCTGACTGTAGGGCAGCCACTATCTCTTATCCTGTGAAAATGGTCATTTTAGTAGTTGTACCCTTGTGTTGTGGTGGGGGCTTTCTCATAGGTGCAGTCAGCCTTATAGGTCACTTGTGTAGTAACAACCTTGGGCAGCAAAACTATGAACCACTGAATCAACCACCTTACCACTTCCTGAGACTTAAACCTGATGCAGACTTTGTTTTGGAAATTCATCTTCATTTACTGTTTCACCACAGAACATGGCTAGTCAGGAATTTTATGACAATTGCTTTCCCTTTTGGTAGGAATTTCTTTCCTTTCTGTTTTCCATTTTGGGAGGAAGCATATTGTATTCCGTAACTTGAGTTTCCCTGTTTTTTTTTCTCAAAACCAGGGAAACTCAAGACCCCAGAAATAACTAGAGCCTGGAAAATTCAGCCAGGGTACGGGGATGCCCATGTTTAATGCCAAGTTAAGAGTCAGACGAGGGAAGCAAACATCAGTATCTCATATTCTATATGAAGTGCATCACTCCAAACTAAAAACCTAGGCCTACTCTTTGTGTCTTATCTTTGGCACTTTGAAGTATTAAAGAAAAGAATTACTGTGTCAGACCACAAGTATGATTGATTAGGACAGTTCCCTTGGATACAGGACAGCAAGATTTAATTCTTGAATCTGAATCAGGTCAAATCCAAATATGTCTTCAGCTCCCATATCCCAGGCTAACTGCCTGGTTGCTAGATGACCACTAGCACAGCATTTGCCATCTCCGGGTTTTTCCAGAATGCTGGGATGAGCACAGGTCCTTCCAGTAGAGATATGAACATTTTTGAAATCTCTCTGTCAAAAAAAAATCATTTTTCAAAAGTGTTTCCCTCCTGACACTACTGCATATGCTCCTCCTGCCTGTGCTTGTAGGATATGCATTCCAACCCTTGAATGGACAATAACCTCTTCTATGCCTTGGTGGACCGAAATGATTACAATTTTTTTATATATCCAGAATATAACAGACTGTAAATTTATAGCCTGTTAAAGCTGTCTGAGGCAGTGCGGTAGGAACTCCAGCACTGTTGAAGGGGTCAGTCCCTGGTTCAGAAGCCATTACGGAGAATGAAGTAGGGGCACAGGCATTCTGGCAGAAGAGAGTAAAAAGAACAGGGACTACTCTGTGGAAAAATATAGAGAGCAGGAGGACCAGGATGATTTTCTTAAAAGCAGCCTCTGTTGATGCCATCAAACACGACTCAAATGAGTAGACCTAATTCGAACATCTTCTCCTTTTCAGTTCCACTGACTTCCTGTCATTTTTGTGAAATTAGTTTCTTAGCAGGGAATGTTTCAATTTTCTTTCTCTCATTCCCACCAGTCTAATGATTCTTTACCATCTTAATAAGTACAATGAATGTGCTCTGTTAATGGACAGGGGCATTAGAGAATAATGTCATTTCTGAAACCTCTTAATACATTTCACAATTAAGAAGGCATTGATTCAAGTTCTTTCTCAAATAGGAAAAACCCAAGTCATTTCCCTAGCGACCTTTACTGTCCTATGAGAAGTGGGTATTCTGGTATGAAAGTTTCTTTGATTTTTTTTCACATATTGGTTCATTTGGATGAATCAGCTTTGCTTGATCCCAGAACCTGACTGAAATATTCTTCTGCAGATATCAAAGGGCTATTTGTATCAGGATTTTTTTCCGGATTTTGAATTCCAGCTCAACAGAAATAGAGAAAAAATGTAAATGCAAGTGATTGCATTTTTACATATGTGAAATTTAAATCTAGTACTATCAAGTTTTTGAAGCAGTAATTATTCTGTGTCACATATTTGTGATGTATTCTTTGTTCCATGGTTCCTCAGCCATTTTATTCTAACACATGGATGCTCTGCTTGCAGTGCTCAGCTCTGCTTAAGGTATGAATCTAAAAACATCCGTTCAACCAGGCATTGCTCCTTTGACAGTGAAGGGCATGTTTATCCAGTCAAGTGCAGACAGTCATGGCATAGTGAACTGGTGAAACACAAACTATATGTAGTGTTAAACTCATGTAGACACGTCAGCGTGTGATTTTGCATTGCTTTATAAGACCTGCCTTTCAGGTCTTTCAGGACTTCATGCTCATGTAACTCAACTCGAAGCATGAATGGAGGAGTCTGCACATATTTGGGAAGACACATGCGAATTGCTTTGCTGAAATGGCAACACGTGATAGTGCCTCTGAAACCAGTCTGCATGGACTTGTGTGCATGAAAACAAGGATTTTTATATGTGTGGTATTGGAGTCTAAAGTTTCAGGTTCCTTTTTTAGAGTCTAATTAATTCTTACTGGAACACAGAACTACTGATTAACTAATATGCTGCTTTCTTCTGCATTGAGGGCAAACTGTGTGTCTGCATTAGCATTAGTGCTTCTGAAGGCAGTATCCTCGTTGTCTCCTCTTGACTGCACTTTGCTTTCTGTAATGGAGCAGTCTCAGAGTAGATGAACTAGGTTTCCTTCAAATGAAAACAAACCAGGAGCATTCATTCCATGAGACCAGACTAGTTCAAAGTAAGCCCCTCCATATGCTATAGACGGGATATTTTGCTCAATAGACCTGCTTCTACTATACAGGATTGTTTGCTGTGTTGCTTCTATTGCACACACAAGCTATTTTGTGCTAGTAATGAGTTCGAATGGACAATATGATTTTTTTTTTCAGGTATTCATCTTTACAAGGGACAGAACTCGCTTCTTTCCAATCTCAGCCAATATTGCTCCATGTGATATTTAGACTGTTTGATATATCCAAGTAGCTTTGCTTTGTTGTTTTACTTGTGTCCCTGCCAGCTGCAACATATGTTTATTCTTGGAAAGTATTGTATGGGCTGATAAGGGCTTCCCTTAGCTTACCTAAATTTGTCATCATTTATACTCTTTAACATGGTCGTTCATTGTATGCTTGACCCATAACCACAGGAGGCTAAATCCTCTTTTGTAAAATTATATAAAATATAATTCCTGCAAATTCTATACATTCTGTAGAGTCATGGGCTAGTTTGGAGCACTTGTTCTCCAAGATGTAGTCTAGTAACAGCATTCTCCATGAAGGACCATCTTTCCCTCTCTCTTCCTATGGCCAGTGCTACAAAACATGTTAACAGTTTAATTGATCTCTCATTATTTCTTGTCATGGTTGAGGCATCTTGAGAAGACTGATAGCATCAGGAAGATAGATAACTTATGATTTATGTGATGAGAGAGACCAACATTTACTAATGTGGGGCATCACTCACAGCAACAGACTGTTTAACTATGTGAACAGTTAAGATAAAACCCAGCCATCTGGAATACTCTTGGCCAACCTCCTTTAAACCCATTAGCAAGACAAGGCCAGTGCTTGTGGTTTTCCCCATTCCCTTTTCATATGTTTTATGTTGATGATATGCAGTGAATTAGAATATTCACTATATATTCATTCACATATATTGAATTCCCAGACATTCAATATATGCCTGCACTGGATTTGTTTTGTGACTGATAAAAAGAGAAGGTAACAAGACAGACCTGTTTTCTTTTTCATGGTTAGTAGGGATCAAATTTGTTATTTACTAAGACTTCTAGAGAGTGAAATTCATGACTCATTACACATGGAAAACTGGAGCTTTCTTGCCAAGAGCTAACAAGAATAACTGCTTCATCTGAATGTGGATGAGTCTTAGAAAATTTTTAAGTTCTGAAGAATGGCCTTATGAAAGAAGTAAAAAATATATTCTCTAAATAGAAAAGCATTGGGTTTAGGTGGCTAATTAATATAGCTTAGAAAAAACCGAGCATTTCTCAAATGAATATATTTGCAAATAAATAGATTGATTAATTTAATAAAGCAAGCTTTATTTTCCCATATTAGAATTTTTTGTCGCTTCTGCTTAGATTTGTACTAATTTTGTTTTTGGTGCCACTCTCAGGTTTTAGTATTCTGCCAATAGCTGTGTCTTTGGGAGCGGGGTCTTTCTAGTGTCTAGACACATCTAGACATTATTGTCATTATCCTGGTAGTATTACTGTTGGGTAGTTAGGAAAGTGATGTGGTCCCCATGTAATGTGTTTAGAGTTGAGATACAGTCTGGTGAAATGATATGCTCAAGGTTATGGAAGGACATAGTACTAAGAGCTCAGAAAAAAACAGAGGTTTTTTTGAGTTCAGATTTAACATTTCATCAGTAGGGCCAATACTTTTTCCCTCTTGGCCGATATCTCTGGACTCCTTTTATGTCATTTCTGGTCTATAATGCCCTCCTTTTAAACTCCTATGATTGTTTTTTCCTCTGATTTTCTGCTGATTTCATATACTGAGAGGGAGAGAAAAAAGAAAAGTATATCTTTACCCTTTCAACTTGCTATACCCTATCCCAGCCATGGTTGTTACTAAGATTTTGGATCTTTTTGCGCAGGGACAAGTTCAGAAAAAAAAAAATGGAATATGAAGTCTGGATTCATGTGAACATGTGCAAAGGTCCTTTAATAGATGTGAAAGCCCCTTCCAGCTGAGCAGTTTATTCTGCAGTACACCATGTGGCACTGCATACTGTTAAAACAGATGTGCTATCAACATAATTTAGTGCTCCAGTGATTTACTATCTGGGGCTCTCCCACAGAAAGTTGCTTTCTATAAAAATGTAATATAAGAACAGAAGTGTTCAAAATCCTCCTCTACAATGCCTATTACGTTCAGTGACAAAACTACTTAAAGGAGGAAGCAGATACCTTGTCAAGATATCATTGGTAAGCTTAATTGTTATAGATTGTAAGTATGTAAATGAACATACTCCCAGGAAGTGCTCAACCCCTGTTAGAGAACTGTCAAAGCACAGCAGTTTTATGATATGAGCACTTACCATGTGGTAGTGAGATCTCTTACGTCCCACTAAAATGTGAGTTGAATAAATTTACCTCTTAGGTTGTTCAAGGGTCCTGTAAAATAGCTCAGACCTTCTATCTAAGTAGTTTTATCCGCTTTATACCTCATATTCAAGCCTTCCTCTGCCCGTATATGAAAAGATGTTGATACTCTGGATACTGTAAATAAGTATTATTTTCCATAAATATTGACATTAATGTATTCCCCTCTCTTCACCTAGCTAGGCTTTTGCTCTCAGGGTGCAGTGTGCTGATACTTTTGTGATCTGGTTGTCTGCTGACCATACAGAAGAGAAGGAAGATTTTGATTTCTTTGAGTCCTTCCTGGCTGTCACAGCAAAGCAGCAGATTTGCAGTGATATTCTTGGATTCACTCTTTTCTGAGCGAATCCAACCTGTTTTGAAGGTTAATACAGCAAATCCCATTGCGCTGCTCTGGGACCGAAAGAGGAAAAGCTTCCTTCATCAGAAATCATTGTTCCATGATGTGTTTCTAAGTGCCTCCTGCAAGGAGTAGACCTTTGATCGGAGTGCCTTGGTTTTTACAAGAAACATTAGTGTCAGAGATGTGGTCTCGAAAATTTGTTTTATTTGTGTCTTCCAACAGATAACGTGGTGTAAATGTGGTTCATTTGCTACTTATATGTGTCTATTTTATATGGTAACTTTTTTGCTCTTGGGAAGTTTATAATTTTCTGTAATGTAGTAAAGACCACTGGGCTAAATCACCATGAAACCTCATCTTTGGCATCAGCCTATGTGGACATGAGATATATGCTGCGAAATCCAATCATTTGTTCCTCCTTCACTGCTTAGTCTCCCATTTAGTAAGCCTAGGGCCACTTTACCTCTCAGTACACAGGTTTGATGGGCAATGGGAAGTATTGTGTCTGCCCTTCTCATGTTTTTCTTCTTCTTTTCCCTCCTTTCTTGGGTTCCTGTAGGCTTTCCTGGAGGAGTCAGCCAGATTGTGTTACTGCTTCTTCCACTGTCCTTTTCAGTGCTTTTTTCTCTGTCGGTACTTGCTTAACTAGACACAGACACGGAGGCAGGCTTCTCGCAAAAAGATGTGTGTAGTAGCTCTTCTGCCCCCCTACTTGACTTGGAACTATTTATTTATTTTGTCTGATTTTCTGAACTCTTGGGCAACTCTGAATGTGTGGAAAATCCACGTAGTATCTGTGTTTTAGAATGTATAACTTGCCTCCAATCTGAGACTTGTAGACTGAGTCTGTATAAGTAAATTCGGGCATAATGAGGAATTGTCAGTGCAGAAAACCCTGGTAAGCTCTGCTAACATTTTATATTAACTTTATGCAGAGAGAAGTATGCAGAGAGACGAAAGCTCCATCTCTACTCTACTCCAAAATCAGAGGCTATGTTGCTCAAAGTAAATGAACAAAAGAAATGCATTGCACTTTATTGCCTTCCCTGAAATGTCCTTCGAATTCCTGGGGTAAGAGAGTCAGATGGTGTAAGACCTCTGGTCAGTGCCTGTCTCCAATTTAGAGAAGTATGCATGAGATCTCAGATCCCAAATGAAGCTCAAGAGCGTGGATGCAAGTTTCACCGAGGAGTTTGCACTCACTTATGCAAAGATGGCACATCACATTGCTACAAATCCCGGACCAACCGAAGTCAATTGAAGCTCTCTGGTTTCCAGGTTTTATGTTCACAGTATGCAAGCTTATACAATTAACCTGTGGACAAGGACATGCCCTTTGGCTATGTTAATAAATATTTATTTGGTCTCACTAGGCTTAATTGGTCCCTGGTGGAGTTAGTCAAAGTGCTTTCCCTTCTACTAGACGGGTATATAGCTATCCATTTCTTTTTTCTCTTTCCTCATGCTCATACAGGCTTTATTTTGAGGGGTGAGATGTGCTGAATCCTATGCCTATTTTCATGTGTATTAATATATTCAGCTTTATCTCAGTTTTCTATAGACATCTTTCTATTGTTTCCATGAAGTTGCATGAAGACACTGGTTCCACTGAAGTTGCATTCTCCCTCATTGGGAACATTTTCAGAAAAGAGGACAGTAACTTCTGAGCAAATATGTATTCTCTGAGTCAAACACATTTGGCAGCCTCACACTTAGGGCCAGCTTCACACCTGTTGCAGCCTACTGGTACACAGAATCACAAAATGGTAGGGGTTGGAAGGGACCTCTGTGAGTCATCTAGTCCAACCCTCCTGCCGAAGCAGGGTCACCTACAGTAGGCTGTAGAGGACCATGTCCAGGCGGGTCTTGAATATCTCCAGAGAAGGAGACTCCAGAACCTCCCTGGGCAGCCCATTCCAGTGCTCTGTCACCCTCAGAGGGAAGAAATTGTTCCTCATGTTCAGACGGAACATCTGCCCTTGTGAGGCTTGGACATTTTAGACTAGTGTTTAAGGATGCCAGACCTTGGCTTCCCGCTGTGGCCGATGGAAGGAGGTAGTCACAACACCTTAGATCAGGCAACCCCCAAAAGAATTTATATGTGTACATCTTTTGTTCAGCTAATTATATACCTCAGGGGTTGGTTGTGTTTGCAATTGCACTTTTCCTGTGCCATGTACTGCTGTAGTAACCAATGACACTTTTACCATGAAAGTGGTACGCTTAAAAAAATGACTCCAGTATTCACAATCGTCATGTTTCTCACTGCTGGTAGTCTTAGCAGGTACTCAGGGACCGTTGTGGGAGTTTCAGTGAAGTACTATTAGACTAGTTCTTCCTCCAAACATATCTGTGTCTTACACCACTACATGTCATGAAGCTGATGCTTTACTGGGTTGATATGTACACCTCAATATATCAAGGACATCGCTCGTCAGAAAGTGTATGTCCTTATGTCCTGGTTTCAGCTGGGGTAGAGTTAATTTTCCTCCCAGTAGCTGCTGTGTTTTGGATTTAGTATGAGAAGAATGTTGATAACACTGGTTTCAGTTGTTGCTAAGAAATCAAGGACTTTTTTTCAATTTCCCATGTTTGGCTGATGAGCAGGTGTGCAGGAGATGGCAGGGAGCACCACCAGGCAGCTAGCCCAAGCTGGCCAACAGCAATATTCCACACCGTAGACATCATGCTCAGTTTATAAAGGGGGGTTGAATCCTTTTTTTTTTTTTTTTTTTTTTTTTT
>Ga0065711_1009669_pt1 | contig 21255 bp, 26 predicted proteins | sample Hoacrofraction12_FD_59098 | JGI IMG/M metagenome (GOLD analysis project Ga0065711, IMG submission 59098) | Hoatzin crop microbial communities from Cojedes, Venezuela - Epithelial fraction 12 v2 (version 2) | ecosystem: Host-associated > Birds > Digestive system > Esophagus > Crop | place...
GTGATGTCCCTGGGGACTGCAATCCCTCACTGGGACAGTGCTGTTAGGGTGTATCTGTGAGCTGGCACATTTTGACAAAAAAAGGGCAATAAATGTACCACCCCAGCCATGATGCAAACAGAGGAAGGGTCGTTGAGTAACATGCTCTCTCATTGCCCTGGCAGCAGCCAGCATCTCTGCTGATGTGGCCACCAAGGATTTTGGGGACCAGCTTTGGTGCCACTGAGGGAAAATGAAGCAAACGGATGCTGTGTGCATTGGCTGTGTCAGTCCCTGGATCTCCAAAGAGTGAAGGAGGAGTTGGACTTGGAGTGAGAAAGGCGATGAGCTGAGGAGAGAACTGGGTATGCAGTGCCTGGAGGGTGAGGGTCAGGACCAAGAGCAGCAGAAGGAACTGCCTAGGACAGCTGCTCACCCAGATGGTCTCCAGTCTGCAGCCTTCAGAGCCTGCCTTAGCTCCAGCCCCGTGGCTGGTGCTTGTGGCCTCATCTCCCCACATCCCTGTTCTGCAGCCAGTAAAGCCACTGGTGGGGCAGGCTCTATACCACTGCAGGAACTGGGGCAGGGACCATTCCTCTTTCACAGTACCCCAGTACTGCTTCATCCATCCCACCCAGAGAGACAAGGGAATAAACATATTTTTTCTTTCCAGAGCTGCCCCAGGGCTAGGCTACAATATTTTATGGCCCAGTTCTTAGCCTATTTGCATTTTGTATTTTTACTTCAACTGCTGTTTGTTTCTAGACATTTGGGATGCCTAATGATTTTCAAAGCACTGTTTATTTTAATCCCTCTAATTTATTAATACTTTGGTTGGCCTCGAAGTGCTTGGGAAAGAAGAGTAAGGAAGTTGTAACCAGTGCTTTGAATAAAGCATCAAACTGTCGTATAATCACATCAAAGCAAGAGCAAGCAGCTCACTTTGTTGGCTACATGATGGTACAGCCTCATGGGTCCTCCAGCTTGGTGTCAGGTTGCCTCACACATGTCACCCTGCAACTTTACACTGCTCAACAACTCCAAGGATGAAGCAAAAAATAGTAAAGCCCAGGGGCAGCTCCCCATGAAAAGCCTGCCCCTTCTCACCTTCCCACGTGTTGTGAGAATGTAACATGCCACCACGGTGCAGATAATGTAAACCACGCTGACATCCATGTGGATTTGCAGGCAATGTTGTGATCTTCCAATAAATCAAAGGTGCACTTGGCCTCCACCCTCCACTATACTCTCTTCAGCCCAGTGCTCCATGGTAAGGATACAGTTTCACACACAGGGCTCTCCCTGAAAAAACAGTGAGCATAAACACTGCTAATTATGCAAATGAGAGGGCTTTGAATCTCTCCTTATCAGTCCCAACAGAAAAATGTCAGATTTCCTCAGCACCAGAAAGCAATCGACAGGTCCTGAAAATCCTAGGGGCTTCACTCAAATAGTTTTTCCCGTCTCCAGGAAAGCAGTGGCTGTGCCTAGTCATGCATTTATGAACCTGCCCGCATCCAAGTCAAGGCCTGACGGCCGCAGTCTTTTGCAGCTGACAACTTCATAGCATCCTTGCAGCTGCAAAGCCTGTGTGCTCTCAGCGGTCCCACTGAGCTGAAGAAACCCTTTCTTCCAACTCAGGCCTGCTAAGAAAGCTCACAGCAGCACAGGTTGCCTTCCCCTTTGCTACTGCTACAGCTCTGATAGCTGCCCTGTCAGCAGTGAACATGCTAGCCATGGACTAGCACTTGCCAGGGACACACCACTCACAGAAAACAGCAGCCTCCCTCTTCTGTAGTGGTAGGGCTTCCTGCAAGTCTACATCTTGTGCTAAAGGGCTGAGGTGATTCCACAAACCGCTCTGTGAAAGCAGCCTGAAGTTGCTGCTGGTTGTCACGATGAGTTAGTTGTGCTAGGTGTCCTCCAGAAGCACGGTTCTGCCTGGGAACAGACAATGACTGCTGTTTACAGGGGCTGAACACATCCTGCCTGAACAAGCTTATTACAACAGCCGGCACGGCTGGGCGGCAAGGGGGGGCACCAGATCGCTTCGCACTGGTGGATAGACAGACAGAAACAGAGGTGCCTCAAGAAAGCCCGTGGCAGCATAGAAGCCCTTTCACCGAGGATCCAGGAAGGATAAAAATGTTTTTGCAGTGCCAGTCGCAAAGTCCTTCCTGGAGTGTGTCCCTTTGCTGAGGTACACAGGCTCCATCGGTGCTGATGCAGCTGACGCGGAAGGTGCCCCGAGCTCGCTGTGTACCCATCCAAAGGCAGGTGCCTGCAGGCCCAGCAGCTCAGGTGCAATACATCTGCAGCCCAAGTCAGACACCTTCCTGGGGTCAGCGGTCACAGTAACAGATTTACTCCCTTCTCCACCACAGATTAGACCTGCACCTCCAGGAGTAGCTCCTGTTCCTGCCCAGACATCACTGCTGATCGTTCACCACGTGTTGCTGTGTCCCCAATCTCAGTGTTAATATTTTTGTTTCTAAATCCAGTGCTTTACTTCAAAAAGCCCCTCTTCTATTCTAGGTGCACCTCCCAGCTGACAAACGGGAGCCCAGGGACAAGGGCTGCCTGCCACAGTGCCCGCTCGCTCCCTGCTGCTCCGTGGAGTGCCAGTCTGCCAGCACAGCATCCCCCTCCTGGCCTTCCCTCCCTGACTCCCCGCACTCCCACCACCTCCTGCCAGCACAAGAAGGGTCCCCTGGGGAGACACTGAGACTGATCACCCTCCTCCCTCCCTCTCATCTCCTCCTTCTCCTGTGTGGACTCCCTGATGGCATCTACCCACTCACCGGGAGGGACATCAGAGACATTGTGCCTGCCCTGCTCCTGGTACTCAATACCAGTTACCTTGTTTTGAGTGCATGTCAGCCACTCCAGCAGCCTTCCCCTCCCACCCGGCCCCCCAGAGCCGACAGGAGGAAAAGGGATGGCATCAATCCCACCTCTCTGCTATATGTTGTGGACAGGGCATAATCACCACCCTACAAAGCAAGGGTAACTCTCATGCTGGGAGAGGTGGTGCTTGTGAGCAGTTCCGTGATAAAGTCAGGTTACTACCTCCCTGCCCTGGCAAGGCACTTTGTTGTCCCTCCTGCCCATATCCCCTGGGGCAGGGAGCTCCCTGCTTTGGCAAAGCCTGATCTCCCAGCCAGCTCTCCTAGGCTGCAGAGGAGGTAAAGATCTTTGAAGCAGGATTTGAATTGAGTCCTCAGCTTGATGATGTCCCACTTAAGGAGAAAGCCAGGGTGAATTAACCCTGATCTCTGCTCTCAAAAAGATGCACCAACAACTGATGAGGACTTTGGAGAGAAATAACAAGAGAGGCAGCAGACAAATTGGCTCTCAGAGCCTTCCTGAGAGGAGCCTAACCAGCTCATGTACTTAAGGCCAAAACCCTTCTCAGTCTCCCTGCAGGTTTCTTTGTGTCTTTTCTTCTATTGCCTCTGTGATACCTCAGCAAAGAGCACAGCCTCAGCACCCCAGCCCCAGCAGGGAAGTCTGAGAAAGGCCAAACCCTCCAGGATCACGCTTTTCTTATCTAAGAGAACAGGCAAGGGCCATCTGGCCCCAGGATGCTTTCTCCAGGAGCAACAAGAACTGAGGCGTTGGAAAAAGGAGCAGAACCTGGCCAACATAGAGTGATGGCTCCCCAGGTTAGTTTCCCAGGCAAGTTCAAGCCAGTACACTTCATGAGTCGGACAAGGTCCCTATGAGTTTACTAAATCTCGCAAAATTCCTCCATAAGGATCTTGGCCAGTCTCACCTTTAACTGCACTTTATAGTTACACTTCATAGCTACGTGCCAGGTGCATTTCTGGTAGAAAGAAAAGGAACAGTAAAAGGCCCACCCAGGAAGGAACAGATTGTTTTGCAGCCCTTCCAGTGCCGTGTGTCCCTGTAGGCGGGGAGGAGGGCAGATCTTCCTCCTCCACGCTCCACTGCAGGAGTGGATGGTAATGAACACGCCGGGAAAGGCCAGTAGTGCTTGGGTGAGGAGTACAGGTCCTTGAGCAAGAGCATGCCAGCCAAAACAGAGAGACCATCACTGCGTTCGCTCACGTTCAACATGTCTGTAGAGCTGGATAGTGCAAACATCCCATTGTGAGAATTCGTGTGCGGCACGACTCGCAGCGGGCGCTGGGACGTGTCCCCAGCCCGTGAGCATGCGAGCCACCCCACGGGGTGTGTGCGCATGTGCGTGCTGCCCAGCTGCCAGGGCGCCTGCCCACTGGGGAACTTTCCATCTAAACCAGCTGACAGCTGCTCTCCTGAGTTTCCTGGACACCAATAATGTTTTCCCTTTCCTAATCTGCCTGATGTAAATCCATTCATGACGAGTGCCTAGAGACTTTTAATTCCATCGGCATTAAACTCACTAAAACCTCTATTACCAAAAGCTTTTAGGATTTTCCCCAGAATCTACAAGTCAGCTTCATAGTATGACAGAGCTCCACCTCTCTAGGGTGTCTGAGAAATTAACTTATGCTTTCTAAATGCCAGGATCGTTGACCAGACATTCAAAGTATCCCCTTTCCTGCCTGTAAGTTCCAGTTGCTGATACGACACGGCCGTTCCCAGGTGCTGAGCTGCCTTCTGAAGCATCCGTAACAGCGTGAGAAGAGCCTGCACCCTGTAATAAGCAAGAGCAGAACATCTGCTGCAGCAGAGCAGGACCAGAGGTTCACAAAAGCTGTATTAGGAGTGGAAATGGTCTGTTGCAGTGGTCCCTTGCAGCACTCGTAGAGCGAAGCGCTAGCAAACGCATCACAGTACCAATGTTCCCAGGTACCATAAGAAGTGAAAAGGTAGCGTGGTCTCATCTGGGTGCTGCACACAGCCAAGTACTGTAAAAGCACAGGGGCTGTCCAGCTACACCTCAGCAGAGAAGGTGGCTGGATGCCAAGACAAGTTGAATGTGGTGGTGGTGGAGGGGCGAAGACAGCTGTGAGTCAGTGAGGGAGGTTTCTAAATGCTATAATACTCCAGAGATGGTGCATTTGTCCTTTGGCCCCAGAGGTTCATCAGTTGCTGTAACAGAGCAGAGAGATGCAATCATCTTGCAATCCCAGAGGTCTTTTTAGGTGCTATAATAGAGTAGTGGTGATAAACCCATCTCCAAAGCCTTGGGGTTGCTGGCACGCAGCAGGGGTGACGTCAGCGTCTCTCAGCCCCCACAGTCCCCAGCTCCTGGGTTCCAGGAGAGGTGCTGGAGATGTTGCTTTCACCCCAGATGTTCACAGGGGCTGTGATGATGTTGGATTTGAAACGCTGCCAAAGTTCCCTCTGGCTGTACAGGAGCTTTTAGCCCCATGGAAAGGTGTGGTATTGACCCCGGGTCTCTCAGTGCTGGGACGCGAGCCCGGCTGCTCCCACTCTATCCACATCAGCTGCAGTGGGTGTAGCTCCAAGCTACCCACCAAAACAAACCACAGCTTTAAGAATACAAGAGAGCTCAGAGATCCAGCAAAGAGTAGCATGCAGAGATGATCCTCAGTGTTTGTTTTCCTGGCTTAAAAACATTTCCCTGCACAAGGAGCCACTCCACTCACATCTCGTGGTCTGCCCAGGAAGAAGACATACTTGCAAGAAGTCGGAGATTTGTGTGTGCTACACACAAATAGCTAGAAATCCAACTCTGTGAACAGGGTCAGTTAGCCAAGCTGTTAATGACTTCAGCACCCTATATCATGTGTTCATTAAAAAAACCCCAAGAACTGGGACCATGCTGCTGGATAGGGAATGCTGTAGGACAGGGAGAAGGTGTTTATAGACTCTGCTCCTCACACTGAAGAGAGAAGGAAATAATCAGCTAAGGTTTCAGAGTTGCTATACGCTCAGGGATTTCTCTTCTCCCTTCAGCCCCAGCAGATTTTTAATTCTAGCCTCCAGGCTTGCCTGGCAAATGGAAAGGCTACAATACCCTGTTATCCTGGCACTGATTCCTGCAGCCATAGCTCAGGCAGGAGGTGAAAGCATGGGCAATCTCCCAGGAATGTCTGGGAACTTTCCAGGTTAGGTTTCTGATCTCAGGCAATTTCAAGACTTTAGGTGGTGTTGCATTTTTTTGTATGTGTGCAAGTCGTGTTTGGTTTTCACTGGAACTGGGTTTAAACTCAGAGGCTTCTTACTATTGACTTCGACATGATTATGCCAGTTTATGTCTGGAGAGAATCTGACCCCATTCTTCCCTGAGCTTGAGGATGCTCCTGGATACATGGGACGCTAGGAAGAGGTGGGACATGAACAGAATTTCACTGCTCATGTCCCAGGAGGTGTTATTAAGCTAAGGTGCCTGCTGGGGAACAACTATTCCAGATCAGAGAGATGTCCACACTGACTCTCATGAAAGACATCACCAGACTTTGGGAGAGAAAGGTGGAAAAACCTCACAGCAGACAGATGAGGGACACTGTGCTCCTATCTTCATTTTCTTATTGGCCGCTGTGAGTTGCAGGTTAGTACAGGCTCTGAAGAACGAATCTGAAGGTTCAGGCTCCAAAATTGGGCTCATCCTTAGTTAAAGCTCATTTGTGTATTCTTACTCTCTACAAAAATACACAAGCCTGCTATGAACTCTTTGAAATTCTTGGTCCTGACAAAATCTCATGACTTAGAGCTCCACAGTCCAAACTTGTGAACCTGAATCGCATGCATTTTAAGTTCACTGTACATTCCCTCACTCCTGTGTGAGGGAAGGAGTGACAGAGGTACTTATAAGTCTCACAATCTTCTTGCCTTCCAACATCCACTCCCTTTCCACTGTCTGATACCAGCAACACGTGTCTCCTCCATCTCTTCACTTGGGGGTCTTCACAGGCTTTCTGTCCCACCTCAGAGCCCCTTCAATTCTCCAGCATCCCTTTGGAACCAGGCTGACCTTGGTTTGGCATGCAATTCCAGATGAGGTGGCACCGCAGGTGTACCGAGAGCCAGCAGCTCTTTCAGTGTGCTCTCCACCCACCGCCTCCGCAGCCAAGCAGCTACTTCGCCTGCTGGAGGGCAGCACAACACAGGCCAGAGCTCTGCAAAGAGCTCCCTGATGTCTGCCCACACTTTCATTTGGCTGATAACCCTTCGTTCAGGACCTTTGGGGATATCGAGTCTGTCCTGCAACACACATTACTTTGAATGTATCAACAGTGAGGTTTGCTCACCAAAGCATAGCACATTCATTTAACTCAGCTCTCTTTTCCCAGCATTTCTCACAGCCGTTTCTGGCCACAGTGAACTTAATAACTTTGTCTCATCTGCAAATTTTCATACGGCGTATCTCTCCTCCCACCTTTCCAAGTCATTAAACAATACAGTAAATCACATGGGATTTAGCAGAGAACCTGGAGGCCACATTAACCTTTTGCCATGGTGAAATTTGGCTGTTTAATCCCCTCATTCTTTCAGTCTCCTACTCGGTTTTTGATCTATGTCAATATTTTGTCTCTCTCTGACTACTTAGCTTCTTCAGTATCTCTTGTGTAGGATCTTTCAAAAGCCTTTTGGAAGTCTAAATACATTACATCAATTGGTTCTCCTTTATCCTCTTCTTTATTGACACATTCAAAGAGTTGTAGGAGATTAACAAGACGCAGTTTTCCTCTGCCGAACCCATGATGCTTAGACCCTATCAGACCACAATCTTCCAGATGTCTTGAAGCATTGCTTTTTAATTATCATTCCCACCAGTTTACCAGATACAGATGCAAAGCTTACTGATCTTTAATTCCCCGGATCATCACTGGAGCCTTTTTTTAAATATAGGTACAACATTTGGTCTTCTCCAATTCCCCGAATCAGTAGCTTTTTTTTCACAAGAGATTGCATATTTTTGTTAGCAGCTCAATCACTTAAGCTCCTTCCAAACTCTCAGATTTCACCATCTGGACTTGATAACTTATTGTTCGAGGAAAGGGGGGGAGGTTTTGTGGTTTTTTTCAGTGTGTTTTGGGTTTTTTTATGATTGGCTTTGTGCCAGCACCCATTATTCTGCCAGCGTGGTTTCCAACAGTTCCTCATCTAAGCAGATATGGGAAAAGTATCTCACAAACACCGTTGGTAGGGATGGCTGATAGAAGAGAAATCATAAGAGAATTCAGCTCCCCAGCAACATCCTAAAAATGGAGATACTGAGTCACTTTAAACACAGGAGGTGACTGGAATTGATCAGTGTGAGTTTTCTTGGATAACTTCCACCCTGATCTGACTGACCAGGCTAGTTTTGCTCATTTGTTTGGGTCTCTTGCTGAATAGCAATTTCCATCTTGACCTCTGAAGATTCAGGGCAGGACGGAGCTAGCTTGATTATATACAGCCTAAGGTGCAATAAAAAGAAAGTGACCTCAGTGCTGGGGGATGCTGAACCTGGGAGGAGATGAAACCCAGCCAGGATGAAAAGCAGTAAATCGGAAGGTGAGCAGAACAATGCTGGGCTGTTAGCTCCATTGATTGCCTTACAACTGAATCAGCCCCAAGACATGAAACGCAATGGGAAATGCTGGGGAACTCAAATAAGTAGCCCCATTATATGAGTGTTTCTCTCTTTGTGCCAGGCTGGTTCTCAATAGCTTTCACCGCGCCGGCTGGCTTTAAAAGGCACGGGAGATCAGATCAGGGCACAGCCTAATGGCCCTGATGTGCCACCGACTTCAAGCCACATGGCCCATTGGTGCTACAACAGGGGCACAGGGATGAAGCTCAAGATAGGCAAGAAGCACCCACAGGTGTGTGTCACAAGTACACCACAGTGAACGCATGACCAGCTATGGGTACGTGTTCACCCATAAGCCTGTCTGCAAGCCAACACTGGCATTCCAGCTTCTATAAACCTTCTGCAGACTGCCACACTCCCACCAAAAACAACACTCAGAACATCTGTATGAAATCTACCTACCCTGTGACAGACCTGGCATACCTACTTTACCTTGTGGATATGTATGTAACTATATTTTGTAAGAGGAAGAGAAACTTCCATGAATTCCCCTTATCTAATTGCTGCTATACTGTACTTATGGGACGTATTGATGGGGCAATTGCATAGAAAATTCTGCCTCATGTAGCGTGTTGAATTCATTCCCTGCAGACATTGCCTATGTGAGGTAACGTGGCCGTAAGTATTTCTGGGAGCAGTCTAAAGACAAGTCTGTGGTTGCCTCTAAGACCTCATCACCATCCCTCCAGTACAGAGCAAGACAATTCCCAGCAGTGCTGGGCAGCACACTCACCACTGGCTCCACAAGGCCAGGGTCAGGAGGACAGAGGACACGGGGAAGGCTTTCTCAGCCATGGTCCCTCCTCCACATCAGGAGCAGAGGACGATGCACAGGAGAAGACAGCTCAGGCAGGAAAAGGGAATCCCAGGCTGGTTCCTCCCTGGGTTAAGGAGGTGGATGGGACATGAGAAATCCCCTGTGCAGAGTTGGTCCTCCTGCCACAGCTCTTCCGACCACATCCATGCCCAGTACAAACATGGTCAGGTTGAACTCTAGCCTGTAATTTTCACGTAAAAGACTTCCACACCACATTATCACCACAGGGACATGCTGCTCTCTTCCTGCCTCCCTCTCCACCCCTCTCTTCCTTTGCTGCTTCTGCCCTTTTTCTCTCAGGTCTTCCCTCTTCCTTAGCGTCTCCATCCCTTCCATACCCTACGTGCCTCGCAATCCCTATTCCCTCCGCGACACCTCCCTCTGCTGCCTGAAGACCTCCACCTCTGAGAAATGAGGCAGGGCTCACACCTGACCAAGCACAGCAGGGATGAGACAGGAGAGTTGCTCAGGGGAGGAAGAAGTCTTCTTCATCCCCCTGAGTTAGCCCAACACAACTCCTCAGCCTGTGACCTGGCCCTGTGCACCAGACACAACCCTGCTGAAGGTGCCTGCTTGGGCTGGGGTGAAGCAGCATGGACATCCAGCACAGATGCTGTGCTACCACATGCGGGCTAAACCGGGCAGGGAGATAGCACAGATCCCATCCAGCTGCTCTTCTAGCAAGGCTTTCACTCCTCTCCCTCTCCTCACGTGCACGGGTCTGCCATGCGTGTGCATCTCGGGGCTGTCCTCGGCTCCTCAGCAGTGGCTATGCAGAGGGTGAGGTGAAGTGACGGGGGCTGGGGATGGCCAGCTGCCAGTCATGGCCTGTACCAGGGTCCCCGGTGCTCCCCTGACGCACACACACAGAGACACGCGGCGTGGCTGCTCAGGGAGGCCCAGCCAAGAAGCCTGCCCTCCGCCGCTGAATCCCCACTCTGTTTCCCAAGTGACAAGCCACAAACTCCCTTTCTCTTCCCAAACAAACAGAGGCTTGAGTGAATCACTGCCTCGGCCCTGGCACGCAGCACCCCAGTCATTACGGATTCTCCTCCAGCGGCCAGCCCCCCGCGAAGGTCAGCGTGCAGCCGTGCCAACAGAGTCCGCAGGCTGCACCTTCCTTTCCCCACAGCATCCCTCTGTGCAGCCTGAAGCACCGTCCAAATGGTAAGGATGCCTTCACATCCCTCCTCTCCATCCACCTCCTCTCCCTCAGCATTTGTGGCTACAGCCTGCTCCATGTAAAGGTAGGGGAAACCGCTGAGAGACCTCATTGGGATTAGGATTCAGGAGTCCTTAGCAACAAGCTTTTGTACACAGTGTCATCTCTTGGCTTCACCCCTGCAAAAGCTCATCTTGCTGGGCTTTAAAGTAAAGCTGGCTTCAGACTGCAAAACCTGGTCAGCCAATGCTCCTTCTTATCACCAGAGACTTGCATATGTCCACACACAAGCATGAAGTGAACCACCCCTCATCATCCTCCTGCCCTTTCCCTCTCCCTAAGCAAAACTACCTCCCTCAGCAACACAAACACCTGAGTGACAGATCTGGAAACAGTCCCTGCAATGTAACAGGAAGGGTTTGAGCTCATACTCTGTCCCAAGTGAGCACCTGCCTCCGATGCGGCTGTCTCAGCTCCCGCCCAAGGTGCAACCCCGTTTTCTGCCAACACGATCTTGTGAGAAGGAATAACGCCTCTCCCCGGCCCCATGCACTGGCCATGGGGCTGTGGGATGGTCAGGCCTGGAGAGCAACATCCCCCTGCCGACAAAACGCTTCCCTCCCCTTCCTCTTCGGCGCGATGACCACCCTCCTCCCAGCTAGCACCATCCTCCTGTCCCCACACGTCCGCTCTACAGGGCAGCAGGTAGCGGGTGAAAAACAGCTCAGGAGCCCTTGGGGAGAGCCAGGCAGAGACGTGGCCACCAGCCAGAGGACACACTTGTCTCTCTAGGATGTCCGTGGACCTGGGGTGGTGCTGGGAGAGATGGAGCCACAGAGAGCTGGGTTTCCGCCTCGCTGTGCATCTCTTCTCAAGGCAGTCGGGCGACGAGGGCTGTTGTAACTCCTGAAAGGGGAGGGCAGCTGCCTGGTGTGGGACGTGGCTTGCTCCCTGCTAAGACTGTAATTCAACCCTCTTTCAAACCACCCTGCCCGACAGGAGGGACTGAATCACCCTGGCTGCAGCATGCAATTGCATCTGTCAAATTCGCCAGGGCACACACAACCCAGAGAGCGTGCCAGATGTGGAAGGACAAACAACACTCGAGCCAGCATCAGGCTAGAGTGGTGCAGACAGATAATACCCAACGCAACATAAACCTTGCCAGTGCAGAGTTAAGCCAACGTTGTTTTCTAAACAAATCTGAAGCAGCAGAGTGAGTTCATACTGGATCAGCATTTTCTACCACGTAGCCGCAGCAATTTTGACCCAGTACCAAGCTCCCTAGAGCTGGATTTATTGCCTTGTCCACTCTGAGCCAGTGCCAAAGCCATGTCCTGAGAGGGCTGGGAATTTAACCAGTGCCAAATGGCTTCGGAGGCTCCATCCGGGAAGAGCTTGCGTTCTGCAAACTCCCCAATAACAAAACCGAGTGCGACTGCATGGTCACGCTCCCCGCCGGGCCCTGGCCAAGAGGAAGAGTGACACATCAACAACACTACAGTCACTCTGTCACCCGCAACACACACACGCGCGCGCACCGAAGGGTGTGAACCACAGGGGAAAAGATCACTTCACAGTATTGTCAGCTGGCAGTAGCATCCAGAAACGATCCCACTGGGGAACATCAGCCCTTCCTGAGGCTGCCCAAAGCTGCTCCTGCCCAGCACGGCGTGTGTCGAAGGGTCGCAAGGGATGCGAAGTGGTGGAGAGGGAGTGAGGAAGGGGTGCTGTTGAAAGAGGGAAAAGCAGGGCTCAGGGGTACCCCAAAAGAGGAAGAAAAACAGCTGGTGCCACCAGTTTGGGCGGAAGGTTAGGTGTCGGGGTAGTTGGAGAGGGGGCATAGAGGAACTGCAGCCAGGGAGGGCTGATGGCAGGGTCCCGTGGTGGCAGCGAGGGACACGCACTGGAAGATGCACCCCCCTTGCTGGCATCACCAGGTGGGACCTGGGAAGGAGGGTTACCACCAGGTCCTTCAGGGGACACCACACCAGCACCACTGCCAGGGCTGAGCTGCAGCACAGGCCCTGCCGGCCCCTTGCCCTCGGAGAAATGAGGCAGCCCCGAAATCTGACTCAGGAAACCGCAGCATCAGCCAGAGTCTGTGCAGAGCCTGAAACCGCAGCCTGGCAGGTGCGAATCCTCAAACCCCCCCTCTCAAATCCGCTCCTCTGAGGATGCCCGCTGCCTTGCCAGCAGCTCGTTGCTTTAGGGTCTTATTCTGGGGAAAGGCACCTCCAGGCATGTCCGTGCTCCTCGAGGGCCAGCAGGCAATGGGAGAAGCAGCTGCTCCCCGCTCCCCTCCCGTCCCCGCGCCGCTGCAGCTCCGGCAGCACAGAGACGTGGCATGGAAATAGTGCGGCTGATCTTCCTGTCTTCCCCGCAGAGGAGCTGGGGAAAGGGGCACCAAGGGCAGCCCCAGGCGGCAGGAGTCCCTTTCAGGTGTTCCCAAGAGCTTTGCGCCCCAAAATGGGTCAGGCTCGGCACAGGGCCCCTTCACTGCCTGAGCAGGGCAGATGGCGTTCCCAGCTTATGAAACACACCGTCTCCGGCAGGAAAACATCCCTTCCAGCCGGGCAGGAGCACCGGGAGACAGCAGATAAGCAGTGACACAGAGCGTGCCCACTACCCCAAAAGCCGTGCCAGGCTGTCTGTTCGGAGGAGGCACCTGGCTAGGAAATGGAGGCCAGCACCCCCTCCTTGGGGAATCAGGATACCCAAAATATCCCTGCGATGAGGAGGGAGGGGGAACGCCCCACTGCGTGCCCCGCTCCCGGCAGCGTCATGCCCACTCCTGCTCTGCTGCAAGCTGTGTCCCCGAGGGGACCCAAGCCAGAGCCACGGAGCCCAGCCATGCTGCTGACCAAACCAGCCTGCTGCTCCGCTCCGGCGGCATCAGCCCCGCTGTCCCTTCTCCAGGGGAGCAGGGGAAGGGGGGGAAAATGCCGTGGGGAGAAGAGCAGACAGGTATGTGCCCAGGGAGGGGTGGGAAAGGAAGTGATGCTCTCAGGACTGTGTGCAGGGGACCTGCAGCTCTGCGAGTCATCCCTCCCCGCACACGCATGCAAGGAGAGGGGGTCAGAGGGGAGGGAGCAGCTCTCCATTACGGGAGGGGGGGCCTGATGAAAGCCTCAGTTTTGTTGACGGCGTAGCAGAAACCCCTGCCTTTCCCCTCCCTCGCACCTCTGGGGACCAGGCGAGGAGAGGGAGGGAGGGAGGGGTGGAGAGAGGCGCACAGACATAGGTGCTGAGGTTGGCTTACCTCGCGGTGCCTGTGCTGGGGGTGCCCGGGTGCGCGGGAGCTAAATCCAGGGCTCCGCTTTCCTCGGCGAGTGCTGGGGGAGGCCTCTCTCTTCAGTCACATCAAGGAGTGGCCTGCGAGTAGGTGCTCCAGCTCACCGCTCGATCGAAGCTGCCATGGATTCATTGCGAGCGACTTCGCCTTCTGTGAGGAGAGGAGGAAAGGGGAGGGAAAAGAAAAAAAAGAAAAAAAAAAACACACCAGCTTAAGACTTGGAGGGTAGATTCACTTCTTTCTTAGGTTTCCAATGGCAACTGAATATACCACAGATGAAGATCCAGGGGGTGTGTGTGTGTGAATGTGTGTGTGTGTGGGAGGGACGGAGAGATGCACAGCTGCTGAGTCCACAGGCAGTGTGGGGTGTGAGCTAGGCAGGGCGTATCGGTGAGCATGGGAACAGACAGCTGGACACGGGCAGCAGAGCGGACAGACAGACAGATGGAAAGAGATTTAAAGGATGGAAAGAGGATGGCCTGCATCCTAAGAGCCTAGCTGTTCCACTACGCAAAAAAAGCAGACAGCACCTGGCCCGGCACAGGGCAAGGAGGTGATGGAGCTGCACTGGGAGAAGGTGAAGTGTGCCTACACACGCAGCCGCGGGCATGGAGACATGCCGCCTCCTGGCCCTGCTCACGTCGCCCGGGCAGGCCCTGCTGCAGGCACACGTTATGCACACACACACACTCACACATTCACCAGCCTTTTCACACCCCCACACACCGCCTTGCATACATCCCCCAAAAATGCAGAGTCCCTCCAGAGGGTGAGGCGCTTCTCTTCTTGGTGTACACCCTGCACCTACAAGGCTGCACAGCTGTATCTCCATGCATATGTGATGTTTCAGACAACATCACACAACCCCATCAACTCCACCCAGCCTGTACCACCACTCATATAAGCACACAGCAAAAACATTTATATACAGCACAGCAAACACTGGCCACTGCACAAGTGCATGCTGAATATCTGAACACATCAGCCACACACAAACTCCTGACCACTTATATGGAACTGTCACTGCACAAATGCACATCATTTAGTAAGCCTACCTCCACATCAAAGACTAGAAAAAGTGTCATGTACACACACGCACACACACATAGAGCTATATTGGTGCAAACAGCACACCAGCATACCACAACACACATCAATAAGAAAACAAAAGCACATGAAACATCCTCGTGCTCTTAGGAACATAAGTCAAGCAAGCAGCCCTGGCTGCATATCACACACAAATATACTATGCTTACAAATTGCCTGCAGCATGCAAACTGATCACATCAGACACTGTTACCTACCTAACTCCGCCCACTCAGTGGCAAACTATCCTTCTGGATCCTAAACACTAGCCCCGGCATCATCAAACACCAGCCATATTCTGTCACATGGAAAACACAAATACTCATCAACATCCAACACAGGCGGGCAAACAGAAACTACACATGAAACGCAGACAGCCAGCATCGCTCACCCAATAAAATTACATCCTTGAAAGTTATGAAGCTGGAACTCACTTTGGAGATAGCTGTATTCTGTGCACCTGCACAGGAGCATGTGCATACACACATACCACTGCCAGCTTAAACTGTCTCCATCTCTGAGATTTTCTCCTTTTTTTCACTTTCTGTAGTTCTGCCCATTCTACCAACTCCCAGCAAAGCCCATAGATCTGTCGGCTGACACATGTTGCAGCTCCTGAGGGCAAAGTCACTGGAGCAGAAAGCCTGTAAAAGCATCCACACTCATCCCTTCTCCTTTCCTCCTTTTTCCTGGTGTTAGCCGAGCATAATTTGCATGCAAAGAAGAGTGCAAGGTCCCACCAGTCCCGAGCGCTCTGAAATTGGCTGATAGCAGCATCAAGGGACATGACTGCAAAACCTAAGCATGGTAAAGAAGTATATAAATCCTTATGGGAAGCAGAGATTCAGCCAGGAAGGCGCCAGCTTCCCCCAGGCCCCAGGAGAGACAAGGAGATGCGTGAGGTGGGTAAGAAGGGGCGAGGGAAGGAGGGGAGATCGGCCCGACACCAGGGACGGCACGGCGAGCACTCTGCCAGTCTTGTTTAACAAGCTCGGTAGTGTCACAGCATGACACTGCTGGTGACGACGGAGAGCGATCAGGGTTCGGCATCAGGGCAGGGCATCTAGGGGGAAGAGCAGCTGGGTGTGAGTGCAGCGGCAAGCATGTGGTGCAGGGGTCCGTGGCTGTACTGGGATCACTGGGGCAGTGGGTACTGGTACAGGTACAAGAGGAAGAGCCCACAGACATGAAGGGGCTGGCATAGGGGTGGTTTGGACACAGACAGCGCAGGGGTTACAGTCGGGTCTAGCCCCAGCCACACAGAATCAAAGGATCATAGAATCATAGGTTGGAAAAGACCTCTAAGATCATCAAATCCAGCCATCTGCCCAACAACTCCATGCCTACTAAACCATATCCCAAAGTGCCATATCTACATGTTTTTTGAACACCTCCAGGGATGGTGACTCCACCACCTCCCTGGGCAGCCTGTTCCAATGTCTGACCACACTCGCAGGCCTTCCCAGCCCTCCTCTGGACAACTCCTGAACAAACGGATTATCTCTGACTCCTACAGGAGGATTTCCTCAGGGAAAACAGAGGGAGTCCCACAAGCTCTTGTCACGTGCTACTGAACGGGCACTGGCTCCGAGCACGTACAGATACACCTCAGCATAAGTCAAAGTGCACATTGTGATAGCCTCCTCCAGGGACTCCCTGCCCTCCCACACATGGTGTGCCCCAGCACCCTGCTTCCGCAGCTCTTCACCAAACATCCCCCAGCCCCTTTCCCAGCACACGCAAGTACACCTTCCCCACCGTTTCTCAGGCACACGGACTCTCCGCTCCCGAAAGCCACCTGCTCCATACCTTCCCCCAGCATGCTCCCACCTTCCCCCAGCATGCTCCCACCTTCCCCCAGCATGCCACACCATGTCCATGCATCAGCACCAGAGAAGCCAGAAGAAACACGTGGGGAAGCCCCCACCACCACCTCAACCCTCCAAAACATCCCCTCTTCTGCTCTACCTCCACCACCACCACTCACTTTTCAGAAGTGCTTTGAAGGAGCAAAAATTTCCTCTCTCTCAGCTAAACTTGCCTGTGCACCCAGGCAATTTCAGCTCGCCACAAACGTCTGTTCCTCGGCACTGTGCTCAGTTGTACCTGCATGCCTCTTCCCAAAAACATCCATTGTGCATTACAGGAGATGAATAATGCAGGCTGAAAGGGGACAAGCGAGAGAGTCTTTTGGGCCTCAGCAAGGCACGTGTACAGAGCAGAGTGGAGATGGAGTTGCCTCATTTGGTCAAAGCTAACAGATGCTGCCGAACCTGGAAAAGCCACCATGGCCTGAAGTGCTACATGGGTTAAAGTAGAGTCATGAGGGCAATTTAAAGAGCCTTTTGGACTCAGGATTTGTAATAGATGCTGAGAGATAACACAGAGGTGTTGCGTAGGTAGGCAAGGAGGATCTTCATCTCGGAGATACTTCACAATGATCTAAGCAGCTGCAGGGAGACACTAGTGGAAAAGGAAACCATCATCCTAAACTGACCCCAAACCATCTGCTCCTGTGCTTCAGGGGCATGGAAGAAGCACCATGACTGGCTAAACAAAGGAAAACAGAGAGCAAGGCAAACAGGAGCGAAGGGGGATGTGTATGCGTGTTTGCACACGTACATCAGTGTGGTGTTCTTATTCATCCCAAAGGGATGCGTTTTGCCTCACCTTCACATGCCTGTTTTGTGCTGGCAAGCAAGGACGCTTAGAAGACACAAAAACACGTGTGTCTGTCAGTGTTGCCATGACTGAGTCCATCTGCCTGGGATAACGCTGAAAGGGGGCAACATGGACAGCGTGGTGCCATGTGTGCACACGGGTGTGCAGGAACGTGTGGCCTCTGGTGAGTGTCTGTGTGTTGGTGCTGTGTGTGTGCCTGCTGCGGGCAGCGGACTCCAGGTGTTGATGCATGGAACATGTATGTGTACGTGTGTGCATCGAAGTGCTGTACTACGTGGTGAACAGCGCACATGTGTGTGAACCTGTTTTTTGCAGAAAACATTGGTGCATTTGTGAGGTGTCATAGGGAGCGATGTGTCCTCTGTGGGTTGTCTTGTCTGTGTGTGTGGCAGCATTTACACCTGCGTGACACCTGCAGAGTGAGCATCCTTGTGAAAGCAACGCTGTGAGCACAGCACAAAACTATGGTAAGCGTGCACATACTGCTTGAACCCCTGGGTGCCTACGGGTTGGCAGGGACAGGATCCCTCTCTGGGTGGAACAGTCCATCTGGCTTCTGCACTGCCTCTCCTCCTGGTCTCTGCTTTTCCTTTTTCATCTTCCCTCAGTTCCCCTCACTCACTGGCAGCAGCGTACTCTGCCCTGGGAACCAACTCCCACACACCAACACACAGCAAGGGAACTCCTTTTCTTGCAGTTCCCTGGTATCTCCCCATACCAAGAGCCAGAAGGTGAAGACAAACCTCGCTGGGCAACCTGAACTGGACCTATTCCCTTTCCATGTCCTTGTCACCCGTTTCCAACCCCCAGGAACTGCATCACAAGCCCACAAAATTTCACCCAGACCCACAGACTTCGACCCCCAAACCCCGGGCACCACAAACCAGACTCATGGCTCACATCCAAGCCATGGGCCATCTAAAGCTGAGGCAGCTCAGGTAAGGCAGCTCAAGGTAGCAGAGTTGGGAGACAGCAGTCCCTACAGCCGCGAATATAGAGACACTCCTGCAGCTACAGTAATACCTGTGTGACTTTCAATTCCCCAGCCAGAATCACCCACAGCTGGGTTTGGTGTAAGAAAGCTTTCACAAAAATTGCAGTCAGCACAGCTCACACTCATGCCTCTAGAGCCAAAGAAACACATCTCAGCTGCCCTGTCACTGCTCCCACATCAGAAGGCCGAACCTTCATCCAGATCCAACGTGTACCAAGTAACCTCCAGCCTAGGATCCAAGGCATGGAGCCTGCCCACTTGGAGCACCTCCTGGGGCAGTGGCACTTGAGCAAGAAGAAAACAACAGACGTTTCTTTACTCCTTTAACCAATTCTTCAGATCTCTACCTTCCTCCCAAACACCCTACCCTGAGCTCCACGTGTTTGTTCTGGGGTTGATCTAAATTGCTCAGCTCCCCAAATCGAAATGCAAGCTGGCCTCCATTTCAGGCTTTGCTTTTGCCCTATATCCCACTCCACACCTATTCTCTCTGGAGGACAAAACTAGCACACAGGAGCCAGATGTGCAAATATGCACACTCTCCCTGGAAGGCTTCACGGGCTCCCAGCAAGACCCAGTTTCATCCATGCCCAGGATCATACAGTTTTGCCTTGAAAATGCAGCCTAACACATAAGCTTTATCTGTTTTACCTCAACTACGATCCTGAATTTGTGCTATCCCCAAACTTCACCCAACCCTATACGCTGAAAGCCTAGCCTCTATGCTCAATTTTGTCCCCATTAATTCATCCACAGGCTTCTTCCAAACAGAGACCCAGCCCTTCACTTGTTGCTCACCAGCAAGGCAGTGTACTCTTTACACATTAGAGTGCTCAGTGCCAGACCCCTGCCGGAAAGTTTTCCCCACACCATACAACAAAACAGGCTGGGAAAGTCCAGCTCTCTGACCCACCATGCAGCAGCAGCCGTGACCCACGGTGCAGGTCTCCGGGAGCCAAGCCAGGACCTTCCCAGGTTTTTTTCCCCAGAGAGGAGCCCTGCTCACAGCTAACACAATTTGGGTCACCTTTTCACTGCTGGCAATCACGACCAGGAAAAATAGCCCTTTGTGTTAATATTTAAACGCCCACTACAGAAAACGAGGGACCAGTGTCAGCACATCTTCAGGGCTCTCCCTGGTGCAGCACCACCAGCATCACTACTCCACCTGCCCCAGTTCTTCCCTCACCTCCAGGTCTTTCCCTCCAGTCCCGCATCCTACCCTCCTCTTCCCTCTTCAGCTTCATGAGCAGCTCCTGCCGATGGCTTTCCGTGTCCTGCCCTGCAGCCTTGCCAGGTTTCCTGGCTCTGCCAGGCATGCGAGCCTCTGATTACCATTCAAGCTGGATTCTCATTAGGCAGAAATGCCCCTCCAGGAGATCCATTAACAGTCCATAAGGTTAACTTAATCCAGCCAGTCTTGTGTGGTCTCTGCCCAAATTCCCTATTACATTAACAATCTTGAGCCTTAATTAGCATGTGAGGCAGAGGTGGCATTATTAATGGAGATAATACGGAGCATTAACAATAAACAGGCCAGGCTGTCTCTCCCCCACCATGCATGCAAATTCTCTTCTGTGCGGAAGCGGCATGAGTTTCCCCCACGGGCAGCACACGCTGAGGGGCTGGGGTGCACTAGATGGAAGATGAGCCCTGGGATGTACGGCCAGGCTGGCGCAGGAGGACAGTGAAGAGGAGATGGGATCCCAGAGAGACCCTTCATCTGCTGGGAAGAAGAAGGGCTGCTAATGAGGAGATGACTGTGTGGCAAGTTCTGTGAGGGAATTCTTGCACAGGGAATGTGCAAGCAGTCATGTCCCTGGCTAATCAGTCCATCTCATCTTTCTGGGAAGCTTGGGAAAGCAAGGCCAAGGTTGTGTGAATCTATATGGTGCTGGGGAAGCAAGGGCCACAAACTGGATGGGGCTGCACAGTGTGCCAGCCAGGCTGTGCGAGAGCAGCTCACATATGGCCAGCTGCCCTTCTGTCATCCTGTAAGCCTGACACCTTCTTCTAAAATATGCACTTACACAAGAGCAAGTGTAGGGTCCTTCACCTGTGAAGGAATAACCCCACACACCAGTACAGGCTTGGGGCAGACCTGCTGGAAAGCAGCTCTGTGGAGAGGGACCCGAGTGTCCTGGTGGACAACAAGTTAACCAGGAGCTAGCACTGTGCCCTTGATGCCAAGAAGGCCAATGGTTTCCTGGGGTCCATTAAGAAGAATGTGGCCAGCAGGTCGAGGGAGGTTCTCCTTCACCTCTGCTCTGCCCTAGTGAGGCCGCATCTGCGACCAGTTCAAGAAAGATGAGGAGCTTCTGGAGAGAGTCCAGCGGAGGGCTACAAAGATTATTAGGGGGACTGGAGCATCTCTCCTATGAGGAAAGGCTGAGGGAGCTGGGATTGTTTAGCCTGAAGAAGAGAAGGCTGAGAGAGTATCTTCTAAATGCTTATAAATATCTTAAGGGTGGGTGTCAGGAGGATGGGGCCAGATGCTTTTCAGTGGTGTCCAGCGACAGGACAAGGGGCAATGGGCACAAACTGAAGCATAGGAAGTTCCATCTGAACATGAGGAAGAACTTCTTCACTCTGAGGGTGACGGAGCACTGGAACAGGCTGCACAGGGAGCTTGTGGAGTCTCCTTCTCTGGAGATATTCAAGACCCGCCTGGACAAGGTCCTGTGCAGCCTGCTCTAGGTGGCCCTACTTTGGCAGAGGGGTTGGACTAGATGATCCCCAAGAGGTC
>Ga0065711_1036248_pt1 | contig 21255 bp, 13 predicted proteins | sample Hoacrofraction12_FD_59098 | JGI IMG/M metagenome (GOLD analysis project Ga0065711, IMG submission 59098) | Hoatzin crop microbial communities from Cojedes, Venezuela - Epithelial fraction 12 v2 (version 2) | ecosystem: Host-associated > Birds > Digestive system > Esophagus > Crop | place...
TGACGGAGCACTGGAACAGGCTGCCCAGGGAGGTTGTGGAGTCTCCTTCTCTGGAGATATTCAAGACCCACCTGGACAAGGTCCTGTGCAGCCTGCTGTAGGTGACCCTGGTTCGGCAGGAGGGTTGGACTAGATGACCCCCAGAGGTCCCTTCCAACCCCTACCATTCTGTGATTCTGTGATTCTGTGACCATCAACGCCAACTGTCAACACTATCCACGAGTGTTACTCTGTACCAGACTTTCTGGCCTTGTTTGGTAATTAGGGACCAAAATGCCTGTTGAGGCTGCTGTGAAGTTTGTCCATAGCTTTGCTAATGGGTGAAATACGCCTTCACTTCATCCCTGGGGGTAAATCGAGGTTAAACTCTGAGGGTAATAAACTGAGGGTAATGAGTAGTAAAATAATGCTGAAATGTTCCAATGCTGTTGCAACAGAGAGGCTCAGGTGGGGAGGGCAGGACTGGCTGATGTCCCCATTGCTGAAGGGTGAACTCACTTTGCGCAGTTCCATGACTATTGAATGCTTCTACAGCCTTGGCAATCTGGAGTCTGAGGGAGAGGGAGACAACCCAATAAAAACTGAATACAGCACCCCTTTTGTTCTGCCTCTGCTCTGCATATCCATACCTCCATCTACCTGGGAATATCTAAGCAGTACATGGCAGTGCCATCTTCGGTGGGTACAGCTACTTCTCCCTAGGAGAGAATGGAGGGAACTTTGTTATGGGAACCATTCTGAGTCAAGCCCACCTGTTTCACAGCGAAAGAAAAAAATGTTTGTCAAAACTTGACCCTGATTTTATAAACCCTCAAGTAGTTGGATGGGTTTCACCTTCTTATTGTCTTTACTCTTCAGCCTACACCAGGCTCTTCGGTCCCCTGCAGCTGCCAGCTGGCCACTGCCTGTTCCGCAGCCGATGGGGAAGCACTGGCCCAGTGGGAGAAGGTGATACAGACCTCCGGCAGCAGCTGGCTTGGCTTTGCTGCTTGCTAGTGAAGCCTGGAGGGGAAAGGGACACTCTTTCACCTCCCAGGGATATGAACCCTCCCGGGGGCCTTACAGGGGGGGTGGGAAGGGCAGCGAAATAAAGGCTTGCAGATGTGCTGCAGTAGAGGAGAGGACCCCATGCAGAGGTGGACCTGCATCTCTTGCGTGCCCTGAATCCCCTGCCTTTTTCCAGACAGCCTATAGGATTTCCCGATGATGAATCGTGAACTAGTCTAATGCAGACCCAGTGATGAGGAGGTAGGAATAGTATAGAGAGCTGGCCGCTGGTCACCACTAATATTTCTGTAGGAAGAAAGCAGTTTGAAGAGGTCCTTGTCCTCCCCAGTACATTCCCTCTCTCCTCTCCCCGCAGCAGTTTCCTGTCCCTTCCCACAGTTACATTCAGGCAGCTATTTCTGGTGTCCTGATCTAAAACAGATCAGTGGGGTTTTTCTGATTTTGCTAATACTGGCCGTTTCACTAATTTAGTTTAAAGGGTATCAGCACACTTAGGAGTGATAAATGAGAGGGAGAAGAAAGAGTAACAAATAGCTGTGGGTGAGAAAAGGCTTCCTTTGGCAGCTTTGCCATTAGATAATTGTGGTGTGGAACAGCACCTTCAGATGTCCACTGAGAAACTCATCTACGTTTGGGCCTCGATTCCAAAAAACATGTCAGAGCGTGCTTCACTGCTGTTCTGTTGCTTAATCTCAGCAGTTTATCAAGCAAGCACATGTCTGAGGCACCCACTGACTAGTGACGCACTGCTAAATTGGGGCTTACAGAGAGGAGAACGGTAAATATTGCTAGCTCTGTACTGATGAAACCTACAGAAAATAGACAATGCATTACTTTCAGCAGAACCAAAATATACACCCTGTGTGTCCCTTCTGCAGACATTGGAGTGGTGCAGAGTTTTACTGAATTTCCCATAGTTTTTGCTATAACATTCGTCTCTACTGTTTTAGGCTCACACATGTATTTAGGCTTCTTGGTTCTGTTTAGGTGCCAAAATTTCAGTCTTGCAAGAGCTCCACAGGCCTGTTTCTGATTTATTCCAGTGAGTAGTTTCATTTTCTTGGGTGAAATTTCTCTTCGTTGCTGTCGGTGAAGTGGAACTGAATTAGAGGTCTGGGTACATGGGAAAGGTATACTGGGAGTGGCTGCAGAGACTACACAGTGCTAACGTGCTATCGATGACCATTCTGATTGCCTAAGGATTACCTGATTAAACTTATGATTTAAATACTGCATCTCTTGATAGACAAGGTCACAGTTGTGCAGCCTGAAGTGCCACCTAGAGTTTTACTTCATATATCTTTCATAGCATTGCTCCTACGACCACGTCTGAAGGTCAGGAGCTGGATAGTGGGGGCAAGATCAGCAAGCAATCTTCAGTGGTCCAAGCAATGACAATAGTGAAAATTAAGTAACTGGGATGAGCAGACCATCGTCACTGGAAAACCCCTGTTTTCTGTTCCCTCTCCCTTGCCTGATGTCTCCCTCACACACAGAAGTGTGGGCAGGCAGCTGGGTCAGATGGGAATGCCTGTGGGGCACAACCGCTGCGGAGTCTCCTTTGGGCGCTCAGGTCGGCAGACGGGAGCCGGAGGTCTGTTAGCCAGAGGTGGCTGCAAAGAGGCTTTCGGGGCAGTCGGTGTCCCCAGAGTCCCCCAGTGCACCCACCAGACCCCTATGAACAACCTGTGCCTTGGGGGAAAGTGAGTCAGCTAAGGAAGCTGAAGGGACGTTTCAATCCTCCTTCTGTGGACACGTTGTGCTCTCAAGCTGTTCCACCCGTGACGCCTCCTCCCTGCCAGGTCCTGGTGGATGCAAGCAGCAGGTCTGCTCCCTCGTCTTCTGTCTGCAAAGCTGCACTGGGTCCCTGTCCCTGCTCCGGGAGGCACACAGCCAGCTGAGATGGGGTTTCTTGTCCTGGCTCCTTTCCCTCCCCGTGTATGGAGTTTCCCCCCTGCATGCTCCTGGAGGGCAGGCTTTTCCTTTCTCTGGTGTCTCCTGAGCTCACACGTTAAATTGGAAAGAGCTTTCTGAGACGCATGTATTCTGCCACTGAAAGCGAGACCCTGCGGTTCTTGGAAGTGAAACTGCCCCCTTTTTCAGGGTTTTTCTGGGATAACTCCATGTGGGAATGCCTGAAATCACAGGGGGAATGAAGATGTTCAGAGCTGTGTGAAAAAAGACAAGCCTATACTCACAGATTCGAATCGTTCCCATGTATAATATCTTGTAGCATTCCAAATCTGATTTGAGTTGTAGCTGTATCGAGAATAAAAGCTTTTGCTTCACCTAACAGAATCAATCGGCCCGTAGTGGGTCTTTATTCCCATTCAAATTAAGGGCTACTCCATACCGAAAATGCACTAATGTAACTAAATTGATTTCTAACTTGATTTTAGTTAAATGGGTGTAGTTCCCTGCGGGGACACACTTAAACCAGTCGAAGAGTGGGTAAATTATGCATCTTTGTATATTTCTCCACAATTTATCTTAATTAGGTGTAAAGGGATCTCGCAGTATCCGAGGCTCCGACCACAAGTGAGAACCCCCACTCAGAAACCCCCATCTCCCAGTTCCTGGGGATGCTCAGCGATTCTCCTGGGGCGCCGAACACTCTTAACTCCTGCCACTGGGCAACTGAGGTGTTCTCTGCCTCACGAGTGTTCAAGGCTTCTGGAGATCAGGCCCTGCGTTGTTGTGGTGCGTATGTGTGCCGTGTGCCCCCCTCCCCGTGGCGGGCTCCCCCCCCAGCCAGGCGCAGCCGTGGCTCTGAAGCACCCTCCTTGCTCTGAGAGCCGAGGCTAAGCGCAGCTCTCAATGTGCCCAGGATCCCGGCGGATTCAGAGGGAGGCTTTTTTCTTATTGGGCTGTGCCACCCTCGCAGGGGACCTTGCCTTCACCGTGAGAGAGAAAAAAAGCCTTAGCAAAGGAAAATCAAAGTGATTTATAACCTGAGGCGCAGCCAGCACTGGGAGATGCCTCCCGGCTCAGTCCGGTCTCGGCTGGGCTTAGCCACGTCTCTGAGCAGCCATGGCACGACGCTTGGCTTTGCAACGTTTCTTTGCTCCCAAGTGGAATCCCATTGTCTGTTCCCGTTCCCTGTGTCTGCTGCTGGAAAGGACATAAAGGTGGGGCATGCCTGCAAAGTGGGGATGCTCCTGGGCTCCGGCCTGGATGGCTGTGGTCCTCATCCCAGGAGAGTATTACGTGCCATGTTATACGGGAAGGAGCCACTCAGCACTCCTGCAAACTGGGGTGCTTAAAAAAAAAAATCAATGTTATATTATTTTAATTGTTTTTAAAATGGATGGATTGTAAAGCTGCACAGGCCAAACTGCATGTAACCCCATGAAAAGAAGCAGAAAGGAGAGAATGACATGCCTCATCACTCAGAAATATGGATTTTGAAATTTCTCTGTCTAATTTATGGGAGAATATATGCCGATATCTAAGTTTGGGAGCCTTCTGACCTTTTGCTATTGATAAAGGCTGTGAAAAGATCTGACATACAGTGGGGTAATGGAAATATAAGCAATGGCTTCCAGGGTAGAGGCCAGAAGCATGGAGGCTGTGGTCATTCTTCCAGGAACGAAGTGCAGGCTTGATTGACCAGAAATGTCTCTGAGAAAGTGAGAGACCCAAAGAGGTCAATTCCCTCTCTTCAGTGGCTCTGGTTATTTTCTTTAAATTAAAAAGAAAAATGGGACACTCTGGTCCTTTGTGTAATTTTATAGCCTAAGGAATATTTCCTAGGCTTACTCTGCTGTGTGTGCTGTAAAGCAGGATGGGGTGTTTAGCCCCTGAATTTTCACTTGGGTGTTTTTTTCTCCTGTTCACATTCATTTACTGTGTGATAGCAACTTCTACATGTTCTGTGTGGTTTAGGCTTTTTTTAAAAAATTGAGGATTTTATATTAGTAAACCATGGAATCTTAATGTCAATGTTTGCTAGCACCATAGGCACATGCAATACAATACAGACATATTCTCTGCCTTCCCTCCCTCTTCCTTCCTTCCTTCTCTCCCTCCTTCCTTCTCTCCTTCCTCCAACAGCCAGTTACAATTTTGTTGTATATATTTTCCACACTTTCTTTAAACCTTTGAACACAAGAAGGTTCCCAGTCAGCTCCACATAACATCAGAGTAACTGTGTCCATTTAAAGATGCTGTAGCACAAAACATCAAACAGCAGCACTAGCAGGATCTGCTGGGCTCAGGGTGAAGAGAGCATCCATCACATTTGCTTGTATGATGGCTGTAGTCTCCTCTCCTCTCCTCTCTTCTCCTCTTCTCTCCTCCCCTCACTTTTTCTTAGATTCCTGAGACTGTAGTTTAGGTGGCAAAGAGGACTTCAGCAGCCCTGCCTCCCTCAGTCTCTCTGCTTTTGTTTCTAGCTCCACAACACAGCTCACTCATGCCAGTACGTCGCTGAACTCACCTGGGTTAAAAATATCCTTTCTTGTGGAGAAGAGCATGAGGTAGGGTAGGCTGGAGTGCTGTGGGCCAAACTCCTGAAGTTGGTCTTTTCACCAAAGCCTTCGCAACATGGAACTACACCCTAAAGAGAACTTCACAGCTTAGAAATACTTATGCATCTGTGTCATAAGCATCGATATTTAGATATGCATCTGTATGTGCATCTATGACATATGCATTCTTATACTGTATAAACTTCAGCTTTTTCACAGTTTTAAAGCCAAGGAAAATAATGCAAATCTGCATTAAAGTTTAGAAGAGACGGGAGCATGACAAGTTTTCTATCCTGCATGTGTCAGGTTATGCTGCTGGTGTTGGAGATGTCTTCTGGTGAGTGAGAGTTGTAGTTTAACCCAGCAGCCAGCAACTAGGACCACACAGCCGCTCACTCGCTTCTCCCTGCCCCCAGTGGGATGGGGAGGAGAACAGACAAAATGTGAAACTGGTGGGTTGAGATGAAGACAGTTTAATAAGACAACAAAGGAAATAACAACAACAACAATAACAATAATGAAGAATATGCAAAACAAGCGATACACAATACATTTTTTCTCACCACCTGCTGACCAATTGTACAGCCACTCCCCGAGCACCGGTTGTGGATTTCGTGGAACTTGTGGATTTCACTGAACTCGACGAATTCATGAAAACAAAGGGTCTCTCCCCCTGAGCCAACCCCCATTTATATACGGAGCGTGATGTCTATGGCTTGGAATATTGCTGTCCGCCAGCTTGGGCTAGCTGCCTGGCGGTGCTCCCTGCCAGCTCCTGCACACCTGCTCATCAACCAGACATGGGAAACCGAAAAAAAGTCCTTGATTTCTTAGCAACAGCTAAAACCATCAGTGTATTATCAACATTCTTCTCATACTAAATCCAAAACACAGCAGCTAATGGGAAGGAAATAAACTCTATCCCAGCTGAAACCAGGACAGTGAGTAAGTGCAATGGTGCGTACCTACAGCTAGCAAACGTGCTTTGTCCCAGAACTTTGGGCAAGGAGCCGTGTTAGATGACGTATGTCCAGCACTGCAGCCTCTGTCTGAGCAGGGAGGACTGCCTCTGCACAGCTCCGGCAAAGACGAGGATGTCCCAGTTGTAAGCATTTCCATCTCAGCGAGAGCTGCCACTGCTCCCTAGCAAGGGCTCATCGCTGCGGTGGCGTTATAGCTGGTGTAGCATCCCCGACCTTGCAGCATCGCACACGTTTGGCTTGTGGGAGTTTGCAGGATGGAGCTGCACCTCGTTGTCCTCCTAAAGGCAGACCCTCCCAGGGAGTCCACATTGTCGCTGTACAGGCAAAGGTGAAAAGGCAGCTCTGACTCCCATTTGGTATTTTCCTGAATGGTGGTGAAAATGTGCCTCATCATAATCTACTCAACAATAAAAAAAAATCATCATTTTTATGTCATTCAGCAGAAATGTATGGTAAATGAGATTCCAAGGATTAATGCACAAAGGAAATGTCAATGTTAATCTATAGACAGTCCCTTTAGCCCTGCTTGTCATAAATTCAGAGCAAGAGAGTGTGCAGACTGGCTTGGGAAAGGTAGAATTGAAGGATTAAACAAACCGTAACTCAATCTTTCTTGCATTCTTACTTTTGGGGTACTCTTCTCTGTACTTTTTTATTAAAAAACCATATATCTTCAGCAAGAGAGAGAAATTGCAAACATAAGACTGTGAAGGTTGGGCTTTCTTGTAGTCATGCTTCCACAGACAGGCTCTAACTCAAATCAGCTGTGCTGGTTTAAGGCTGTGCTAGTATCCTTTATTGCTGACACTGAGCTACTTGGGTTACTCACTGTTGTGTCTTCTGTGGGAACGCAGGAGGAGACAGGCTGGCTTTGTCTCCGTTCTGACAGGGAGGCTCTGTATCTTCTCATCCTGAGCAATCAGATCATAAAATTAGAGCTTCATGACTGTTGTTGTTGGTATTTTTTTTTCCAGATGAATGTTAAATTTGTTTTGCTTCTCAGTATTCCAGCTCAGCCTTGAAGGAGTGTGTTAATTTTCGGATAATGTGAAGGACAGCTTAGGTCCTATTTTTATCTGGATGAAGGGCTCGGTCTTGCACTGCGATTCACAAGGGCAGCACTTTCTGCTCTTTCATTTAGACTGCAGTCTGCCTGGTGCCAGGCCCTGCCCAACTTCTTAGCGTAGAAAATCTGCATTCAATTGCATGTCTAATTTGTTCACAAATTTTCCACAAGTGTTGAACCAAATCACACTGCAAACACTATGCCTAGTTATGTGCCTAACTCAGCATTTGCACACAAAATTGCCTAATGAGCATGTGCAATTATGGCAATTAGACATGTGAATTAAGCATGCAAATATCCTAGCATTTGGGTTAGAGAGTCATAGCCTATATCACTAGAAATAGCATAAACTATTTTAGATATGATGAAAAAACACATCCACCTTTTCCAGTGTGACCAGACTCATGAAAAGAGAGCATCGTAAGACCTTTGGCTTGGGGAGGAAAGACTACAAGCTGTGGGTGGAGGCCACAAGGAATCTACAAATGAAATCAGGCTTCAGGTGCTTCTGCTTCTCTGTCCCAGGTGTCTCTTTCTTTTAATGAAATAGCAGCACACTTTCACTGAGCATGCCTTGTCTTAATGGGGTTTGATATTCTATGTGCAAAGCAGCTTCCATCAGCAGGAATTGCCATAAAAAAGTGGACAACTTTCCTTCTATTAGCCCTTCCTTCTACATTCCTGAATAAAGTATATTAAAGAACTACCCTATGTCCACGCAAATGTTGCTTGAAGGCTCTATAAACTGATAAATTTGTTGGTTTTAAACAGAATTTCACTTTGAGGTGTTCCCGCTCTCCTGAAGGAAGGCACCGCTGGCTGGCTGCGGCAGGAATCCCAGTGCAAGGTGTGAATTTGGTTGGCAGCTGCCAGGACTGAGAGTTTTGCATGCGTTCTTGCTGCTGTAGCGAAATAAGGTTAGCGAGCACAGAGATGAGCAGGTGGTCAGAGATAAACAGGTGAGGGAGCGCATTTCCGTAATAAAGAAAAGTGTTGGGAGGGAAACCATCCCCCACCCTCAAATTTCTGCTTCATTAAGATGATTTCAAACTCGCTGTGAAATCAAGGACTCGGTAGCTGATCAGCGCAAACAAAAATAATCCAGGTGGCAAGCCTGATGAGATATGACCTTGTTCAAAATCAATAGACTGTTCCCCTTCCACCGAGCACAACTGACTCTCGAATGAGTTTACTTCAACGGAGGCATTTCCCTCACAACATTAACATTTTAATTGCTTGTGCAGGATTTTCTGGAAAATTAACCCAGCGATGGCTGAGCGCGGGCAAAGGGTGCTCGGCAGCGGGGCTGTTGCGGGGAGCCGCAAACACATGCTGCCACCTAAAGGAAAGGAATCTTCCAGGGAAAAAACGGAAAGCTGCTGCTTTTGCCTCTGCCAGAGCTTGTTAAAACAAAGAGTCTTAATTTTCTCTTCGCAGCCTGCCTCCCCGATGCCTTCTGAAGGGCCTTCTCGCTGGCACAGCGGGACTGCTCCCCACAGCATCCCCTGCTCTCTGCCCCCGAGCTGGTGAAGCGACGGTCGAGGGCCAAAGCGTGGGCACACGGCAACGCCTGAAGTTTTCCCGACTTCTTTGTGTGCGTACAGGGTCACAAATTGGGCGCAGCCAGGCTGCGTGTCAGGGGAGAGCTGTGGAGCTCGGGGGAGGTTCTGCCGGGGAGCGGGACCCCCGTGAGCAAAGCCCCTGGGCTGTGGCACGGGGCCGTGGCATCGCTCCCGCTCCTGCTGCTGGGTGCTGGGTGGCAGGGCCAGCTGGGGATGGGAGGAAAGCTCAGGCCGATACATCGGTAGTGGGTGGATGGGGAGGATGGGCGACAGCTGAGTAGGTGGTCTTCAGATCGTGCCTGATTTTACTTCATTATCTAACGTAGATTGCATAAATGCCAAGGGGAAGGGACTGAGACCTGCTTCAGCCCAGCTGAATATCTTAACTGCTGGTGCTGAAGAGATAGGATTCTTTTAAATAGTCTTCTTCTGGCTTCGTAAATCCCGCATTCCTGGCTGCACAGAGGAGGCAGGCAGAAGAAGAAACTATTTACAGAGAATAGATTCCCACCGAGTATTCCCATCAGTTTGTGAGCAAAGCCTGCGAAAATAAAGGGATGTGGGGGAGGGGAAGGAAATCACCCCACTGCCTTCTGTAAGCTTGTGGAGCGTGAGGGAAAGACCCTTTTCCAAACATATCTACAGGCAACACCGAGCCACAAAGCTGTCTCCTCGAGGTGTGGCTAACGTGTCAGCCAGCAGCGGCTCAGCAGACGTTGTGCCAAATCATCAGCAATAAAAAAGGGCGAGTTTGGGACCTTTCCATCTTTGGGAGTGCCGGCCGATTTCCCAGAGAGCAGCTGCCAAAATCACATTAACATCACGACTGCCGGCAATGTGGCGTTGCTGAAAGGCTGAGCCAGCAAGCGAAGGCTGAAGAGGCGCAGAGGCATCTGTAGCTGCACGCTAAAAAGCAGCCTACGCAGGAGGGGGCTGAGGCAAGGGGAGCTGTGTGCACAGCAGACCTTCTCGGTGGGTCGAAGGCAAAGCTTTGGTGTTTTGGGGCACTTCTGCAGAGCAGCATTGTCTCCTGAGGCGCATGCCCACAGACAGGCTGATACACACAGAGTGCCTCCTGTCTAAGCAGTGGCTGCAGTCCCTTGCCTGATGTCTGATTGCAACGTTTGCACCCAAACGTTGGCCTCGCACATCGCTGTCCTGGGAAGGACGATGTCTGGGAGAGGCAGGAGCTTATGCACAGAGAGCAGCACCCCGCTGAGCAGTCACAACCAGCGCATTCCTGGGATTCCTGCAGGGCCAGCCCAAATCTCCAACTCGGAGCTCACCTGACTGGAGGACTTCTGGTCTGGTGGGTCACTGGGCAACTGTTCTCTGAGGTCTAACTCTTACCAGCTCACAGCTCCAGGAAAACTATCCAGTCAAGCTGCAAGGTCGCAGGCAGGCAGAACTGATATTGTTTTCTCTTACACTAGTTGTTTTCGTTTTAAAACTGATCATGGCCTCAGCAGCCCTACCTCAGTGTGCCCATGGTGCAGGTTTAGGAAATGTCTTTCACTGTTTGTGCTGTTCCACATCGTAGCTTACAGCCTTGGTTGCAGTATGGAAAGTGCTTGCTGGGAAACAATTTTCCCATACCGACAGGAAAATGACTTAATGTGGCTTTTCTTCTACAGAACTTTAATTTTAATTTTGAGAAGTTCTTCAAAATTATGTATCTGTGTTTAAGGGATTTTTTTAATGCTGTCTTGCTTTGGATGCTATTGGTGAAATACATTTTTTTCCTTTTGATATACAAATAAGTTTGATTTTGTAAGCCACTGAACGTCTATGTTCAGGTAGGGTTTTCAATCATCACATGCAGCATCTGCATTTCCAGTGAAAGGCACCAGCATCTCATTGTCTTCTGTGTCTAGGATATTGCTTAATGGGTTGGGGGTAAAAGGAACAAGGTAAGAATGAAAATAAAAGATGGATTCTCAAATGGATTAGGGTACTGTAAAGCACTGTTTGAAAACCTGAGTGCAGCTTCTCATTAATTAACACTACAGTTGTATGGATGTGGTCATAATAAATGCTGGAAGGGGCACTGTACTGCAGGGAGTGCAGTTCATGATTCTTCAGATAGCTTTCTGCATAACTTTGAACAAAAATCCATTTACTCCTCCGTGCCTTAATTTTTACATCTGTTTAGAGTTATTGGGATTAAAGCTGATGAAACATTTTTGATTCAATGACTGGAGAAGTTGGTTCTGGCTAAAAGGACTAAAGGAAATATTCCACAGCTGTTCCTCTGATGGGATCAAGCCAAGTTGTCCATTTCAATAGGACAAAAAAGTATTTGTTTGAACTTCATCTTTTAATTTCATGTTATGCTCATGTACAAATTGCCCTACCATATTATTCCACTGAATTATTGAATACAGGCTATATACTCTGTATGCATTAAAGCGTTTTAACATCATGCCTTAACATTTTTACATTAATTTGGTGAACTACTTTTCTCTTTGCTAATGACATTTTTCAGCTTTCTGGGAGCTGAATATGGCTGTTGCAAAATTTTTGGGAAGTTCTTTTATACACTTTTGCTTCTGATTTCAAAACACCTGTAGAAGTACTTGATCCCTCTTTGCTGATGTTCCTGCTGCTTGCAAGGCGCCTAGAGCCGAGAAGTAGGTACTCTAGGTTGTGACAAAGTGCTGCCAATGACTGTCCATAAGGCAGAGAATCAGTACCTCTCTGGCATCATCTGCAACAGTAATGGCTCAGGATTGCCTCTTTACATGCCAGGCACCGTCCAGTTTTCTGTCATTGCTTCTATCAGTACAGGTCATTGGCAAGTATAGCAAGACAATTGACATAGAAAAGGGTTATTTCATAGAATTGTTTAGGTTGGATAAGACCTTTAAGATCGATGATCCCTTTCAACCATGTCCCGAAGTGCCATGTCTACATGTCTTTTAAATAATTGCAGGGATTTAAAAATTTAGAGACAAAAGACTTGATATCCAAGTGTATCCTGGGCTGCATCAAGAGAAGCATGGCCAGCAGGTCGAGGGAGGGGGTTCTGCCCCTTTACTCCGTTCTCGTGAGAACCCACCTGGAGTCCTGCGTCCAGCTCTGGGGCCCCCAACATAGGAAGGACATGGATGTGTTGGAGCGGGTCCAGAGGAGGGCCACGAAGATGATCAGAGGGCTGAAGTACCTCTGCTATGAGGACAGGCTGAGAGAGTTGGGGCTGTTCAGCCTGGAGAAGAGAAGGCTCCGGGGTGACCTTATAGAAGCCTTTCATTACCTGAAGAGGCATACAGGAAGGATGGAGAGAGACTTTTCGCAAGAGTGTGTAGTGATAGGACAAGGGGGAATGGCTCTAAACTAAAAGAGGGCAGATTTAGATTAGATATTAGGAAGAAATTCTTCACCATGAGGGTGGGGAAACTCTGGAACAGGTTGCCCAGAGGAGCTGTGGCTGTCCCCTCCCTGGCAGTGTTCAAGGCCAGTTTGGATGGAGCTCTGAGCAACCTGGTCTAGTGGAAGGTGTCCCTGCTCATGGCAGGGGGGTTGGAACTAGATGATCTTTAAGGTCCCTTCCAACCCTACCATTCTATGATTCTATGATTCTGTATGACTTTTCCTAAGACCACGGGTCATACCATTATGAGAGTTTTACAGCTCTGAAGGGGAGCAGTATTACAAACTCTGCTGCACCCTTTCTCCAAGCACACGATATCTGCAGGGGCAGAGCCAGTATGTCTGCTGGGTGCCAGACGATGTCATGTGGGTGCCATGGCCTCCCAGGAGTTAGTGTAGGGCCCCTCACCCCATGCACCTTGGTGATGTCAGTCCCACCTGGTGACTTCTGTGGAGTGACTTTAACGGGCTCTGGCAGAGGGGAGAACCAGCTACAACATGCGATTTCCTTCTCTTTTCTTAGCATAACTAGTTCACAGTCATGACTAGATGGACTAGAGCTGGAAGGCTGTGTAAGAGTACCCCGTACATCCCAAAGGAAAACCTGTCTTTGAAGAACAGGAAAGGTGGGCTCAAGGGAATATGTATCTGTGATTAATCTGTTCAACCACTGGGTGCCAATGTTGGCTCATATTTGATAATCGGAGACATTTTGCTATGGGAAGTGGAATTTTTAAATCTAAAAGAAGATGTAATTTTGGAAGTCTGCAGAGCCTGAAAAAATATTCCTGAGAGTGTGTGACTTTTTATTTGAGCGGACCTGGAAATGGAGTACCAGGAAAGCGACTGCGAGGGGTAGGGAGACAGAGGAGCCTGGGTTAACAAAAGAAAAAGTGGGACCCTTAATGAAATGAGCTTGATGAGAATTATGAATCTGTGAGCCTATGTCTTGTAGTGATTAATGATGAACCACTGTTTTAACTTTGGATCAAATAATGGGTTGCCTCTGAAAAGCTTCATTAATCACCGTTAGAAATAGGCCTGCCAATTCATTACTTCGGGGTAGACATGAGCTGAACAGTTCAGCAAATTTCAGGATTGAGTGAACTCTAGGCAGGGGCTGGTTAAAAAGAAAGCAGGGATCTAATCTGTGTTTCAATGCACTGGGATTTATGAGTGAAGAATATCCTCTCATTGGCAGTTTCCTCTGCTTTCCCCTCCTCTCCCACAAAATCTTTTTGCTAATTGTGATCTGGGCACAATGGACAGAAAAAACATGGCATTTGGGGCCGTGCCTGGGCTGGATTCTTCTCCCAAGTACCCAGATGTGGCTCCCATCTGAATCACTAGAAATCATATTGTGTGTCTGAGGGCAGAGCTTGGCCGTCCTCAGCTGCTCTTTTTCACTTTGCAGCCTTCTTCTGAGACTAATGTTTTGCCTCAGTGCATCGGAGTGCAGGAGAACATTTGCAAGAAATGCATTTTCCCCCTTTTTGAAAAAACTGCTGTCGATAGTAAGAAGCGTCTGTGCTTTTGAAGTGATATAAAATTTTTATGCCAGCTGGGATATATTTTAATTGCTGTTCCAAGAAGCTGAGGGCTGGGATACCAAGGCAAGTACAGCTGATTCTCCCTGCTTGGGAAAAGATCAACTCTTTTTTTAAAGTAACATCCAAATATCAGCTAAAAGGCACACCATGCCTCCATTCTCTCTGCACCTAGCCATACTGGACAGGGAAAGAGAAGGACGTGGAAATTAGGGCCAGAATAAATTTTTTAGCTGAAATGGTTTTACTCCCAAAACATTATCTTTTATCAACAGAAATAAGCTTTGAAGGTGTAGTGAGATCTGCCTGAGTTATTCTAGGTAGAAAACCTCCCTTTAATCCTGCCGAAAAGCAAAGGGACAGCCACTTGCACTGCCCTCATCTCCACCCCCAGAATCTAAAATGCTTTGATATTTTTTTAGGCACTCCAGCATTTACAAACTTGCTTCAACTCTTGTTAACTAAAAATTTCTCAGAAATAAAATTCATCAATTTTTCAATTTGTCCTACATGAGACATTCACCCAAAAAGATTGTTTATGCAGTTTCAGTTTCCTGAAAAATGTGAGCATTTTTGTTCAGGATTGAACGAACTTCCTTGAAACAAACAAAAAAGTCATTTATTCACACAGCTGGAGATAGGGAGGGAAAAACATCTGGATGTGAGAAGGGAGAGAACATGTGCATTGAAAGGGAAAAAATCAGTAAAAGGACAAAAGGTTATAAGTAGAAAAAGGGTTGATATGGGGGTTGAAGAGTGTGTCCAGGGATTATGTGAGGAGGGCTATAGAAAGTGGGCCTTCAAAGAAAAATGTAAATATGGTGATGGAAAGGAGGAGGGGAAGACTCTGACGAAACTAGAGAAAAGATAAGGAAAAAATGAAAATGGAAGAAAATACAATCAACGAAAGGAAAGCAAAAATAATGGAAAAAATCTTGCATTTGAATGCAAAACAAAAGTTTCATTCAAATGGAAACACATAGTCTGAGAAGAACAAAGCTAAGAAAACAGATGAGAGTAAGAGAAGTGCTGAAAAAGACCTAGGAACTGAAAAATCATCGAGAAATATATTGCAGAAAAGGAAAACCAGGGTGCTCTTTTGAATCTTGACCACTTGTCACCCAGCTCCAGCTGCAGGAACACGCCGGCACAGCAGCCCCCCTGCCCCTGAGACCACGGCATCCCTGCTGCTGAAATCCATGTGTGGGACATGCCGAGGCTGAGGGAGAGCTGGAAGTAACATGTCAGCACCTGGGCCCTGTGCTAATTCAGTGCATCAGCACCTCGGCCTCTACCAGCTCATTGTTTCCAGATGGTGTCTGAGCTCTGAGCTGGTATTTAAGGCATTTAAGGTCACCTTCATCAAGTTTCCTTGGGGGCAGGAACGAAATCACCTTTCATGTAGGCAGAACTCAGTGACAAACTCTTTGGTGTGTTGCAGCATTGCCAAATGCTTTGCGAAATCGAGACAGCCGTTGAGCAAAATGGTCTGGTTTTTATGGACTCACCAGCATCTCGCCCCATGTGGCGTGGGGAAGGGTGGGCACTGGTTTGTGGTGGACTGCCCTGCGCTTACAGAAGGGAGATACGTCCATGAAAGAACACATGAAGAAAAGACTGGAAGCAGTGAGCACCGCTTCTCAACTTGTTCCTGTTGGGTTACTGGAAATAACCCAAGTGACCAGTGCTGTGATTCAGTGTCAGATCCCAGCTCTGCTGAAGTTAAGGCCATGATATTACCAAAACATCAGGCAGAGTCATGAAACCAATGGTCTTCCTCTTCTCTCGTGTTGGTTTAGCTCCACTGTTAGACATTGATTACAACTCTGCCTTCATCAAAGGCTGTTCTTATTAATTTCAGTGTATCCCAAATTGTTCACAGACTTTAAAGGTGGAACTATTTTCTTGTCCTGTCCAAGTTAAAGGATAATCAGGCAGAGGTTTAAATTCTCAAAGTTATTGAGGGTAGGATAGTCTCAAAGGGAAGAAGAAACCTATATTTAGCCCCTAGCATTTAAGGGTTAGTCAAACGTGAATAATTTCAGTTTCCAGACAAAGACTGGATCACTAACGCATCCCAACTGTCTGTTTTTTTTAGAGAAGGAACGAATTTATAACCAAAGAATTTGACAGTTCTTTGCTGCAATTAGTCATATAATTAAAGGTTTTCATCATAAACATCAACACGTACATAATCAGATCTCTCCAGTTTTAATGGTCACACTGTAAAAAACTGCTGACACATGGCAAGAGGCATGTATTTCTATATAGCTTTCAGGTATAGCCCTTATCTTCATTGTCTTCAAGAACAGCATCTGGGAAATCTTCACCTAGCATACGGAGTGACTCACAGTAACTTCAAGACATGCTGCGACCCTTTTATTTACAGGGTGTGGAGACAGCCATCTTGCGGGAACAGGCATCTACACCTCCTTGTTTTCAGAGTTCACAAAATTAAATATCTCTAGTAATTCTAAAACTCTTCGGGAGCTGAGGAAATCTGATTGAAAATATGTGCTGCAATTGATATTATGTTATCAGAGTTTGGAACTTTAGACTGAAGGTCACAAGTAAAATTTTAAAATATTCTTAATAAAGTTCCATTATTTTAATGAAAACAGACAGGTAAGCAAGGAGTTCTTCTCTTTGCAGTTGTAAAGTAATATACATCTAACAGAAACAGATTGAAATCAATGGCCATGGAGAAAAGTAATCCCTTTAAAACCAAATCTTTCATTATTTTCTCAACTGAAAGACAATTGGTGATGTTACTGATCAGGCATGAAACCTTTATCCTACAGAGATCATATAATGGAATTTTGAAAATACAAAATACATTCTTTTCTGTCATGTTGCTTTATGCACGTAACTTTGAGCAATACTAGAGCAGTGGTTAGTACTTAGAGATCTGGGTGTTTTCAAGCTAGAGAGCCCTGTGAGCTGCAAACTAGAGTACTTACAGAACTGACTCAAGGGATCTCCCAAATACAACTCCTGAAGAATTTGTGAAGATAGCTATGCTGCTGTAACACTGGAGCACAAAGCTTTAAAGTAATGCGTCAAGGATATCCATTAGCCTAATTTTGACTTCCTTGCAAATACTACAAGAAATATGCAGACAGGCTATTTATTAGTGCTTGAAACATAAGAAGAAGACAAGGAACAATCCACATGGATTTGTCATTAAACAATCATATCAAACCCATCTCATTTACTTTACTGTAAGAGACCAGGCCTTATAAGTGGAAACAGTGGATATCATACACAGTGACTGTAGCAAAGCATCTGACATTGATCCTCTTGTCATTTTAAGGAAACAAGGTTTACATGTATGTAGTACAGAGTAGATACAACACTGTCCAGAAAACACACTATTCAGAGTTTAGTTAGCTCAGCGATTCCCTGCCAAAATCCAAGGATATATAGAGTTAATTCTGCAAAGGTCTGGTATTATTCAATATTTTCATTAATATTTTGAATGATCCAGTAAGGCTTAAGGTGGAGTTTTTTAAGCTTTCAGATAACATCAAGATGGGAAGGACTAGGGGGAGAAAGAAACCGACGGAAAAGTTGTCTTAATAGACTGGACAAAAGAAGTGAAAACATGATAAAAACAATGTAAAAAAAGTGCGAAATACTGCATTTAGATGAAGTAATTCAGAGGATGTTTATAGGGTAAGTAACTACTTTAACCTGGATCAGTTAAGTATCAGTTTTCTAGAAAAGGGTCTGGGGTCTTTGTGAGCTGACTATGATTTAGCATTGGTGTTTTATCACAGAAAAGGCAAAAAAACGCACTGCAAGTTGGAGAGAAGTCTGCCAGATGTTGGGACGATGATTTCTTCTGTACTAAGACCTCAGCAGGAGCACTGTGTCCAGATTCATGTATTGCACTCCGAGTGAAATTTGGCCTAACCAAAGAATGCTCAGAGAAGAACAAGAAGAATGGTCAAAAGTCTGTAAAACATGGGAGATAAAGTGAAGTGAGACTGATAGCCTAAAGAAGAGAAGATGATGAGGGGTGGGGAAAAAGAAAAGACAGTATATTATAACAGTTATGGAAATATAAACTATTGGTGCAAAAAAGAAAAGTCTTTTCTTCATCTCAAAGGTGGGTAGGGAGAAGAAATAGAGTGCCTGAATACAGTAAGCGAGTTTTAGGTTAGATTTTAGAGAAACCTTTATCTTCCAAAGTCCAAGAATAAGTTTCCTGGTTATGGAGTATGCATCACTGAAAGTCTTGTACAAACCACTCTGATGGACACCTGTCAGGAATGATTGAGTGCTTGATCCAGTCTTGAGGTGGAACAGTAGACAGCTACTCCTCAAGATGCTTTCCAAATTAATTTGATTTTATGGTACTTCTTTGTTTCTCAAACAGCAGTCACCTTGCCACTTTATCTGTTTTCAAATTCCTTAGAAACAACACAAGAATTATTATTCTGATTCAGTTCATTTGCTTATGGTCCTACATTTGACAACCAGACACCAGCAAACGTCTTCTCTGTGAACTGTTATAAACCTGTCAGTAATTATTACTACCTTTACTGAACCACGAAAAATAATTTCCTCTCTAATTCCAGAAAGCAAATGAGCATAAAGACCATTCTTGCTTTTACTGTGTATCATGACTTGTTGACGAACACTACTGGCTAAATATAAGCTTGGCCCATCTAAAAATACATAAATAATATTTACACTCAGCTTTAGACTGTGATATTCTGATCAGTCTGTATACTCTGTCCTCTCTGTGATTTGGGCCAATGGATTCAGGTACATAAGGTGTTTTGCTCCTGACTGATAACTATAAGGAAGAAAATTGAAATCAGATACCATTAAATTGAGTAAACACTTTTTTTTTTTTTTCTGAAGTAGATTAATGCAGCTCTCTAAATGCATTTGAAGAACATAACTTTGCATTTCAGTGGCAGCTCAAGTAATTTCCTGCTTTCAGACTATAAAGAAATTGAGAATTTTTTGGTTTTAAATTTAAACTGCTGTTGCTTGAGATCAAGTGCATAGTATAAGAAAGATTTAAGTCCAATGAAATCTTTAGGAAGATATTGTAGATCTAGCCATTTGGAAGTCCCTCTAGGAAAGGAGATACTGCTGGAGATATTCCTGTAAGTTGCATTCTGGTCTTTTTCTGTACACATTTCTAGTTAAAGGAGTGTCCTGGTTTTTGAAGTAGTTTTCCATCTCATCTCTTGTCCGAAACCTCCTTCCTTTACATCCAGGCTCAAGAAGGGCCCGTTTCTGTTTCCTGTCCTCCCAAGTGTCAACACTGTCCTCAGATGTTCAGCACTCTCTGACAGTAATGTCCTCCTTACTTTACCTTACTCTTTCCAGATGAAATTTCTCAAGATCTGGTAAAATCTCTAACTGGAAATCTGGTAAGGAGCTGGCTTGCTACAATTTTCCAGACCTGGACCTTGCCACGGTACACACTTAGCCACTGTAATAAAGCTTTAGTGCACAGCTGTGTCAAGGATTTGCTATTTACATAACCATTAATTAACCCTTCCAGAAGTTTTCTTCTTTTTTGCCCTTTCCTTACCCTTGCACTAAATTACAAGTACAAAACCAGAAGCCTGTGGTAGTATCACGTTTTAACAAGCCTCAAAAGTGAGGTTACAGACATGATCTTTATTGCAGCTCTTCAGTTTGACCCAGAGTAAAGCTGACGCCAAAAGAGAATTAGAAAAAAAAATTGTTTTTCAGCCTCAAGGTTGTTTTTGTAGAAAGAAAACAGATACTTTGGAATTTCTAAGGCTGAATTCTACATTGAAAGCAAGATTTAACCAACCATTACATTGCTCAGTATTGCCCTGAAAGCCATTGATTAATTGATACAGCCTTTTCCTTACTCACGTGATGGATGAATGGATAGCCACTTAAAACTAGGGAAGGGGAGAAAGATCATTCTTTCTGGGAAACTGAAATGAAAGAGCAATTTTACAGTCAAAAGACAAACAAGGTTATAATTTCGGAACAGATCATTATACAAATACTATTCCATAATTATTAGTGTTTGGGTTGTAACTCAACTTTTATCCTATCATTAATGACCGAAATTTCTTTTTTTTGAGAAACTAGCACATGCTAATAATGCTTGTTGTTTCTTTGTGAAAAAGGGCTCGAAGGGAATAACCAAAAATAAAACAGAACACTCAAAGGTAACAGCCAAGGCCAGTGATGTTAATTAGAGGTCAAATCCTGAAGCACCAAATTCATTATGAAATGCAGGCATTACCTAATGGGTAATCACTAGACTACAAGATACTGCTTTGTTTTGCACAATGAATCTTGGATTCTTTTTTGCACCAGTGAACAACCTTGACAGAAAATGTGCTGAGACCTGGCATCCAGGTCCTCACTGGGTTGTGCTGAAGGGAGATGAGGATTTCAGTTTCGCAGGTGAAGGAAGGAACTGAGTGCGATTTTGCAGGAGGCACCTGCAGGAGATGTGTCCAAAATACTGAGTCATACCCCCTGAAATGGTCAGGGTGTCTTAGAAAAAAGAGGTGTGAGACAACACACACTCACAAATGAAGTCCATGTAGAGTTCTCTAAGTCCTTCCCAGATTTAACCTGCAGCCCCTGATCTGGCTTTGAGCCTTACACAGGCAGAATTCCCAGTGAAGCTCCAGGAGTTGTTTTTCAGACATTGAAAGGCAGTTCTGTGTGTACTTGGAGAAAAAATGACAAGAATCGCACTGAAAATGGACCCTGAAAAACACCTGACACTCTGAATGTATCTATGCAGAGCTTTGAAATATTTTGCCAAGCAGGAACTATTATCCATGGATGAATGTTGTTCTTCTGAATGTTTGAACTATCTCATAAATGAAATGGCCAAGTTAAACAGTAAGCCTGTTCAACCAAATAAAGCTGCTCTATTAACAATAGGAAGGGTTGTACTGGAGTAACTGGAAGTCAAGAGACTGTCATAGCACAGCAGTTGACACAGATGGCCAAACCATTACAAAGCAAGACTAATTCTTTAAAAAAAAAAAAAGAGTAATATAGGGTATTTTGAAAAGTCACGAGCATAAGGAGGGAGGGCCTGGCTCACAGCAGAGCCCAAGCTCTGATTTCTGGCCTCAAGGTAGAATCACAGAATCACTGGTTGGAAAAGACCTCTAAAATCATCAAGTCCAACTATCAAAACAACAGCACCATGCCTACTAAACCATGTCCTGAAGTGCCATATCTGCACGTTTTTTGAACACCTCCAGGGATGGCGACTCC
>Ga0065711_1008644_pt1 | contig 21250 bp, 14 predicted proteins | sample Hoacrofraction12_FD_59098 | JGI IMG/M metagenome (GOLD analysis project Ga0065711, IMG submission 59098) | Hoatzin crop microbial communities from Cojedes, Venezuela - Epithelial fraction 12 v2 (version 2) | ecosystem: Host-associated > Birds > Digestive system > Esophagus > Crop | place...
CCCCCCCCCCGCCCTAGTCTTTTCCAGCTCCCAGTGCTTGTATGCTGAATTACCCAAGCTTTTGTACACCAGCTTAAGCAAAATAATAATAATAAAAAAGGAAAAAACCATCACCCTCCCACCCAAGCAAACAGAACAAGGTCAAATGTAAGTGCTGTTGTTTAACACGAAGTGCTTGCATGTTACAGTTTACTCCTTGCTTTAGTAGGGTTGATGTTTCAAGCCAGTTTAACCCACGTAGTGTTCAGTTCTGGGGGTCTATTTTGATGTGAATGTCTGTATGACAAGTGCCTTACCCTGCTTGCATTCGCTGTCATCCCTGTAAGAAGGGTTTGTCTTGTATAATATGAGGAATGGATGTAACTAATCTTGATAGATTTCCTTTGTTGAAAAGGTGGAGAGAATTATCAATTTCAAAAGACACTTTAAATTCAAAAGAGCCCGGTGTGGTACCCAAGGGCTTATAATTCTCAGCCAGGAGAACTGGGGGGGCGAATTTGTTGCTATCAAATCAGTGCTGTGTTTCAGTTTGAGTCAACTTTGAGTGATGTTTCCAGGTATGTGAAATATTGCCTTGAGCTATCATCGTCCATCAGTAATATGCATCATCTACAGCATGACTGCTCTTGAGATAGTATATCCTTATGTTGGCATTTACAGCAGCAAGCATCTGGAGTATCGCTTCAGGCTTCTTAAGGAATTGGTGAAAACGTTTCTGTCTTGGCTTCTGGTCCTGTCTCAGTACGTTCTGCTACCTTCATATAAGATTTTTGTTGTTGTTGTTGAATTGCCAGAGCTAAATCAATTGATTTAAATCCATTAGAGATCTGGTAAACAAATATTTGTAACTGTGCTTTCCATATGGGATCTTTATTTGGGAAGAAAAAAAAAACCCAAACTATATCATGGTTCTAGCCACTTTTGCTGCTTTTCATTAAATCCTTCCTATTTTTGCTTCAGACAAGAGATAGAGATTGACTGTTACCTATGTTCTTAGGTGTGAGATAGCTCATTAACGTGTAGACTGCCATCCAAGCATTCTCTACATTGTGAACAGCGACAAAAAAATAGCGTGGGGGTTTTTTTTTTTAAGCTTTGCTCAAAGAAGACAGCTGTCAAAGATGCACAGATCTCTGTTTTGCATGGAGATCGTTACTTTGGAGCTTAACAACTTGGAAAATTTACTTAATGTCTTTAATATTGAATTTTGACTGCCACATACGTACTGTCACCTGTTCCTTTTGGACGTTCCTGCTGTATTTTGCTTCTTATGCCAGAGGCTTTGGAAAGCAGCCAGAGACTGTTGGGCTAGGTACTATCCATGTGAGTTAAAAAAATAAATCTAGCTCTGTCTGCCTTCAAGAACTCTGTCTGTTCTTTCAGTAATAAAGTGGCAGGTGAAGGAAGAATCATCAGGATTAATTGGGTGTGATCAGCCCAACTGCCTGGCTGCAGCTGAATTATTTAAAGACGTCATGACACAGAGGAGTTCTACACTGCGATTTAAGGGAAGGCGATGTCACAGCCTGTAAGACTGAAAGGGATTTAAGTGTGTAACTTTAATGACCTAATTGCAGGAAGCCACAGCACAGGTTTCCTCTTTACATTTATCAGGCTCCTGGAGGGAACTCCCTCAACTTAGGGGACGTTACCTACAAAAAGGTGAAGAGAACATTAAACTAATTGATGGTGGCTATAAAGTGAAGTGGAGTGTCCAGAACAGTGCTTAGCTGTGGGGTGCTTTTTAAGATGAACATTTCTAACTTGCTTTTTTGTGCTGTGGACAAATAGACGTTGCAAGAGGGGTTCCTTCCTTCAGTGAATGATATAGCAGAAGTAAACTCATGAGCCAGACAAATGGTCTCTGCTGTGATGCTTTCTTATTTCTTAAATGATTTTAAGTGATTCTGAGTCAGTGGCAAATACCGTTGCATTAATTTATTTCCCTTCCAAGGTTGCATGTAGGTGTATGTACTTGACTTCAGCCCGAAGATAATCTTGTGGCACTGTTTTGATGCGTTTTGCCACAATTAATGATTGTATATTTGTTTAAATTCTTCCTTTTTTTTTTTTTTTTGTTTCTTTGCAACTTTCTAATCCGTGATGCAACTCTACCTTTCATCTGATGACAGCTTAATTTTCTGTTTTCCCAAGAGCTTTCATTGAAAGGCAGGGTGAAAGGCTTGCGGAAATTCCACGTTTGTCCAATCAACAGTTCTCATTTATCCATCACATTATGGATATGCTTAAAATTTGACGGACGCTGTGGTAATGGACCACATGTGTTTATCTGCTAGTATTTGTGTATTTATTAAGTGACAATAAAATTCTTAAATATGGTTTAACAAAGCGTTTGATTACTCTATAATTGGTGCTTCATATTCAGGACTTGTACAGCTGGCAGTTGGACATCTGCCACTCCAAATGGTAACAGAGCAGTGGCATTTGTATGATTTAATTTTGCTTATGTGCAAACTAAGGCAGACAGGTTTATGAACTACATAATGCAAATTTGCAGAATATTTATTTGTAGCTAGAAAAAGGAAGATTAATGTAAAATAAATTATGGTGGAGGAACACTGCTGACTTTTAAATGCCATTAAATGAGCCTTTAGTCACGGATAAAAATGACTGTTGTCATAATTGAAAGACAAAAATGTCTTTAGTCCGGTGTTTGTTGTGTCTTTTTGTGTGTGTGTGAAATAGCTATTTATGTAATGCATTTTCTGTATTTGCTGGAGCCTTTCACAGATTGGTGGGGAAGATGGTTTTTAAACAAAAGAAAGATTTAATAATTGCTGCGAAAAATGTTCAAAGGAACTCTGGGAGTTGTCTCCAGTCCCAGTGGCTCAGCAGTATACGCGCGTTTTATCTGGCAGTGCATGCAAGTTCTGACACCCGAGACTGTTTCCCTGACTATCTCAAAAGCCTAAAGAGGGTCACAGAAATGTTCATGGATCACGAACGGTGAAGAAAAATCAAAGAGTTCTGTTAATTCAAGATATGTATCACAAAATGAAATTTATAATGCTAGAAGGGAACCCACTTACAAGTGGTTATCGGGGAGAGCTACCTGCCTCCGATTGCTTGGAGTTTTCCAGGTGTGGGGCTCTTTACACCTGCCTCATGAATTACAGCCATTTTTCAGTCTGTTAGCAGGGAAGCTGAGCTGCTGCATGAATTAAAGGTGCTTGGTTATTCTGTGGTTGTGGAAGTACTACAGAGAAGGAAGGAAAGTGTCAGGAAGAGAGAAATTTCTAGAGAATATTCCAGCTCAAAAACACCAGAGCACCACTGCTTCAGTGTCGATCTTTTACATTAGTTGAGCACAATATCCCCATATAGGCAAGCTCTGCGTAGAGTCCCAGTAATTTTGCAATGCACCGTTTAGATTTAAGGTCTCAGGCACAGACCCTTTTGTGCACTTGAAAATGCAACTGTAAAATACTTGGGGGTTCTGTGCTAGCTCAAAAACCTGAAGTGTCTGACCAGGATATTTTTTTCTATCTGTTTTTAAAAATTAATTTATTTAAAGAAATATGCCGTGTATGCACTGTGATCAGTGACTGAAAAACTGACATTTTCTAAGTGATCAGTGCAGTTAGCATCTGCAGGATCAGTATCTCCTTTGAGACTGACCTGTGGCAGAGTAGGTGCTTCATCCTGTCTGGAGTTTGGGAGACAGAAGCAGCCCTCGCCGTCAGTGCCGCCGGGGAGACGAACCCTCTGTGCCCCTCTTCCTCTCCAGTTCTCTGCCTTTCCAGCAACTGGTGACTCAACCTGCCCTCCACGTTGCAGAGCTTTCCTGAGGGAAATTCCAAACTTGAGATTAGTGTCCAGCAGCGTATCTGTTTCCCAGCTCCATCCTGGGGCCTTATTTTATTTTATTTGGTTTTGCATTATTCCTTGGTTCCTTTGGAGTTGTTTTGCGAATCCAGTGCCCTTGGAGTGACCCTGGATTGATGTGTGCAGAGTGTGTGTCTCCGTCCGGCTTTGTGAGCAAGAGGGTATTTTGCCCCATCCAGGCAACATTGCCCTCATTCTCCTCTCTAACCAGAGAAGCTCAAGAAGGGGACAAGAGCATGGGCTGGTTCAGGTGGACAAGGTTCAGGACATTAGTTTGAGACCTGATTTTTAGGTTTGAGGAGAAGGCAAGGCGCGATCTTCTTTCGGCAGGAAAGCAAACAAGCAGAATTAGAAAAAGATGTTGTGTTGGGGGTGAGCTGAACATCTGCCTCTACCTAACAGCACGAGGTGAGTGAAGCCAGGACAGTGTACATAACTCGCACCAGCCGTGCCTCTGCCACAGTTTCTTCCTTCACGTCCGCTTTTCTGTGAGTCATGAGTGTATGACACGGGATGCCAGAGTATGTTTTGTATGAATTCCAACTAGTAGGATTTCAACGTATCAGCTTTATGGTCATAAAACATGACCCAGGAAGCTCTCTGATTTATACAGTGCTTTAATGAGCTTGTTATTAGCAGGGGAAGGTCAAGATACTACTACTCGTAAACTGGATTTTTAGGAATTGTTAATTCTAGTTGGATAAAGATTTTCATTTGGACAGGATCCAGCATCTAGGAATCAGATGCGGTATTAGATCAAAGAGGAAGTCCTGTAGAGCTGTGTTGCATAGTTGAGCATTAAAAATAGTCTGGACACTGACAATCTTGGGACAGAGCATTTCTGTATTAGGTCTGTCATTTGTTCATCAGGTTTTCTTCATCTTCCCTGGTCAACATCATTTGTTTGTTCAGGCAGAGACCTGCTTCCCAACTGGAAAGCACGCTACTGTGATCCCTTCTAGGAGGTGTTTTGACTTTACAATGAGGAAACCCAGGGACAGCTGAAAAATTACTTATGTGTCTTTGAGAAATAGGATTTGCAGATCTGGCTTTCTCTGAAATGGAATGGGTCACCTACAACAGGGAGCTAAAATAACCCAAGGAACTGATTTTATTGTCATAGGGTGGGATTCACATTTCTTCTAGGTAAAATGGGTGTATTTTTCCTCTACAAGTACTTGACAAGGCTTGCTGTGTAAGAAAAGGGTATGTTTGTGTAATTCTCGTTACAGACTTGATTGCTTTTGGAGGGAGTTTCCAGGCTCTTCTCCTGCCAGAGACTGCAGCAGGCGAGCGCGGAGCCTGCTCAGTGGGTTAGTGCACTTGGGAGGAGAGCTGCAGGGTGTATTTCGACAGATACTCCCTGTATTTCTCCCACAGGATATAGGGTTTTTTTTCAAATTTTAAATCTTGTAGACTTAAGGAAAAAAAAAAAAGATACAAAGTATATAAGCTCAGAGTTCCTCCCGGTGATATTTTGCTCATGAATGAAACCTAATGCCTTTATCCTTTTTTGTTTTTCCAAGTCCTTTTCACAGTTGCAGAAATGACCCATATAAGCAGAGAGAACTAACTCTATGCAACGTGCTGACCAGTGCCTGAGTAAACAGCCTGGAAAACTGGAGAAGCAAAAGACTTTTCTTTTATTTTTTCAATTTAGTAACAGACATTTAGAAAGAAGGTTGGCAACGCACTTCCGCTCTTTGCGTCCTGTACCTGCAGATCTGGCTTCTGCAGATGGGTACAGTTCAGTGCCATCTGCATAAAGCCGCAGCTTGCAGCAGCAGCATGGGAGTTCAGGGCTTGCTTTACAAGTAGCAGAGTGAAAACCAGATGAGGCAAAGCCACCCAATTTGTATCGCTTATGCCTCTTTCGAGCTGGTAAGTGCAGTCTCTAACAAGAATCAGCTCAACTGAATTGCATAGATGCCTTGGAAGGCAGCAGAGAAGCACACCATGGTAGTGAAATCATACAGCAGATGTTGTTTTCGTTCACTTAAACAAGCTGCTATGGCTTTGTGATCTGTGGTATCACAGTTGCTTTTCACTCGGAGGTTTGGTGGCTGTTAAATCTTTCAAGGCCCAAGTTTTATCTTCGAGTGAAGCCCCTCAGAATGTAGTCTTCAGCACAAAGTCTAACATCAGCACAGTACTCAATGCTAAAACTCTTTGAGTCCCTTCCAATTACTTTTTTCTTGTCTTTTTTATCTTTCTCTGTTCTAGGCTGCAGAGAAATGTTTTAAAGCTATTTCCTTTTCTTAAACGCATTCCATTCCAAGGTCTTCAGTTCTTTTTCCTGCCCTGAAACTCTTCCATGCTGATTTCCACATGGCTTTTGTTTTTTTTTTTTCTTCCTGCTTTTATTGTACTTTTTCCTTACTTCGAGCCATTTGTCTCAAACCTGTGCTCGGAAAGTTTTCCTTTGCCAGTCTGTGTGCCACCATTTGTGCTCAGAACTTGGTTGATTTTATGTACAGTTTTTGACTGTTTCATATCATTATTCGGTAAAACTTCTGCCTGAATGCTTGCCACCCACCTTATGAACTGTAACTGTGTAGGTACTGTATTAAGTTATATTTGTAACAAAAAGATAGTGTTCAAAGCTCAAACCTTCAATGTGTGGTATATCTCTTCCTGTATTTGGTTTAGATTGTGAGATACTCAAGATTTGAACTTTGATCTTACTGTCTTTGTGGAGATGAAGCTTCATTTTCCCGCTAGAGAAATAGCTTTTGCCAAGGTTTGTGGGTAGACAGACAACTGCCAATTTTTTTCTTTTCATTTTTCAAGCAAGAACAAGAATGTTGTCTTGAAATGACAATTGGACAGTGACCAAAGAATAGAGTTGGAGTTAGAAGTTGCAGACCAGGAGTGACAACCTTCAAGTCTTGGGTTAGTGAATTAATTAGGTACTGTTGAAAGTTCTTGCTAGAGGTTGTCATATTAACTGGAAAAGGTTATGAAGACTTTAGAGGAAAGAAGTGCCTATATAAAAGAGATAAAGTTGGGTATTTAGGAGTGAAAAAGCAGAGTTTGAGTAATTTCTGAGATCAGCTGCCTGTCTTTTATCACAGGTTCCAGGTAGCCTTAGGGTTTTTCATTTAAGGCAGTCCAGCAAAAAAATATAGATAGTTACAGGTGGGATTTTCTGTTAGTACTGCTGATAAGAGAGACGATGTCACCAGTCAGCGTTTGAATGGCTGCTGTGTGTCTGAATCAGGCTGTGGTTGCTGACTGATTTCATTAGCCCCACGTGCTCTGTTTTACATCTGTCACATAGGATCTCACCTTTAATTTCCTAACATTGAAGTAAGGCAAAATGCAAAAGGAAGGCATAAGTCATTAGTAGGAGAAAGTTTAATTCCTCTGGACACCTAAGGAAAATCCACACTGATGACAAGAAAGGGAGGAAAGCAGAAGGATTTGGATTTCGAAGAAAGGCTACTCGAACTAAAGCTACAAATATCTGGAAAAGAGCACTGACACACATTATTCTCTGCCATCCACCATCCAGTGAGCATACTGGGCTCCTCAAATGCTTAGCACTCATATCTCACTGCACAGTGCCTGCAATAGTCCTACAGAGCCTCTGAGATGATACCCGCAGCATATTGTGCCTCAAGCTGATACCCTCTGTTTGTGGTGAGAGCCGACGGATGCTGGGCTGGATGCTCAAAACTGTCAGATGCCGAAAGCTGTGCTTTCTGCTCTGGACAGACCCTTAGACTTGGAGGAGTTGGTGCAGATGCTGAACGTGAAGCCAGGGTGCTGACACTCGCATAGAAGAAGAAAGGTGAACTGGAAGGAGTTGGGTGTGAAGAAAAGTGAATGGATGATTGCCGTAACATCATATTGGGCAATGCTTAGTTTTAGCAGTGGCTGAAGAGTAAGCTTCCCCATCTTGGTTGTTTCTTTCCAGTCTGACATCATCAGCCTGTCTTAAAATAACATTTAAAATACGTTTTGTTTTGTTTTCCAGTAAAGTCTATAATAGCAGCAAATCTGCCCTTCAGCAACGAGCTTATTGCATGTAATATTCTAAGTTTACATAATTTCACCCTAATCTCTTTAGACTTTGATTGCATTTTCCAGCTGTAAGCACTTGCTTTTGGTGAGCTTTCTAGATTGATATTTCAAATGATCTGCCTATGTCAACTGCTTTTACTTTAAATTTACTTGCAAAGTCCTTCCAGGTGTACTTCAAAGTAATTGATCTGCTTGCTATCATTTTAGGTGCATTTTTATGAGGGAAATGGTGCTTTTTTTTCTGTGAAGCTTCCCATACTCTAGGAAAGCAACATTAAAATATGACAGGATGGCATATCAGCTAATTGTAATGCAAGTTTATTTGTTGTTGTTCACTTAATTGTGGATATCTTGGATTGGGAATAAAATGTCCTGTAAAGGACCCGTGTACTATCGTATTTGTCCAGGATGCTTCCTGCAATCTCATAGAAGTGTGCAAGGACAGATTCTAGCACTTGTTACATACTTAAATACCATTATTTTTCATGTAGTGGTCCCTTCAAAATGCCAGACCACATTTATTAATGCTTCAGAATGCCCTGCACTTGTGACAGGCCTAGCTGGTGTGACAGGCTTAGTTAGAGCCACAGTAAGATAATTAGCAAAACTGGCTTCAAAAGTGACGAACATGGCTTTTTGATTTAGCTGCTATAGCCATCTTTATTCTGGCCTGTCACCTCAGAATATTTCCCTTGCAATTGCTTTTGTAATTATCCATTAAACTTCACAGTCGGTCCTCCACATTTTGTCATCTGACCTATTAACCCTCTTCTGAGGAACAGCATCTCGTGCAGACCTCAGACTTCACTCATGAAAGGCTTCAAGATGGGTCCCTCTAGGAAAAAAAACCCAGTCATCCTTCCTCAAAAAATCCATCAATCCAAGTGTTCTTTAACTGTTTTACTGTGTTCAGTTTTGGGCCCCTCACTACAAGAAGGACATTGAGGGGCTGGAGCGTGTCCAGAGAAGGGCAACGAGGCTGGTGAGGGGTCTGGAGAACAAGTCTNATGNGGAGCGGCTGAGGGAGCTGGGGCTGTTCAGTCTGCAGTAGAGGAGGCTGAGGGGGGACCTTATTGCTCTCTGCAACTGCCTGAAAGGAGGTTGTAGTGAGTGGGTTTTGGTCTCTTCTCCCAAGTAACTAGTGATAGGATGAGAGGCAATGGCCTCAAGTTGCATCAGGGGAGGTAGAGATAGGATATTAGGAAACATTTCTTTACTGAAAGAGTGGTCAGACATTGGAACAGGCTGCCCAGGGAGGTGGTGGAGTCACCATCCCTGGAGGTGTTCAAAAAGCGTGTAGATGTGGCACTTTAGGATATGGTTTAGTAGGCATGGTGGTGTTGGGTGGATGGTTGGACTTGGTGATCTTAGAGGTCTTTTCCAACCCATGATTCTGTGATTCTATAATTTATTAGTGCTTTTTTTTTTTTTCTTTTCCCTTCCAGAGGGTGAAAGACTTGATGCTAAAATGAAGAGACTGGAATCAAAATATGCTCCACTACATTTGGTTCCTCTCATTGAAAGACTAGGAACACCCCAGGTAATCTCTTTCATTTGCGTCAGAGGCAATTAATTCAAGAGATTTCTGACCACTAGAAAGCCTGTCCTTGCACATGTGCTGGTGGCTGTGTCAGAACTTCAACCTGCCCATCCAGCTTGTTCACACAACAGCATTTGTCAGATGCACGGATTTGATAAAGCTGTTAAAACTCAGAAGTTTGAGACTGGGGTGGAGTTGACATTTTTGGGGAAAATGCTAATTTGTATGTGCGTTGCTGTGGGATACTCTCTCAGGGTAAGGGCCAGCCTGGGAGGTCCCAGTGCAAATCCCACCAAAAGCAATCAGATTTCTTGTGCATGTGTATATATAGTTTTAAAACAATTTGTTCCTCTTTCAGCCAGATGGTTAGAAACTCTTGGGAAGTGAGCTGTCATTTGAGTTGAGCTCTCCTGGAAACAGTGACCAAAGAGAATATTCTTGAACTGCTCTTGCAGCTTCAGCATGATTTTGCTTTCTTTCCGTGTAAGGGGTACCTTAATCCCCTGCTGACCGTAGCAGTTTACCAGCAGTGGGGATGTGACTATGGAAACCAAGAGCAGAGTGCTCTGAAGCAGGCTTCAGACTGCCTTCTTGTCACAGGTGCTGTGGCTCAGTGGGCGCCGCTGCCATAGGGGAGAGCTCTCAGCGTGATGGCGCAGGCTGGGACAAGCCCTAACCGGCATTGCCTCCTGATGATTTTGTCTGAGGGCGTTTGTGCCGCCTCTGGAGCCTTCCCGTCTCTAACAGCAGCAGCCAGGGAGATGTGCAGGAGAGCACAGGCTCTGCCCATACTGGCAGCAGAGCACTGAACTTTGGTTTTGCTTTCTGCCTCCACGCAGGCAAAGAATACTTTAAACTTCCCTGGGACTAGTCCAGGATTAGCATTAGTGCAGTCAGCGTTACTCACTTTCAAGCCTGTCTGCTTGAGAAGCCTTTTACAATTTTCTCTGAATATTTTTTTCCACTAAGCTGAACCCCAGGTTAGTGGCCTCTGACCTCACTTCAGGAGATATTTCTCCTAGAATAAACCTAGTGAAGCTGAAAAATGTGGTGCTGTATTTTACTTTTTTTTAATAAAGTCTGGCGGTCAAGTGGCTCTTACCAGGATTTTGTACTTTCTTTCTCTCTCCACCTTAGCAAATAGCAATTGCAAGGGAAGGGGACTTGCTGACCAAAGAACGCCTCTGCTGCGGCCTGTCCATGTTTGAGGTTATCCTGACAAGGATCCGCTCCTTCCTGGACGATCCCATCTGGCGCGGGCCCCTGCCCAGCAACGGGGTGATGCACGTGGACGAGTGCGTGGAGTTCCATCGCCTCTGGAGCGCAATGCAGTTCGTCTACTGCATCCCCGTGGGAACGCACGAGTTCACCGTGGAGTACGTACTGCTGGCTCTGCTGATGCTCCCCGTAGCTGGGAGGGGGCCTGGGATGGAGGCGTCTGTCTGCCTGTCTGCAAAAGCTATTATTGTATCTTTAACAAAAATAACCTGCTATTTTAAGTATTGTCCGTGTATAGTGAATGATCCCATGACAAACAGGCCCTAGCACTTACCTTCCAATAGCAGTCGTACCCCTACGGACGCTGAGCTTGCGTAAAATAACTGAACATTGGTGCGTGTATTTCTAACAAGTATTTCTTCTCTGCATGAAGAGCAAGAATGAGCACTTACAAGTTAACGTGATTAACATGAGTTAGCCAGGAACTGTTGTTCTTGGGTTTGTTAATTTTGGTAATACCCTTATTTTGAAAAACTGCGTAACGTGCTTTTCACCGAGCAGTTACGGAGGCAGCAGCACAGGAGGTTTGCTTCCTTTCATGCCTGCAGCCCAGAGGAGCAGAGTGGTGCTGAATGCCCAGTTTGTTTTCTTTGAAAGCGTTGTTTCCTTTGAAAATGAAATGTAATGCTGCTGGGGTCTAATGGGGAGTAAATGTCTCTGGAGTAGCTCCACGTTGTGTAAAACTGGGAGGGGGCTTCTGTTTTTTTGTGAAGCATCCGTTTGCATCGCTTGTGGTATCCGGAAAGACGAACTTGATATACCAGAGCTCTCGCGGTGTTTCCTAGATTCATGTCTAACATATTAATTATTTAGTATAATGGCCGATTAGCGAGCATTTCTTCTGGACGTGTCTCTGAAGATTTAGGTGAAACGTGCTTGATGTGGTGTGCTCCTCGTTTCAGGCAGTGCTTTGGGGACGGCCTGCACTGGGCTGGCTGTATGATCATTGTCCTTCTGGGACAGCAGCGTCGCTTCGATGTGTTGGATTTCTGCTACCACCTGTTGAAAGTCCAAAAGCACGATGGCAAAGACGAGGTTATAAAGAATGTGGTGAGTTGAAAACATCTCTTCTGTACTCGCTGTAGTAATAAAGACAACAATAAGTTGGAGCTGTTTGTACTTGGAAGCAGTGTTGATGTAGCAATCGCTTTTTAGAACGAAATGTTGAAAATGAGGGCACCAGGGGTTTTGGGAACAAAAGATTAAGGCATTAGCACTACTGTTTGAAGACTGGTCGGTGAGAATTCTGATTTCCTGAATATGGGGGATTTTCTTAATGCTTTCCATCTCATATACGTGCTTTCAGATTATGACAATGCTGCTGTACACTGCCCTTTTGTGTACAAAATGCAGCACTGTCACAAACCCAAATGCACCTTGGATTTTCACTGGCTCAGCAGCGGCAGGGAAGCATTCGTAACATCGCTGGGAGAGATGCGGTAACAGCGTTTGCTGCTTTTGCGTCTAAGGCTTATTATCTCCAAAGCTAATTCCCATGCGTCTGTTTTTCTGCTGTTTGCAGCCTTTGAAGAAAATGGTTGAGAGAATTCGCAAGTTCCAGATTCTGAATGATGAAATAATTGCCATTTTGGACAAGTATTTGAAGTCCGGCGATGGAGAGAGCACACCCGTGGAACACGTGCGCTGCTTCCAGCCACCTATTCATCAGTCCCTGGCCAGCAGCTAGACCTCCCACCCAGCGACACTTTTGGCACCGATTTAGGCTGAAAGTGCGAGAAAAAAACCCAACAAACCACCCCCCCACCAAGAGTCTTTTTAAGGAATACTCTCGGCTGCATTTTTCAGTATGCCTGTGCCATCTGAGTGGTGCACTGTCCTCTTCAGCCTCCGAGCACAGTAACTGTATACAATCCATACTTATTTTTCTAGACTAAAATTTTATACACTTTGACTAAAAACCTGCGACTGTAAAACGTTTTTGAAGTCTCTTTGCATTCCTATACTGAGGTGGCCATTTTAGTCTGGACTGGCATAATTTTCCCCCAAAGCTATCAAAATAATAGCTGTGGAGGATAAAAAACTGGGTTCTAGAGAAAAGAATTTTTACAAATCAATTCCTAATTGTTTGTATTAGAGCATTAATCGCTTAATTAGCCTTTATTAAAAAAAACCCAACCAACAAACTCTGCTGGTGCTTTGTGAGTAATTTTTCTAGCCTGCTGATTATTTTTCCTCTTTGCAAAAGTATTCTCTGAGATCAGTAATTATGGAAATGAAGGCTAATTAAGGTGATTGTTTCAAAGTTATTTAACATGGAGGTGACTGGTAGTATTCTGATCTTTTTAAAAGGCAGTAGTTTGATTGATTGGAATGGGGACTGTTTACTTTCCTAATGAGGGCTTCTAACACAATTTCTGTTTTGGTTGGCGACGCGTACCCGAGTACCCACAGACATGTTTACAAGTGGTAAGGAATTCTTGTTTACAAGAATCTTGACTGCGGCAATCATCAGGTGTAATCTATCCCAGTACGTAAGCTCTAATGATGTTACTCATGATTTACTTATGGAAAGTATTTGTTTAATTACACTTACTGTATTATGCAAACACTCCATCAGTAAAATTGTTTGTAAAACTTGGCAACTGTAGAATTTGAATTTTAAAGCAACCTGCTCAGCCAAAAGCAGTAACTCCTGCGTGCTTACTGCAGGATCCTAACGGCGCTTTGCAGTGGTGCTGGACACTCACTCAGCTGGTCGGATCAACCCCAAACTTTGTCCAAAGCAAATGTCGGTTAAGATGGCTGGAACAGGCACAGACGGATAATCACAGGTTTCACCCGGGATACGGGTATCTGGAGAGGTTACTTGGTTAGTGTTTCACAACCACAGCGTGAAACCGAGCACCTGTTTTTCTCCCCTCCCTCTTGCTAGTTCAAGGTAGGGTTGCAGCACATCTCTCCTCCTGCCCAGCTCTTTCCAGATGTCTCACAGTAACGGAATGGAGTCCCACAGTGGGCAGAAGGGAGCGTCTGCCAGAGGAGGTATGCAGGAGATGAGGAATGCCTGGGTGCTGGGGCGGCAGGGAACTGGATTTTGTGGAAAGAGAAGAAATTCACTGAAATTCCTCAGCAAAAGAGAGGGCTGAGCTTTGCCAGGCAAGCTGTAGGCGAATCGCCACTGCCGCAGGTTTTCCCAGGCCACCTGTGCTTGGGAGCCGCTGCTGGGGAGTGCTCTCTGTTGTGGTGGGAGCGCAGGCAAGGCCGCCCGCTGTGGGGGAGACGGACGTCGGGAACGCTTGCGCTGTGTCACGCCAGCTCGTCGCAGGAGTGCTTTTACGAGGTGATGGTAGCAAACAGTTTTCTTTAAGCAACATTTATTTTTAGTTCTTCATGGCACTGTGCAGAGATGTCTTACAGTCAACCAAATGTTTCCCTGTGCTTCAGGCTTCAATTAAGGAAATGAACAACCTTCTCAATTTGTTGAGATAATCATTCCTTTAGGGATAAGGCTGACACAGATGAGGCTTTGGCTTGGCACTGTGCTGCAGAAATGGTTAATTAATAAAGCCTGATTTTTAGTTTAAGAACTATTTTAAAATAACTAATTATGGTGTGAGGAAAATAAGCTCTAATTCTCACCAGTGGCCTTTCAGTAGTAAGAAAATTAGTCTCTAACATATTAAAACTATTAATACATATTTTTATGATTACCTTTTTCCCTTCACTATGAGTTTAAGAGAATTCAGACGTTAGTCCTATGAGATGTTTGTTTCACATTTTTCCATGGTAGGTTACTTTTTTTTTTTCCAACAGGATTATTAGACTCAGTGGGAGCTAAAAACCTCTTCACCTGGTATAACGGCTTCACCTACCTAAAAGGAAAAGGGCAGCAACGTGCACAAAAGGTGTAACTTCTTCATTTTTAATTCTCTCTCATCGAAAATGGTGGGTGTGGAGGCCAAAGCGCCTGTCACAACATAAAGGAACAGACCCCACCGCATGCAGTGTCAGCCCATTCCTTGGCCAGGCTGCTGCCTTGCCCCTGAAGTGGCAGCCTGGAGCTCAGTGACCCCTTCAGCTGCTTGACTTTGTCCCTGCTGCGCCCAGTTTACTGAGCTCTTTGTTCCGTAAGCATTACAGGGACGCCTTTGACACTCAGTACTGCTGCAGTGATGTCTCCTTACAATTAGGTAGAAGTTCAAATCCCACTCTTCAAACAGAATTTAAAGAACCTTTTTCTTGCTTGACACCCTGGCCCCTTCCTGCAGGTATGACATGTACCAAAGGCAGGCAACAGAGTTAGTGTCACAAGTGGGAACTGCTTTTGAGTCCTAGTAATAATCTTAAATTGTACTCTTTAAACAGCACGCACCCAAACTGACAACTTCCAGCAGTAGTTGCCTCTCTCCCAATTAATTCCTAACCTTCACATCTACGGTAGGAATGTTCTTATAAAAACTGTAGCACTGGATTTTATTTTCTGCCTTTGTGAACTTAAATTACCACCTACCTGCCTCGCCCCTTTTTTACACAATGACATTATGTCCCAAATTTTGGCACTTTTTAAAACACTTAGCATCCCAGCCAGTAACAGTGTTACTGGAAACAAAACTGCAATTCTGCATGTTCAGGCTGTAACATCAAGAACACAGAGCAGCTCTACAGAGCCAGGGCCAGGGGGGCACAGCAGGCAGCCAGAACCTGTTGGCTTTTTCAGCTACTATTAGCCACTCAAATCCTGCCCCCCACCTAAACCGGCACAGCAGGCGCCACTGCCCCCCTCTCCATGCAGAGCAGAAGCCCCTGCCTTGTTGCTGCTGCCAGCCCATTTCTCTGATTTTGTCAGGTTGGGGTTTTTCTGATGTCACACTGCTTTAGCTGAGCAGTATTTTCAAAGCATCAGCCTTGCTTAGAGGCAGCTTTCCCTTCCCTCTTACAGACTGGGACAAGAGCACCTCCTGCAGCTCCTGTGTCAGGGTGCTGACAGTCACTCAGTGTTCAGTCAGGGCACGAGTACAAAAAAATTCAGGTTTGCTGCAATCTTTTCACCACCACTGCAGAAATAAAGCAATTTATTTTTGATAAAATCATCATTAGTGCAACACATCTTAAAACAGAAGAATGAAATGAAAGTATTTACATATAACTTAAGCAACACACCCAACTGTGGTCTGAGGTCATTTTAGTATCTTTTGCAGTAAAAATAAGGCAAATAAAAACCCCTTCAGTGTTCTTTACCCAAACTAATCCAACTTAACTTAAAAATTAACGATTGTCTACACATACTGTTAAAAAGTACATGATTTTCCAGACAAGCTCAGACTTCCACAGCAGAAAAAAAATTCCAGAGTTACAGAATTGTTCTTAAGTAACACGTAGGTATTTTCAGAAGGCTGACAGACTTCCATTTCTCCTGGCCGAGAGACTCTCGGTGGATTGTATTTCACCCAGACAGGGAGAACTTTCTTCATCGTGATCAAAGCAGTCGTACGTGCTCGGCAAGGTGCCGTTTGCTGCTCTATCGTCTTTCCGCAAAGAGAGGGGCAGATTTGCTATGGTGAAATTAACATCTTTGAAGGCATGCAATAAAAAGATCCCCACAATAATAGTCAGGAAGCCACTGAAGGTGCCAATGATGTCATCAGCCGCCATGTGTTGCCATTCCTTGAAAAGGATGGCAGAACAAGTTAAAACAGATGTTGTAAAGCCTACGTAATATATCGGAGTCACTATCGAAGTGTTGAATATATCCAGAGCCCTGTTTAAGTAGTTGATCTGCGTGCTCACACAGACAATAAGGCTTAGCAGCAGAATCCAAGACAAGGGATGCTTCAGCACTGGTTTTCCTGCAAAAAGTTCCTTTATAGCGATGCCCAAACCTTTTACACAGGAGACTGATAACGCTCCAATGACAGAGCAAATTGTTACGTACACGAGAATGTTCGTCTGTCCATGGCGAGGTCCCACCACAAATATTAGAATTAAAGACACAATGACAACAAGAGTTGCAAAGACCACAAAACCTGTGGGGGGGGGGACAAAAAGAAAGTTGTTATTTATCTACACTACCAAAAGCATCCTAGAGGTACCGAGAAAACACTCATAAACAATGCAGTCAGCTCAGCTTAAACCAAGGAGTTGAGGATGTTTCTCCTTACTCTTTCAATATCAAAGTTAAAATGATTTGAGAGTGAGCTAGCTAAAACAAAGACCGGAACTGAGGCACCTTGTATGACTTTGCCTGTCTAGCAGCAAGGTGACTACAGGATTAGATTGCTCTACTGCCTTACACACAGGCTCACTGAGGTACAGATGCCACTGGATACCGGCTTGTGTCCAAATGCTGTTTAGGGAAGTATGTTTTGGCAGGCTGAGACATTCATCAGCAGATTTCCAATCATCAGGCCATTCCTTAAGATCAGGTTTTTAATCTCCGTGCTGGCCATTTCCTTGTGTTTAAAGTGAGATTTGCCTTTGCATATATAGCATTTTGCAGATGTGTATTTGTGAGTGCCTCGTCCTCCACATAAGCATAGGAGCTAGTCTCCAGGGTTACACTTCTCAGCAGACACAGCACAGCACCTACTTTTTCATTTTAAGGGTAGCTCAAAGTTGGGCTTAGAAACTGACACACTTCAATCAAAATTTACAGAAGTTGTGTTTATTCAACAGCGCTGCTGCACTTGTTTAAACTGTCATCTCACTGGGTCACAGCAAGACACTCTGTTCAAGGCCAGACAAGTTCACTGGCATCATGCCAAGCTCCCTACGGAATTATGTCACAGAATTCAAATCTCTACTTCACTTTGACAACACAAAGCAAACACGGACTATCTTCCTGGAACTTGAAAGCAGCAGTAACAAAACTATAATAAAGAAATGATGGACTGCGTACATATGAAGCCAGCATTTTTCTTACCTGGATCACCTAGTTTGTGAGACATTTCATTCAAAGTTTCTACCTCCTCCTCTTGTGGAGCATGAATTACCATCACAGTTGATCCCAGTATACTTAGCAAACAGCCCATTTTTCCATGCAGATTAAGTTTTTCATTTAAAAAGAAGGATGACAGAATGGCACTATGAAGAAAAAAATGCACCAGCAAACATGGAATTGGTAATATTCATTTGCTCAACAACTTCACTTACAGGTTGCTTTGACTGTACAGGTCACTTGCATACACAATGCACAACTTAAAAATAGCTACATACTTGATTTTCTACCTCAAGATGCTTGCTATGGACAGAACTACCTGTTAATATTGGGCATCTCTCCCCAGAACCCCTTTTTTATGCTGCCTCCCCCCCAAAAAAATCTGTATCTAAGCACTTGTAAAAATAATTTTTAAAAACAAAAATTTTAACTCTACTTAGGAATGAAAATACTACTCTGTTGTATACAACATCTTTTGAAACGCAGAAGATGATAGCTTTTCACAGATCAAGGTGCAGATGCATTGCTAGAACTCTTTAATAGCAGTCACTTTGCTTTCAGAGAAATTTAGTTACTCCTGATGTTTATAAGCACTCTTTATTTACTGTTAAGAACAAGCCACACTTATTACAGCATATTTCCGCAATATATTTCTAAATAAATATTTTACTTCTCTCTCTGAAATCACACTGCTTTCTGTTAGTGTTTCTTACCTTACAAGAACACTGAGAGCTCCTAAAGGAGTCACTAACGTAGCTGGTGCAAAAGCATAGGCAGCAAAGTTAGCTACTTCGCCAGCTCCCACTGCAGAGTAATAACAATTAAAAAATAGGAGTTAGGCTGTCTTGTCTTACACAACAAACCTGTGAATCAGTGCAAGTGTTCTTGCAGACACAAACATGCAGTAAGGGAACAACAGAAAATTCTAATTATAGCGTTCAGCTAACAGCACTAGCAGAACACTCGCACCCCTCCCCCGCTACTACATTTTAAAAACAGGCTGGGGGACTACAACAGGTATTGAAATTAATTCAGTCAAATCAGAAGGTTTTATTTTGGTGTCTGTGTTGTAGCTCCCCAGCCTGCCAACTTGACTCACAAACTCCTGCATGGAGCAATCTGCAATAGCAGGCTACAGGGCAATGCATATATTAAGCCATAGTTACCTGAACACAGCCAGAAAGTAAGTTGAGAGTTTCAGCAATGGAAAAAAACAAAGTTCAGAAAACAGACATCATCCCAAAATACGCTTCCCTCTAAAGAATCCTGTATATCTAAGCGCTCCTCTGCTAAGACAAAAACCAGAATGCGTATGCTAGTGAAGAGATACAGGAAGACCAGTGTCTGCCTAGTTCCACTGCCCAAAGAGGTCAGTTGAATTTAATATAATTCTCTCACACCAGTTCTTTCATTAATTTATTAGAGCTGCACCCATCAAATCACCAGACAGCACTACCATACATTGTAGAACCCCCATCTGACTCCTTTTTTGTAACTGGTGCTGCTATCTGTGGCATAATTCTTTACTTAAATTATATAATGCAGATTATATTTTTGATACTTACTTGAAAGAAGTCCAGCCCACCACAGCCACTCCTTAAGGTATGCATGACCACCTTGACCTAAAATCAAAAGAATGTTTGCTGCTCCATTAAAAACATACAGTGACAAACAGTAAGCCCTGTCACTGACATCACCATAACATACTTTTTGCAGCCCATGCCCTTAAAAACATGGGCAGCCTTTTGATATTTAGACTTTATAGTTAGAGAGGCTGAATTCAAATCATCTTCAGTTTCTGATGTGCATGCGCCTCCTACAGCCTACTTTGAAAAACAGGGGTTTTTTTGTGTTAGAAATGGCATTGATGGCCACATCTGCATTACCCTGAAAAAAAGTTCTTTCAACTCATTGTAATGACACGAAAAGCCAAGTTTTGTGTCTCTACAAGAGTACTACTTTGTGGAAATAGTGCATGGTTTATGTCGTTGATTACATGTTCAAACGTTTGAAATGTAGTCACACTTTCCCATTGCAAACCAGGAAGCATAAATTATGTATCTCAAGATCAACGATCTTTTAGAAGCAGAGATGACAGGTACTGACTTAAAAATATTCAGATTCAACCTTCTGAACCATCCGAGGATGCTGCAACCACCCTATCTAAATCCATCCTCCTTCAGTTTAAAACCATCGCCCCTTGCCCTGTTACCACAGGCCCCGATAAAAAGTTTGTCCCCATCTTTCCTATAGGCCCCCTTCAGGTGCTGGAAGGCTGCAATCAGGTCTCCCTGCAGACTTCTCTTCTCCAGGCTGAACAGCCCCCACTCTCTCAGCCTTTGCTCACAGGAGAGGTGCTCCAGCCCTTGGATCATTTTTGTGGCCCTACTCTGGACCCGCTCCAACAGCTCCATGTCTTTCCTGTGCTGAGGGCTCCAGAGCTGGACGCAGGACTCCAGGTGGGGTCTCACCAGAGAGGTGCAGAGGGGCAGAATCCCCTCCCTCGCCCTGCTGGCCACGCTGCTCTTGATGTAGCCCAGGATATGGTTGGCCTTCTGGGCTGTGAGTGCACACTGTTGGCTCATGTCCAGCTTTTCATCCACCAGAACCCCCAAGTCCTTCTTGGCAGGGCTGCTCTCAATCCCCTCATCCCCCAGCCTGTACTGATACCGGGGATTGCCCTGACCCAGGTGCAGGACCTTGCACTTGGCCTTGCTGAACTTCATGACATGAGCTTTGCATGGGCCCACTGCTCAAGCCTGTCCAGGTCCCTCTGGATGGCATCCCATCCCTCCAGCGGATCGAGAGCACCACTCAGCTTGGTGTCATCCACAAACTCGCTGGGGGTGCATGCAGTCCCGCTGTCTAGATCATTGATAAAGATATAAAATAGTATTGCTTCCAGTATGAAGGGAGGGACACTACTCGTTATGTACAATTATCACATGTGAGTTTTAGTTTTCTAAAACAATCTTCTGATGCTCAAACAGTTAACATTCTCCTAAATGTACTCATTCAGGAGCACAGATGTAGTTAAGAGTGCTGCTTACAAAGTTCAATTTGCAAGAACAATTTAGACCTGACATGCGAAGGAATCCTTCAACAAGTGTCCCTAGAGGGCGTTACATGCAAATTAAATAGTATGTATCACACACAGAGTCAGGTGTATCTGACACCAGAGAAAGAACACACCTGCTGTATGTTTTAGGTTTCATACACCTGTAACAAACAAAAAAGTCAAAACAAGATCGTAAGTTTGTTAAACAGCAAAACTTCAATGTCAGCAAGCTTCTTAAACACGTATTTACCTGCTCTCATGGAGCCTTTCCTAGCTAACCGGAGAAGGCCTTTCTTCTTCAGGATGAAACTTCCTCCGATGAATATGCTGGAACTCATAGCCAACACCAGACCGATACAGAAGTCATATTTCCCACGAGGCTGGCTCATCTCGTAAACTACTGAAGACTGTCACATTGATCAGCGAACAGCAGAACTTCTGTTACTCAACACAAGATGACTCAACACTGAAACCTGAGCAAAAATAAACACACTGGAATTAAATTGGCAGAATACATATTGTACAGGAAAATCCTCAGCAGCTCATGTGACTGGTTCTCCTGTGAACGGTCTCTGCTATGAGTGTTCAAAAAAAAAAAAAAAAGGCA
>Ga0065711_1036249_pt1 | contig 21250 bp, 12 predicted proteins | sample Hoacrofraction12_FD_59098 | JGI IMG/M metagenome (GOLD analysis project Ga0065711, IMG submission 59098) | Hoatzin crop microbial communities from Cojedes, Venezuela - Epithelial fraction 12 v2 (version 2) | ecosystem: Host-associated > Birds > Digestive system > Esophagus > Crop | place...
CGGCCCGCCGCGCCGGGAAGCGCGTCCGCGGGGAGCCCGGGCGCGGCCCGGGGGCGAGCCGTGCGCCGCGAGTCCGAGCCAGGAAGCGAACGCGCACACAGCCAGGCTGGGACGAGGTGAAAAGGTCGGGCTGGGTCGGGAAACAGGGGCTGCTGCGTGTTACCGGGCAGTGCCGGTGCACACGCCTGAGACTGTCGGCGCTCAGGAAAATAATGCGTCTATCAAAGATACTGAGCTATGATACTCGCTCGGCTGGAGAAAGGCTAGACCGAGCTTTTCTCCCACCCGTTTACCAACAGGGTTGTTGAAGGCCATCAGAAGAGAGGACGCAGTGCTGAATGACGTGAAAGAAAAATGCAGCGCTTAAGCAGCTCCTGTTTAAAAATACTTCTCTTCCCAGCACCGTTACGGACGCTGTTGTTTTAATCTTGGGATCCATCAGTCTGTCTACACAATTTCATAACTATTCTGCAGCTGCTTAGCTTGCACTGCTGAAATACTTCCACAGCTCACTCAGCGTGTCCTGTTTTATTTACAGCCGCCGTCAAAATCACCTGAAACTGACATTCTTCATGTAGAATCCATTCTGTGGCAGAGTGCCATATTTACATCAACATCTAAAAATATACACAAGACTTACTTGGAAAACCCAGCTAGCTTACTTCTCAATCCTGCTCGTCTTCCGAAGTAATACGGAATTCAGATCTTTATCAAAATTTCAACCTCAAACATCTACAAAAGGCACTATGAAAAATAAAAAAAACCTGGAAGCGAAATGGTTAAACATTTTATTATTCACATTGCGTTCATAGTAAATTGTGTAATAGTTTTCATGTCTTAATTACTTAAATTTTATATTGAGCTATAGTGATATTATCTCTCTTTTTGTCTCCACACAATTGTATTTTATAATAGCTTTTATTAGGGCCTACATGAATGGAATTTAAAATGAACACATCATTTCTGTTACTTCTGCAGTTGAGAAAAGAGAGCGCTTTTCTGATATTTGGCGTGAAAAGTGCTTTCCTTTGTGTTTTATGACATATAGCAAATTGTATTAGTTAGGGACATATTTTGAGCAGGAGGGTAACTAAGAGGAGTGCAGAGCACTTCTGTCACGTTTAATAACTCCACCTCAGCCTGAAAGTGGGTGCAATGCCCCCACTAATGGGGAAATATTCCCCTCAGAAAGGCCTGATCTTGTTCTCATTTAAATAAATGGCAAAACTTCCCCTGGCTTCCACGAGAGAAACATCAGAGTAGCAGATGCACGAGCTAATGGTGTGTTTATACAACCTGCGTACCTACCTTTAAGAGTGAGGTCAGCTCCCCTGCCTCACAAACTCCACCTGCGCTGCCAGCAGTGCCTGCCCTGATACCAGCACACGTGCCTCCACAGCCCCATGTTGCTCCTCACGTTTGGGGTGCCTCCTTGAAACCTGGCTGCTGAGCCATTTCCTTCACCTTTATGAAATCCCTCCTAAAGTCTCCCTGCTGCCAGCACACCTACACTCAATCAGTGTAGGATGTGTAAATAAATTTAAATAAACATTTGTTTTCAATTGTTAACAGAACTAGCAAGGGAAGCACAACCAGGGCTTAGACACACCAACAAGATACCACAGAGTAACAAGTTTGTGCTGAGCTGCAAGAACTGCTGGATGCGCACTATCCCCCCACAGCAAACGCAAGGTGGGTCACGTCGGCCTCGCACACCGGCAGCGTGGGCTAAGACTGCTCCGATTACCGTGCCTTACCTTGTTGGAGGCTAAGAGGACTCACATGGGCAGCTACCACGCATCAGCTGCTATTTGGTAACCCTTTCGTGCACAACTTGTTCATTCACACTTGTTATTGCCACCCTGCCATTTCTCACAGGTAGTTTTGGAATTGTAATATAATTATTTAACGTGTGGATAAACACATATTATGAAGTCAAGGAGGTGGGAAGGGTGAGGGAGGATAACTTGAATCTATTAGTTCTAGTAAAAACCCAAACCTGTAGACAAATAGACTTTTGCTTTTTCTTTCATTGTAATTTATTAAATGATAATTTAAAAACCTGTCTACAAAAGTTTTAGTCACACCTGAACTTAATGACAAGCATTGCTTACAGTTCTTAGGTGAATAGGAGATGGCAGCAAGAAAGGAGAGTAGGAAAAGAACATAATTCTGGAACACTAATGAAAAATGAAACAAAATCTGAGTTTCACTCAGCTCTCTGCAAATGTCTGCTCATGAGCCTTAATCTCCACACCGTGTTCAAACGATGGGCCAGATTCTGCCTTCAGTTATCATGTAGTAACCAAAGGAAGAATTTGGCTTTTAATGTCTTTTCCTTCTCAGTGTCAAAAGTGGTGAAATGTCACCTTATGACACACCTCAGCTCTTTGTACAAAGGCCAGAATTTGCCTCACAGTTCCATTCAGTCTTTCTCTTGCTATACGAAGTGCCTTCGATGCTGATCTCCAGGAACAGTTGCTCATTCTGAGCATTTTTTATTCTGCAGATTGGTTTCTATTCCTTTTTTTTCTTCCCCTTTTTTTTTTTTTTTATTAACATGTCCACACTGTTACTAAACATAAAGGGTTTCTCCAGGAACCAATTTTACCACATTTGTTTGGGTGTTATATGGATGTTCGGAATAGAAATCAAGAGTACAAAAATAGATTTTCTTGATTTATGAGACATTCCTGTTTTCAATTCACCATCAGTATGTACAGACACGATGCAGTCAAGAAATGAAGCATCTGGTTCTCCCACGTTTCATTTATGAACTTTAGCACCAGATGTAAATCATTCATAAAATCCCAAAGTGTTGGAAGAGGCTCTTCCTTCATTTTAACAAACATATACTCCAAGTACTGTACCTAACACTTCACATCATTTGTTACAAATGATGGGATCTGAATTTTAATGACTTCCAGAAATAAATTTCACAAAGGAAGAAAAGAGGAAGAAGAAAAACAGGTGAGTGTGGCATTCCTTGTTTCTGACTGTGAATTCTCTTTGAAACCAAAAGATGTCACTTTAAGTTATTACAAACAAAGTCTACATGTTATTACCTGCATACAGAATGTTTTGAAGAGAACAAATCTATTAGCTTATAACTATTCTTTTCCCAAATCCTTTCCATTAGTGTCATATTCCTGTCAGCAAATGCTGGTTCAACTTCAAATCTGAATTGCTTTCCTATTCTCATCTGCCAGTCGCCCTTCCTCTCCTCCTTCAATCCCTCTTTCAGTCCCATTTGTTCAGAAAGCCCCTCTTGCCTTTCTCTCAACATCAGTAATCCCTTCCTCCTCCCTACCCACTCCTTTGTTTCACTGTGTGCATTGAATTTCGTAGGATAACTCACACTTTGGGAATTAAGCACCTGCCAAAATAATTACAGGATCGAGGCCTATTCTTTACGTCAAGGAAACCTGTCTTCTTCTCTGCGTACAAGATTTCTTTCAACGATATGCATTAGACAATGCTTTCAACAACAAATTGGTCTTTTCTGGCCCTTTTTTAACACGACATTTCTTACATATTAGTTTAACTGCAAAATTATCAGGCATGCATTTCATGCACTGAGGTTGCCTCACAACATAAAGAGCTGAGGAGGTGCAAAGAAAGGGCACCGGCACACATAGCAAGAAGGCTCCTCTATGAAGGAACCCTTGCTGGAGAAATCTCTGCGTGGGTGAACAGAGAGGTCACGAGTGTTCCCACAGTCGCAGATCCTCCTCGGTTCTGTACTCCCCCCTACACCCTCTCCACCCAGCATCTTTGAAGGTCTCTGGGCTCTCTTTGCTGTCTGCTCTGCCATTGTACAGTTGCTACGCTGCTAAACTCCTAAAGCAATGGGCGTAATTATCAGCAGTGGAAATCTTAAGGTGACATTCATATAGTTCCAGTAGTAATAAACCCCCGTATAAATTTTCTTATACATACAAAATTTTCCTTGTACTTTAACAATATCTAGCATTTATTTAGCTCTTTATTAATAGCTAGAGCATTAGTCACTACAGTAGCTGAGCACCTAGATTCCTGTATAACACAACATTTTCCTCCGAGAATGGACCTGAGACAAGGAAGAGTCTTTCCACCAGTGGCCAGGCTCTGGGCAGTATACGTGAATTGATCAGACTGTGGAGCAGCCTCCAGACAGCCCCCAGCCAGATGCGCAACACTTTCTGCTGGGACATGCTGGGAATGCAGCAAATTGCTTTAAGCAGGCTGGGAACACAGCAGAGGCAGATCCACGGGCTGTGAATCACAGCTGCAACTATAGCCCACAGTTTATAATACAAGCTTTAGATCGGTTGCTTGGGTGCCTTAAGCCCTTGGGCGGAGAAGGATTCTTTCCAGCCTCTTGCAGGTTTGTTCTCTAGCACAAACACCAATTGTTTAGCCCCTGCCCAGGGAGAGCTGGAGTTCCAGTGGAGTTAGTTCCCCTTAAAACTAAAAAAAAAATAAAATAATCTCTTCTCTCGCAGAGAAAACTCAGCAACGTTTGAAGCAGAGCAGATGTTCAATGGTGCAGGCAGCCACATTGCACTGTACCATTTAAGGCACCAAATGAACGATACTGTATCGAATCAAAACTTCAGGGGAGATTTAGGTAGGCATAATATGAATGCTGAAGCTGAAATCTGGCCTGAACATGGGGAGTCAACATCTCCGTTCCTGAGAAATGCGATACAGGAACTTTAGTTATGGCATGTGCTCAGCATCTCAGTCTCCTACGTCACCACAAAGATCCCATTGCCAGGAACACAGATGACACCCCGCTGGGACATTGATTATGGGAGGCAGAGTGTCTGTAAACCACCAGCATCACCACTCTGTGGTCACGGGGTCCCCTGACTAGAGTTAAGGGTGAGCTGCCCCAAGGCTTCACATTAGAGCTGCTGGCCCAATCTCCAACGCACATCAACGGCTGACCTAGCACAGCAGAGCCCCGCATCTGACTGCAAGGGCTGTTGGATTGCTATTAGAGGTGATCAAGCAAGGAAGAAAATCATTCCATGGGTGGAAAACACAGCATTTTTTTTAAAACATGCATTTTTGCAGCAACAGTTTTAAAATCATTTTAAAACAATGTAAGATTATCTACTACAAGAGAAAAAAATTTCTGGTAAATATAAAGTTCCAACATTCCTTCAGTTAATTTTTTTTAAAATTACGTATTCTTAGAATATAATAGAAAAATCTGAAGACTTTTTTTTCTTAAAAAAAAAAAGAGGATATGTTTCTGTAGAGATACCTTTCATATTTTGCCTTTTGATTCCTACTGGTTTTCCTTACAACCCAGAATACATCTATTTCTTTACTACATATAGACAGATAAGACTTTAATCACTATTGCCGTGCGTAAATATAAAAAGGTGATCAGCTGCACTCTAAGATGTTTTCCTGTGAAAGATGATAATTCCAAAACTCATATCTCCTTCTCCCTTACAAGTCGAAAGATGTAACTATACGTATGTTTATAAGGATACTGTCTCTGCCATGCTCCTTTTAACTAGGTGTTTTTTGGTAACACTCGTCCACATTCCGCAAGCCTTATCCATGTGGAAAGGGTACCTCTTTCCATGAATAATTCCCACTGACTTCAACACACCAGTCTGATGCAAGATTCTTCCCAATGTCAATGAAAGCATCAGACTTCGGCTTCTGTATTCTGAAAGTCACTAGTGGCAAACAGTGAAAAATGTATGTAATAAATCATCAAGAACTTTTTCTTCTTTTTAATTGCACCTAAACATCACTTTATTTCCAAAATAGGCATAACTGTTACACCTTTGCATTTTTTTTTATTTTCTTTCTTTCATTTTATCTCTGCTGGCAATCCAGTCAAAGGCAAAAAAAAAATATTAGCAACAAAGCCAGTTCAGATAAATGACTAGTCATGTCTGCTGTTTGAGAAATACCGTTAATTTTATTTCCCATCTTCCTACCATGTCAGAGGCAGCAGCATGAGCCTTTCAGAACTCTACAGACACAACTTACAGTCTCACCTTAGTCCCACAGTGCCTGGGTGGTCTCTCTCAAACTAACCAAGGCAGGAGTACCACCTCCTTGATCCGTAATGCGCTCATCCATTTCACTTGTCTGCTCAGACATCCCAGGCCAATGATTTATTGGCAGAGGTGAAGCTAGGAAAGCCTCCCTCTTTCCAAACACACGTACACACACTTTTATAAACTGGCTGAAATATTCAGTAACTTCCCAGAGGTGAATGGGTTTTCCCCCTCCCTCTCCTATATGTTTTACACTGTTTCCATTATTATTTGATAAATGTGTTACGACACAGTATTTACCTCGGTCAGCAGCTCTGGGGAGCTTTGCGCAGCTTTGCTCTCCACCTCTGCCACCCACTAGATATTTCACAAATAAATCACATTCCCGGATTAAGACAATACCGTTTGGTACTGAAAAGGGAGAACAGAGTTAGGAGGAGATATGCTGGAGGAGGCTTTGGTTTCATTTCTCCCTTTCACTTCTGAGCCTTCTAGAGCTGATTCTCAGCTTTTAACAGTGGCTCTGCCTCAGTCAACTCCTTTTTTCTTGCAGGGGCAGGAAGACATTCTCTGCTCACTGTACTAACTCTCCACGTTTGAGGTTCCCGGAGAAATATTCAGAGCTCAGTTTTCAATACGGGCAGGAGCAAGTCTAAGGAGGTCTGTCATACTGCACATATTCACAAGTGCTGAAATCATCTTTTCCAAGGGCAGGAAGTGTGCCAGGATGCAAATGTTCTGCTGGAAATAAAACAAATATATTTAAGGTGAATTGTCACAGTTTTGTGTAGACTTACAGTCAGAAATTTGTGGGGAGGAGAAGGCTTTACCCTCCAAAGCAGTTACCAAATGACATTACTGCAGCAACTGCACATACACTCAAAACAAGGGTTGTCAGGGAAACACTTAGTGACATAGTAACCTCTTTTTATATGAATTTTATACCAAAATCTAGAGGGGACACCATGAGCAGAGTCTGCAGGCACAATGAGTGGTTTGGGAAGCATTTTGAAATCAATGACGCAGATGTGTGTGCACACATGTGTGTATCAGAACAGGGCAATATCAAACCTGATTAAGCTTGCTCTCTTGAAAATTACTGAAAGGTAGATCCTTCCTAGAGTCACAACATGACTTTCCAAAATGAAACAAAACAAAAAGCTCAAATGAAATTAGGTCCATGAGAAAAAGCAACCAGCTGTACCAACTGAAAGTGTTTCAGAGAACATCACTGTTACAAACACTGCCTTGCTGATCCCACCAACACATAGCGGTATCTGTAGAAAAGGCAAGAACAGAACCTAATTACAGTAGTGTTGACTCCAAACATTCAAAAAGTATGAATTAATAGTCTTTTGTTCTTTGCCATAAACTAAAAAAAACCCCACAAAACTACTAGCTGAGAGTTACAGGAGTTTTGTATTTTTTTGTTCTGTGTGTTTTAAAGTTGTAATAATTTTTAAACATAAATTAATTATGATAGAACCATACTAGTATAAGATAAAAAGTGTTGGTGTTTCCTTCTCCATGACTTCAGGCTGCCTGACACCTCCAAGTTAGATAAGTGGAAAGGCACCTTTGAACTATGCTCAAAAATGTATGTCATGGACGCCAGTGCTGTCTTCTCACCACCTTCACCTTCAGACAGCCAGAGTCCTTGCAATCCTTTGAGCTCACTAACAAAAGCAATATCAGGAGGTCCTTCCTTCAGGGACTGTGAGGCTCAGTGCTCATTACTTTTCCCCCACCTCCTACACCTCTATAGAATTTTTAAGACTTTTACACTCAGTATTTCCTCTTATATTCATCAGAGGAGATGAGAGCTATCCTTTCTCATAAAGTCTTCCAGGGTAGGCTTCACCCTTCAGGTAAGATCAGCCAGCCTGCAAAGAAAGTAGAGCAATCACAGACCTTCTATCCTAGTAGCTCTAAATATCAGACCTCTGTGTAGGCAGGCAGAAGCTGCTACTGGTTCCTCTTGTATGCATCCTAGAACAGAAACCAGTTAAAGAGCAGTACCTGCAAACTGGATCTGCAGATGCAACAAAACCGTTCCCATCTCCTTCAAATCTTTGGAATACAACACCTATCCCTCCCATCCTCTGTGCTGTTAGAACGAAAGATAAATGTGCTCATATTTATAAGTACTAACCTCAAAACTATGAAACGTATTTCCCTAAGAATACAGAAGACCAGTAGCAAAACACCAATAAAATCATCCCAGTCATGCCAACAGTGGATCTTCTGCATGACAGCTCATATTTCTATGTTTTTGGAGTCCAGATTGTTATGGCGTTTATGTGCTCCTGTGCCTTTGATTCTCCTCAGCCTTATTGAAGCAATGTGCAAATTTACAGTAATGAGAAAATCAAATCCACCTCAACATGCTAAAATACTGGAAATGCTACATTTTAACTCTTTGTTCATGAGTTTGCTAAAAAATAAAAATCATTAAGGAGAAGCAGGTGAAGTATATTTGTTGCTTTCTGCATAAGAAACAAGATAATCTTCTATGAAAGTCAGCAGCCTAAAAAATAATCCGGATAGTTAACAAGTGTGAAAGCTGAATCGGGGCGGGGGGGGAATTGTGTGCTGTAATAATATTTTGTCATCTTTCTTTCCCTTTACAAGTTTTAAAGTGTTCATGAAAAATATTGTCAAAGCTTTGAAAAAGTAGTCAGGTTATTTCATCAGAAGCAGAACAAATAAAACCCCAACGTCTTACAAAAATTTAACCCTCTGTCCTTCATTTCCCCTGTCCAAATAACCTCACTTCATCTACCAGCCCTCTTCTCTCCCCATCCTGTGCAACCCCCCAGCAAGGAAAAGATAATCCTTACTACAGTTAGTCTGGAATCACAAGCAGACTCTTTGGCTAGCCAGTACACGTCTACTAATTGACTTGCTGAGAGGTAATTAGCATAAACTATTTTTTCTCGCCACTTACTCATTTTCATTAAACTTACAGGAATTTAAATAGGAACTTCCACTCCTCAATCAAGTTTGTCAAAGTTGGGCCTTGCTTTCAGTTGACTTTGGGGATGGCAGACAGATAGACAGTACAGTTGCATCCCCTTCATTCCTAAGGGAGCTGAAGAAGAAATTGAAGTCTCTCTAGCAAGGACCATAACCTGAGCACGCAGGATTAGGTTATAAATTAAACTACAGTAATTTGCTGAACCTAGACAGAACCGAAAGTTTTTCACTAGGAAAAAAGCTCCCAAAAAGTACCTAGCACAGAATCTTGTCTTATAAATGAGTTACTCCATGAAGCGAATCCAGGTTTACACTGGCTTTATATTGCAATTCCCTATTTCCACCCCTCTTTCTGTTGGAGTGTATCATGAGGTCTTGTGTCACACTACCTAAAGGCTTTGCTGCCACCTCATTCTTCCTCTTCATCTCCCAAATCCAGAAGGATAATCCGGATCCTGCTGTGATGGCAGAGCAAGGAGCAGGATGTGTTGTGGTCGACTGAGAACCACATAAGCACGGCCAGGCTGGCCAGTGCAGTTTTCATGGTGGCCAGGAGAAGGCTGAGCCAGCACTACAGCCCTTCTCTCAGGAGGGGACAAAAGACACATCCCTGCTTGATAAAAGCAATAAGTTTTAGAAAATGCATTAAGAACTTCATACTTTTGAGACCTCTACTTCAACAAAACTGGCTGAAAGTGGCCAACGGTTTACAAAGTTACTGGGGTACAGAAGCTGACAGGCAGGTAAACATCGTGATAGCATATCTCTCACTTCCTTAAAAAAACAAACTAAAAAGATGAGGAGGCTCACGTTCACCTGGTTGTAAATGATTTCCTGTCACCAGGCTGTGTTTCTGTGACCCCAGCCATTTAATATGCTTGCTTTTCCGTATGTTGTCTGATAGCGGCTTGGCAGCCACCCTCCCTGTGACGATGACTCAGTGTGCTGCTTTTCCTGTCTTCTTCTATGAAACACATCATTTGATGTGACTAACACAGCTCATTTTGATGAGTCACAGAGCCAGGAAATGTAAAGAAGATGCGGTTTTCTGAAGAGTGCTGTTCAAACAAATGTTCGAAAAACAAAGTTTAAAAATATAATTCTTCATCTTAAAATTGTGCAAATGGTACAGCTCATGTCTACCTACCTACATGGTACAAAGTCCTTTTTCTGTTGTTTGGAATCATTAGTGTCAACTTTCCTGGAAGTATGTCTGATTAATCTGGGAGATGGGTAGGGAGAATACACAGAAGAACATTCTCTCTGTCCATGTTACGAATTTGACACCCATTTTCATTCTTACAGAATCCTAAAAAAGTTGAGCCTTACTTTCTAATTTCTAATCTACAGTCTGTAACTGCTGCCTTTATTCCAGTGTGTGTTTTAAGAAACTTTTATTCTAATTTGATGGGTCCAGAAAAAAAAACCACAACATTTTTTTTACCTGTGCCTACAAAAAAAACAAACCAACACACCAAGACTCTGAATCCACTTCTTCCCTTTTCCAGCCTATAGCTATAACCACAAAACTATTCTTCCCCTGCGTGTGGTTATAGACGTTTCTCTGCCTGCATAGGAAGGGAAACCTATATGGATTTTCACATTTCTTAGTTAAGGATTCTTTATAATAACGGAAGAAAATGGCCAGGGAAAGGAGTCGCCACAACTTTCCTTCTCTCTCTGACCTCAAGCAGCTGGAAACTCCTCCAATAAGAGAAGAGTGGCGAGTGGAGGAGAACCAGGACAAGAATGCTGCTCTTCTGCACAGCTTTCTAGCATTGCTTTACCAGAGTGAAGAAAAATCCCTCTACCACAGCCACTGCTTCGCTGAGGATGTGGAGAGATTACAGATGCTTTCATTACCTTTGTATTCCTCAGAATACAGAAAAGTTTCTTCATCATCTCCCTTGACTAAGCTACTAGCTCAAAGAGCAGGAATGCAGTAAGAGCTTTTCCCCTACCCCCCCTTCTGTCTCCCCAGAAGTTTGCACTGCCGCACACAACGGGAGGTGTCCAGCATTTCTTCTCCTTCCTCCTCGCAGGCAAAATACAGAAAGCTTGTCAGGCAACACCTCAAAAATCACCACTCACCGCAGAAAGGGAATAGGAATCAGCCTAACCAGGCACAGACCATTCAGACTGGACATTAGCAAGAGTCAGGCTGACCTGGTGGGCAATTCTTTGCGAAATAGAGGTTACTACAGCTGCAAGCGGCCAGACCACAGTCAGGTGATGGCGCAATATAGAGCACTGTCACTGCAGCCTTTTTCTTTCTGAAGGCAGAGGCATAGATGAACCAAGCAGCCATTACCTCTTCTCAAATTATGACCAAGTGCATGCATTATAGAATATTTTTCTGAATAAAAATAATGTATTTATTTGAAAATAAAGCGTGATTTTTTTTTAAAGAAATGGCAGAGAACAAAGTGCACAAGGCCAAACTTTCTAATAAATGAGATTTATTATGGGAAAAAACTGCAATAATTGTATTTTCAGGGGAAAGGTCATTATTACTTATAAAGAGGTTAATAGAACAATATTAATAGCTTTTTATAGGGCAAAAGAGATAGATGCAGTATTAATATGAATGAAAACAAGAATGAGGATGCTCCCTGCTACCAAGTTTAGAGTAGAAATTCAGAAGGTCAAATTCATCTTTCATATTCCCCAAAATAAGGAATTAGACAGTATAAAATGTTATCAAGCCTTTTCATTCAGTGAGTTTAACACAAAGTAGCAGAAATAAACTGATCAAAAGTTTTAGCCTGAAGCCAACAATTAGAAGCATGGCTCAAGTTCTGTGTCTCTGGGAGACTCTAAGGGAAGACAGTTGAAGATAAAAGTCAACATGACTCCATCACTGAACTTTTACTAAAGGAATTGCAGCAATTCTGCCTATTTGGCCAATATTATAGATTAGACTAATTTTCTAAGATAATGGAAAATTGCCAGAGATAAAAAATAATTTGCAATATACATTAATAATAATGTTACATTACACATCCGTAACACATTTCATGCAAAAGTCTTGAAGTATTTTATAAACACTTAATTAAGCCTTCCAACACCCTAAAAAGTGGGTGATTTTTTCTCAAATATTCCCCAGCCAGGGAAACTAAGGCAGAGACAATTTAAAGCAAAACATTTGCCTCAAGTAACATAGTTACTAGAACTGGTTACAAAGCAAGCACATAGGAGCGAAGAGAGCATATGCAAATAATACTGCCAAAACCAAATAATTTTGGTTAAGACAAAAAAATGTCTTATTTACTTTCCCAGATTTGAGCACTCAGCAATCTCTTAAATACTTCTGAGAATTTTTTTCCACATGAACATCTTTAAACACATCCAGGAAAATATATTATCTACCAACAAATAAACAGGCAAACAAATAAACAGATAATAGATTTAAAATACAAGTTGCAAGAATATCTGCTCATCCTTATTGGCAAAACAAGCTAAAAATGAAAAAAAATAAAAAACATGAATCTTGATTTTTAATCCCCAGCCTTGACCACTAATACTGATTGTCTCTTTTAGATAGTGTTGAGTGAGGAAGAGAAATCCAAAGGTGATTATAAAGATGGTTCTTAACAACTGTCATGCACATGTGTAAACTGTTAGCATGTTTTAACTACAAGGCTAAGCAGGATCTGTCTAACTAGTAATTCCAGCCTGAATACGCTCAGCGGTACCACACCAGGACTCACAATTATGTAAGTTTGCTATTAAAATGCAAGTTGGAATCAACTGTTAAATCTCCATAGTGACAAATACACTGAAAAGCTGTCCTACTTTGGAAGATTAAATAGACTTTATTTTTGGTTATTGTGTCTAAACACTGCAACTTGCTTTATTGCACTCTCACTAATTCAGTTTTACTTTACCAAGCACCTCAGACAAGAGAATTTACTTGAAGTCAAAGTCAAGCTGGGAAACATATATTTAGGACATCTTTTCAGAATACTGTAATTACGAATGTAAGTATTTGAAGTCAAAACTCATAATTGTGCATGATGAGGGAAAACTGAGGAATCTTTCTGTTGAATGTTTTGGCTGCAAAGGGAGTCGCCAGTCCCACCAGTCTGAGGAAGTTTCAGAGCAGATGTCTGTGTAATATTTGGGATGCAATTTTGTCATGGAGTTAAATAAACAAAACTGAGGACTTCAATACTTACAAAATCCTGATGCGAAATTTATTTTACTAGTAGTACTGCATTGTATATTTGTTTGAGGAAGAGGTTACTTAATATAATGTAACAAAGGAGATTAATGTACCAGATTAACTCTTCAGCTTTTACTTTTGTACTATGTTCTTTATATACTAATCAGGTAAAGAGATGGATAGTAGCATTTTAAAGGGTTCCTGTTCTGTGGTCTATTTCTCTGATTGAAAAGATGATGGCTAGCCTTCCTCATGCTGAATTCATTGCTTTGCTCTATAGGAAAGGGCTTTTGGAAGAAAACCTTAATGTAAGTCAAGACAAATTAAATTGAGATAGTGCAAAAGGCATAATGAGAACAGAAGAAAATATGTGAGAACACATAAGGGCTTAATTTTCCCATTACTAAGGCAAGACTGGGTGAAAGCTAATAAATCACACCAGCACAGTACCACATGGAAGTCAGCATCTTACCTAAATGGAAGTCACAGCTGATGACTGCTGCAAAACAAAACCCAGGATCCCTTAGTATTAATGAGGTACCCACTCACCACGGCTTTTACAAGGCACAACAAAACGCTGCAGAGTAAGAACATTCATGAGTTTCGGCTATTGCAGTGCATGCAGTCTGCAGAGAATCACACAGGTGGTTCAGCTTCCTCAGCTGCTGCCAACAAAAGCAGCCAAGGAAGGACACACACATCTGGGTTCCCACCCCAGCTCTGCCACCTTGTTAGGAAATCACTGCTCTCTAATTCCTCTGGATTCTGCCTGGAAAATGGCTTTCTGTGGGGAATCTTAAAGAGAAGTGGGAGCTTTAAAAAGAGACTTCAGAAACACCCTGGAGCACTTCAGAGCTTGGTAATGAAAGTATTTTGTTTTCTGGGGCTTTTTTTCCTTCCTTGCCATCTTCACAGGTAGAGAAATCAGTTGATTTTTTTCAAATAGAGATGTTCCTTAAACATTTTACTGTTCCTGCCCCTAAAACTGACTCTTGCACAGTCACTATTGAAATCTACTTATGTTTCAAACTCCGTGGTATTATGTGATTTTCTTGGACAGAGAGATGGATACAAAAGAACAATAGACATTGCAAATATTTTAAAAATAAGCTATTTTAAGTCTTTTAATCTTAAAAAGTACTCACTCAATTTAATTACAATTTTCCTCAAGTACTCTGGTTATCAGTAAGTTTTAACCCTCAAAATGTGAATGCACAGGGATTTTTATGGGGGTTTTGGTGGGGTTTTTAACTTCTTAATATTTTATTTATTATAGAGCTGCTGGAGAGGGGAAAATGCCTTATAATGGGACTGTATCTGAAAGCTTAATTAGGAACAGTTTATCACCTCTTCAAATACGCTGAAGAGTTATATAACAAGGCCTTACAATTCCTTTAGATAAAGACAGTTTAACTTGGCTTGCTATGGAAATAAGCTTTATGTAACTATTTTGTCTGTCTCTCCATCTTTCTTTTTTCTCCTCTTTACTTTCCTCTCAACAAAAGACTGAACCATTAACCAATTTGAACTTGCGGGCTAAAAATCTCCAAAATTATATTCCTACTGGTTTCATGAAGACAGCTGATGAGATAAGAGAGAAAGACCTAAATCACTGCCCTAGTTTCCTCTAAAGGAAAACAGAGAAAGTTATAGAAGAAGTGAAAACTTGGTGTGAGATTACTATTTGTAATGCCTGAGCTGCAGAACAGGTTGGCTGCTTTAGATTTCATGGGCTCAGTTTCCTTGTGTGGAGAAATAAATGGACAATTCACTGGCCTAATGGAGGCCTGCTTCACATCGTTGTCTTCTCCTGGATCAGTGCAAGTCAGTCTGCCTTCACTCGAGGCTCAAAACACAGACCTTTAGGAAGCACATAGCCACAACTACAGTAAAGATGAAAGATTTCTGTGATTTTCCATTTCTTTGATTAGTAATACATCCTATATTTTTTTACTTTTAGCTGTATGCAGTGATAATAGCTGGGGGATAATGAACTATCCAGAAGTGCTCATGATGGCCTACTTCAACATACACTGAGGCAGAGTCAGGTCAATGTTGAGAGCAATTTTGAATTTTGAGAGCCCAGAATGATAATCCTTTGTTTATTACCTAAACTAACATCTTGACAGGACAACCTTCCTCATATGGTAAAGCCACTCTACTCAAGCATTAAGAAATCCTGTGGTTCAGTCATAGTGCTGTTGTCTGTCTTTGACTTGAAAATCTCAAGGAGATAAAGTTGTTTGAGACTACCAGTCGTTGTATATGTGAAGTATTCTTCTCCGTTTTGTGTTTCTTATAGATGTATAAGAGATACACTTTTAGCTAAATACAAGCCCAAATGAAAATTCCTGAATTTTCAGAAATATTTGAAAACTGCTGGATTTTGAGAAAGTTTGAAGGCAATCCAAATTCCATGGATTGTTCTTATCTCCACTGGTCTAAAGAAAAAGCCCAGATTCTCATATTTCGGAAGACCTCACATGAAGATTTAAATATGGTAGTCTATGTTCATAAACAATGTGGAAGAAGCTCCGTCTTAATCTAGTCAGAATTTTAATCTAGTTTCATTATTATACTGACTGTCTTATTTCAGTATCTTTATATGTCATTATGCTCTTGAGGGTGAATTTTCTCCCATCTTTTCAACCTGGTTAGTCTACACAGCCGGAGATGAAACTGATCTAACTTGTGAAACACTCATGGCATCATCCTACAGGCAAACTATCATGGACCTACTGCCAATGTAAGTCAGGGATGCAAAATGTTTGTGGTCCATAGGAGTGCTATTTTCTTTTTTCTCTGTGTGATTTTCTCAGTTCTATTTCATTAAAAGTTTTACTCTACTGGTCTACAGCAGTAATTTTTCTACACCTCCTTTCTGTGTCACAATGTTCACAACATCTTAATATGATTTCAGACAAGATTACACAAAGAACAGTTTCACAAGTGTTCGAAAACTGGACGTAGAGACCTTGACAACTGCTTCTTTTGAGATAGAAGTGGAGGTAAAGGTGGTGGGCCTTATGAGATGGCTGAAGCCATATATTTGCTGTAGGCACTAAAAACGTTATTTTGGTATGAGGAAAAAACCCCCCATGTTTTTTACCAAAAGTAAACTCATTAGAAGAGTTACAGAAATACAGGTATGTCTATCTCAGCATGATGGAAAGATTGTACCAGTCATAATCAGATATGTACTCAGAGCATAGCATTCAAGAATCGGTAAAGAAGATAAATATAGTAAAAACAACATAAATAAGCAGTCATTGAAATATCCTCAAACAATGAAATATTTAGAAAAATTATGAAGCTGAATATAGTGCCCCATATATCTGCATGTCAAAAAAAGCAGTAATGTTTCTTGCATTAGTACACAAATGAATAGTTTCATCAAGTTTTTATCCTGATAAAGATTTTTTCTTATGGCTATAGAAATGTACTGAAGTATTTAAATCACCTGTCAAATGTAAACCTACTTGAGCACTGACACTTCAAAAATATAATGTGAAATCAGACATCATTTATACTTGCTACGATTTTACATGTTGTCTTATAACAGATAAATGGTGAGGCTAGGTGCAGAAACAGTAGATTTTCAATTTTAACCTTTTTTCTCACTAATTTCTAGAATGTAATTCTGCCCCCAGCTGGTTAAGACATAGCTGACATAGGAGACTGAAAGTGAGAGAATATTGAACCTATGAACTCTGCTTCTTCTCAGATGATGACTACAATTTGCATGCAAAGTATCAGCAGCTTTACTGTTCAGCACAGGTGCTAATAGATTCTAAGTTCCTTCTGTAAGTATACACTGCACCCTCTTCATTATAGTACTGATAGCACAAAGGTGAAACTGTTTTCAGGAAACAGAGTTCATTGATTGCTCCTACAGAACATTACAATTAATGACATCGGTCTGTGGTAATTGCTACACCTGCATCACATCAACTGAAAAGTACAAATTTAATACACACTCTTTTTCACTATCATATTCCAGAATGTTGCATATATCTACTGCCTGGGATGGATTTTTACATGCCCATTTGTCTTCCTATTGCTCTTTTTCATCAGATTCTAAGTCTATGAAGACAGAACATATGTACAGAAAAATTTACATGACTTTCACTCCTTTTTCAGGTATAACTGCAGCCCATCCTTATCTCCCAGGGAGGAAGAAAAACAAAAAATAAAGGAAAGTACGGCAATAGAAAAGCAGGGAGATAAGTTATTATTATTACCTTTTGAAACAAAAGCTTTCATTCACCCTTCAACCTCTCTCCGCTGTCTTCTATCATATTTCAGGACATCTCTTCTGATGCAGCTGAAGAATAGATTACAAATACCTTCAAATTCATCTAACTTACTTTCCATTCCATATATCACCTTTTCATATGCAGCTGTTTCTGTCACATCAGCAATCCACTCCCTCAGTAACAGCCCTGATGCATCCTTTCAGGTTCTTAGTATTAGTTTTCAATACCATGAAACTAAAGGGAGCGATGTCAGGAACCTTAGCCCCCATATTTAGACTCCGTATATTCAAATAAATGAGACTGGGGAGAAAATATGGTATAAGTGGAAAAATTCATCGTAAATAGCTTTCGTATAACAAGACTCCCCCAAAAAAAAAACGTAAAAAAAAGCATGATTCTGAAAAAAGTCCAGAATTTTAGCATCTACGCAAATGTTAGCATTAGTACAAAGTATAAGCAAAATTAAATGGTCCCACTAGTAGGGTCCCACTGGATGATTACAGAGTCTGGTAATGGCTGCTTTCCATTTTTTTCTGCTGCCTGCATATCCTGGTGTCCCAAGAGAGTGCAGAGGAGAGGGCAGTCACAAGAACACTTGGTCCACCTAAGCCCTGCAGAAACTGAGGAAACGGCACCAGACATGGTGAATTTTGCAGACCACTACAGGAGTATAAACACGAAATGAACATAGTGAGTTTATACTGCAAAGTGGAATTACAAGCCAGAACAGAGCTGCTGAGGGAGCACACTATTGAAGCAACGGGATGTGAATACTCAATCCATTAGCCTTGACAGAAAATCCCTCTCTTAGTTTTGGGAAGTAACAGAAGGAGGAGGAGCACTTTTGGGAGATGAGCAGGGGACAGATCCGCTAGGCACAGGTGGCTGTTAACGAAGAATGCTGGAAGTTCACCAGATTACTCCTTGACCAAGCACTGACCACAGGCTGAGAATGCCAGAAGAGAAAAGTGAACACATGCCTGAAGTAGGAAGGAGCAGACCCTGCCAGCCACATCATGAAATGACTGGATATCACAAAATTATCAGAACAAAGCACGTCTCTAAGGATGCAATGAGAGGCAGGGCTGATGCTATGTGGTAGGAAGCAGGTGGGTATCACTCCTGCTGCATGAGGACGGTGGAATCCTGGTCAATATTTGCTAATTCTGAGGATACGACTATCCCTTGCCCAGCATAGGAAACTTTTTAAAACCTCCTGTACTTGATTTTAAAGGTTTAATGTCTCTTTACCATTTACCTAACATCTCTGGTACTAATTTTCATTTTTCACCAGATAAACCCTGTTGCATGTGAGATTTTCCCTTATATTCCACAGCAGCTGGAGTTTCTTTGTTTTCCTCTACCTTTTGCTTGTCACATAGCAGTGCTTATGAAAATCGTCCAATGAAACGAGCACTGGAAAAACTATCTTCTCTACGTTGTCCTTTTAAAAGGACATTCATTGTGCCTGAGATTAGAGACGATCAGGAGATGAAGTTAGGAGAGGGGCTGAGCACGCCCTAAAGACATTCAGAACAGAACTCTTTGATGAACAGCCAGGCTGTGAACTACTGTGTCTGCAGAGAAAAAAATCCAAAAAACGGAAAAGCAGGTAACTTCCAGCCTGACAGCAAGGATCCAATAAAAAAAAAAGTGTTCTCCATTACATGTTAGCTATTGTGTTGTGATTATTTTCCACGTGGCCAAATGCTCTGCAGATTCATCTAAATACAGCTGCCCTCATCTACACCAAGAGAAAATCTGGGTCATGGTGTGACTTTAAATTATGTTCCTAAATACTTGCAAAGTACATAAACCATGCAGGCCACTGAAAAGAGCGAGAGTAGCCGAAGTAACCTCACACATTTCCAGTCTGAGGATTGTTCGGTGGTTTTTTTTTTTTCCCTTTTAACCTTTTAATTTGAAGAATACCTCTATATTATAATCCTAGCAGCTCTCGTTCCACAGCCCTCTTTTACACTGTTTCCTTGACACACTACCCCGACCCGCACACACTCCTGAATTTTTTTTTTAAATCCTGGCATAATTTGTGGTCAAAACTAAATCCAAACTGAGTCCATCTGGGGAAAGTGGAAAAACCTGAACTCCCTCTTGTTGTCTTGAACATCCTACGGTTGCATAATAACAAAATGCCTTTGTTCTCACAACTAAAGTATGCATCAAGAATCAAAGAAGCAAGAAAAAAAGGGAATGTTCCAAGCTATTACTGTAACAATCCAATTACAATGCCTATCAAACTTAACTTCACAGGTTATAGCTCCTAATTGCCTGACAAAAATTGACACTTCAGTCGCAACAGCATAATATAATCAGAGTCCAAATTAAATTTGATCGTGGGCAGAAAACGATGCTATCATTCGGCGGCATGGAAACAGGAGATCAACTAGCATGATATCAAGGATCAGAAAAGAAAATTATTCATTAATGGCAATGGTTTTCTGATAATGGAAATGACACAGTTCAGACGGCTTCGTAAAAACACTATTAATTAAAAAGATGATAGACCTAACAAGGCATAGAAACCAGTGGAACCTTTCTCTGTGCTTGTTAAGGTGAAGGATGACAATGTTTGAGAACAGAAGTTTATGCACTTTTCTGAAAAGTATTCCGCTGATTCTGTAGCAAGTTTACTGGTTCTTGCTTAGTGAAGCATCTTTCTCTAGGGTGCTATGTTATAGGGCCATAAAAAGTGTCTAAGGCCATAATATCACATTGTAATAAGCATGAATACTACCAGCTGTAAAACAGAAGGGTCCAATTCATAAAAAAATGCACATGGGATTTTTGCATACTCCCAAGAAAAAAGTGCAGAGAAAACTATTTTATTTCCCTGTGCAAGCAGCTCTGTCCCCATTTTACTTTAGAGATATACAGAGGTGATTTACACTGAAGAGTGAGCAAGCCAGAAATCCACCCTCAAAAGTTTCCCTGAGCAAGAAAAGCAAAGGCCAGTGTCTCAGATTGCTGAAGTTCAGACAACCCTCTGTGTTCCTTACACGGAGCTCCAGACATTACCACAATAAAAAACCCCAATACAAACACAATGCCTAACACAAAAGCATTGTGCTTGAAATAACCATCCCAAAGGGTTAATCACTATATCACTGAAACCACTGGGTGCTTTGGCCACAGCTGGAATAAATCAAACTGCTGGTGCCCAATTTGAGGAAGAGAAAGTCTATTGGCTTGCTAACAATCCCCATGATCTCCTCCCATGCATTACGTCTGGGCTCTACACCCTGCAGGATGGGTCATTGCCCAATACTCAAAACTAAAACTACTCTTGAGAACCCTCACCTCTTTCTTCTTCTGAGAGAAGCAGATGCTCCCCTGCTGCAATTCTTTGCTCCACAGGCATCTGCTTTGGAAATGCACCAGCATAGGCCTCTAAGACTTCTTGCTGTGGGAAACCAAAGATTCAAAAGCCTGAAAGTAAACGACTTTTAGAAAGAACAGGAGGGAAGAAAGGGCAAAGACAGATGCTTCCTTGCAAAAGGATGACTTAAAGCATATCCTCCTGACCCTAGAATGCTACTACAGTAGGTTTTAGCAAATCAGAGACCCAGGAACAAATCTCATGTTCCTTAGATTTTCTAACTGAGCCTCACTCAAATCCAGAATGCATCATCCCAAGCTGCCTTTTAACTTTCTTCACCTGATACGTAACACCCTTGAAGATCAACTCACTTAAAAAAATAAATAAATAAAATAAAATCACAGAACCACAGAATCACAGAATGGTAGGGGTTGGAAGGGACCTCTGTGGGTCATCTAGTCCAACCCTCCTGCCAAAGCAGGGTCACCTACAGCAGGCTGCAGAG
>Ga0065711_1036250_pt1 | contig 21250 bp, 17 predicted proteins | sample Hoacrofraction12_FD_59098 | JGI IMG/M metagenome (GOLD analysis project Ga0065711, IMG submission 59098) | Hoatzin crop microbial communities from Cojedes, Venezuela - Epithelial fraction 12 v2 (version 2) | ecosystem: Host-associated > Birds > Digestive system > Esophagus > Crop | place...
CTGCTGGCCACACTCTTCTTGATGCACCCCAGGATCCCATTGGCCTTCTTGGCAGCCAGGGCACACTGCTGGCTCATGGTTAACCTGTCATCCACCAGGACACCCAGGTCCCTCTCCACAGAGCTGCTCTTTAAGAAATAATAATATATATTAATAATATATATTGATAAACAATATAATATATATAATAAATTATATAATTTTATATATAATTTATTATATAAAATTATATAATACGTGTCAGTTAGGCTGAGCAAAATAGCTTCCTGTTGCAAAATACTTGGTATTGAGTCATAAGCAGTAATATTTATTTGTATTCTTAAATTATCAAAAATTTTATTTAGTGTAAGTGCTGGATGATCCAAAGAGTAGAGAATCTGTCTCATCTGAGTAGCTCTGATCTGCCTAAAGTTGAAACAGTAGCTTTGAACTTTCATTGTGTGACCTGCTAAAAATCAGAGTTGCTCATGTTTAAAGCCTTGGGCATTATCTCCTGTGCTGAGTTTGTGTGGCAAGGTTTTGGTACCGAGGGGACTACAGGGGTGGCCTCTGTAAGAAGTTGAGAGAAGCTTCCCCCATATCTGATAGAGACAATGCCAGCCAGCTCCAAGACGGACCCACTGCTGGCCAAGGGTGAGCCCATCCAGGCTGAGCAATGGTGGTAGCGCCTCTGGGATAACGTATTTAAGAAGGGAAAAAAAAAAAACAACTGGCTAATGGCAATTGCAGCAGGAAAGAGGAGTGAGACGATGTGAGTGAAACAACCGTGCAGACACCAAGGTCAGTGCAGAATGAGGGGGAGGAGGTGCTCCAGGCACTGGAGCAGAGATTCCCTTACAGGCCATGGAGAAGACCGTGGTGAGGCAGGCTGTCCCCCTGCAGCCCATGGAGGTCCACGGTGGAGCAGATCTCCACGTGCAGCCCGGGGAAAGACCCCATGCCAGAGCAGGTGGATGCCCAAAGGAGGCTGTGACCCTGTGGGGAACCCATGCTCAAGCAGGCTCCTGCCAGGACCTGTGGACCCGTGGAGAGAGGAGCCCACGCCGGAGCAGGTTTGCTAGCAGGACTTGTGACCCTGCGGGGGACCCACGCTGCAGCAGCCTGTTCCTGAAGAGCTGCAGCCTGTGGGAAGGACTCATGTTGGACAAGTTCATGGAGTACTGTCTTCCGAGGGAGGGACCCCATGCTGGAGTAGGGGAAGAGTGTGAGGAGGAAGGAGTGGCAGAGACAACGTGTGATGAACTGACCACAACCCCCATTCCCCATTTCCCATCCCCCTGCGCTGCTCAGGGGGAGGAGATAGAGAAAATCAGGAGTGAGGTTGAGCCTCTTCCTTTGGGAAGAAAGGAGGGGTAGGGGAAGGTGTTTTAAGATTTAGTTTGGTTTTATTTCTCATTAGCCTACTCTGATTTGATTGGTAATAAATTATTTTTCACCAAGTCGAGTCTGTTTTGCCCGTGGCAGTAATCAGTGAATGATCTCTCCCTGTCCTTATCTTGACCCAGAAGCCTTTCGTTATACTTTCGCTCCCCTGTCCAGCTGAGGAGAGGGAGTGATAGAGCGGCTTTAGTGGGCACCTGACGTCCAGTCAGGGTCAACCCACACACATACTCAGCTCCTTCTCACAGTCTCATGTTTTGCCTTTGAATGTGTAAAATAATTGTCTAATTTTAGTTATGGTGTCCTTCTAATTAAGCAACTGGTAGGTGGATCTGTGTGTTTGCATCTGTTCTGCTTTATCTGTCACTGCAATCTGGAATTTATGAAAAACAAATTGAAGGCTACTCACTGATAGTGCATTATGCACACCAGTTCTTTGACATCTGATTCAATTCACAAGAAATCTACATAGCATTTAGTAAATAGGCTATATACACCCCAACAGTTAGAGAGCTCCCATCACATCTGAACAAACTGCTTTCTTTCGAAAGGTGCCAGACATCTGCTCCCTTAGTAGAAATACCTTCAGTCCTGAAAGACAACTGACTAGAAATGTGGCTGGTTGAAGAGATTTGCTTAACCGTTTTTTTCAGTACACTTAAAGGAAAGGGGGCATCATCCTCACTATAGCCACAATAGCTCTTTTGGTCCTATGTGCACTTATTGAGAACAAATTAAATTTGCTTCTCCCTGTACCTATTTCTGTGCTTTACTGCATTTGTCTTAACACTGTATTTAGATGCACTTCAATTATTCCAGTTTTTTAATACTTCTGTTTGGCACTGTAATTCACAGAAACCCAGCCGATATTTATGGCTCTTTGCAAAGTTAGATCAGTTCATGTAATAACCTCCTCTGTGACCTGCTTATAATTTAAACTCCTTAGAGTTCAGTCAGAAAGTTTGATAGAATTTTGATAGAATTTGGAGAGCAAACACTTTATAATTTCCAGTCCTAAAGCTTATCTAATTATTTGAAGCTTTTACTTTGCTTTATTATATACTTCTGTAACAGTAAATGATCTATCTGGGATTATTGGCATTACTTGAAAAAATTGCATTTTATGCATAAGTTATCAAAGTTTGCATGGGTAGTTCAGTAATCAACTAATCATCTTGGCTCCACAAAATTCCTATTAAAGTCTCCAGCTGTTTGTACCTACTGAATGTTACTCCAGGATTTCTCTTTCTTCTATTTGTTTTTTTTTGTTTGGTTGGTTTTTTTATGAGTATTATCATTGTGTAACTGCAGGCAAATGTAAATAAAACTCGGGTACCCCTTTGGATCTCAGTCAAGTTCTGTTTTGAACAGAGTGATTGGGGTAGTTTTGTTCATTTCTTACAGCAGCCAGGACTACACCTTACAGGTTCTACATTTATATGCCTTCCCAGTTCGCTTACTGAGTGGCATATATCCAGTAAGTTACTACTTATCATACCATCTGCCAGCTTCACAATCCACAACTACTTAGCAGTACTGGCCCAAGGAAGTAATTATTAGATATTCTCACTCTGTGGGTACTCTTTATGGAACAAATTTGTAGTACAGAAAGCAGAAGGCATCATCTCATGCAGTTTATGGCACACCTCACTCTGGAAGTTACAAACCTTTATTTATTCATTCACTGCTGAAAATATAATATGCAGAGTTCCTAGTCTTATTTTTAATACAGTAGAACACTGTATGCTTAAAAGAAAAGTGATAATACTGATGAGAACTAGAACTTGGAGGTCCTTAACTTTTTTGTCACCCATCTTTGCCTCATTGAGGTAGACAGGTTTTGCTCTAGATTCCCTGAAAGAAAATCAGAAACAAAGTTTTTAAACCCTTTCTCTCAAAAATAACTTGAACTAAGAACTTAAATATATGACCCTTAAAAACATGGTGATGATATTTTAGTACTTCAGGCCTTCCTGTATGCAGAAATACATTCTTAGCTATAGCTTATCTTCTCTTTTACAATGACAGTGTTCCTTTGGTACAGCAGCATTAATACTGAAAGGAGAATACAACATAGCAATGACAGAATGAAGCCATTTAAAGGGAATGCCTTCTGTTGCAGGTTATCCTGAATGCAGAAGAGGCTTCATATTTAAATATTTAACAGATTTTCATTTCTAAATAGATGTAACATTACTGAAAACTCTGCACACCTTTTCTTCTCAGTGGTTGGATTTCAGATCCAGAAATGTTCCATGAAATAAGTGTTCCCTTGTATAAATGTGAAGTTGTTTTCTGTAGGAGGAGGCACGATGTTCAGATTCAGTGGGGTGCCAGTTTAGTAATTTTGTTCAAAGTGCATGGTGAGAATAATCTTTCTCCTAAAATGAAGCACAAGGATAAGTAATAACTTTTTATGCATGATAAGCATCAAAAACATGAGCCTGCTGGTCTTTGCTTTTCATTTTTCTTTACCTTTGTCTTTAAGTCAGAGCCTCCTGCAGTGTGCACACAATGTGATCAATAACCCAATAACTTTTTTCATGCAGTAATTATCTCTATGTGGTATTATCTGAACACTGTTTTTCTTTATTACCCAAAAGATGCAGGAGATATTTATATAACCAGCTGATCCCATTTTGGATGAAGCTGCTTCATGACAGCAGGAGAGAGTTTGTTTTAAATAGCCTTTTTAACAAATGCTGTATGGAAAGCTACTGTAGGCAGTACTTTTTTCTAAGGCAAAAATTATTCTAAATACTTCTGTGCACTTAAAACTTTATATTTAATTAAGTACAAAGTAAATGGAAGTGTCCTGTTAATTAACAGAATTTTAAGAAATTATGCTAAGTGAGTGTCTTTTAATAAAAAAGCCTATTCAGAAAATAGGTACAACTGTTCTGAAGTTCCTAGATCATGACTGTACTACTGATTTTTCAGACTGAAGACTTGTCTTAAAAAATAACATTCCTATCTGGAATACATTCTCATTTCAATGTCTTCTAATTTTCACAGATTGAGATCTTACAAGAGTCACGAATGATGATTCCAGACTGTCAGCGCAGATTAGAAGTTGCACATGCAGATCTTACTCAACTACTAGTAAGTACAGCACCAAAAAACACTGATCAGTAAATGCTGCTGATCAGCATTGATGCTGATGAACCTGGATAAGCATGCTTGTCTGCAGTGCAATTGCAGCATATTAGAACTGGATTGAAGAATTACCTTTTTATAGGTCCTGAGACTAGTGTCCTATAACATACCAATATTTCATTTTAGATAACTGTCTTTGCAGGCTTGGTCTTCAGTCTATGAAAACTGTGTGTGTTAGAATATTAGAAGCTGTCTTTAATGGAATGTACGCTCCACATAAACTTAAATATTGAACTAATAGAATGGACTCTGAATTCCTGTGCTAGTTGCATGATCAGAAAAAAATAGTTCACCTGCCTTAGGTGGTTTTCTAGATTATGCAGATTTATGTAATATGCTTGTAGTGAACAGAAATAGTGAAAATACTTTCTTACTACTTTTATTATGCTATGGGCAAGAAAAGAGACAGCTGAGTCCTTGCCAAGTACAGCTTATATGATTTATCAGTGAGGTGAGCGCAAGTGCCACATTTTTATGATACGAGTATCTGCAGGAATACATAGTATCTTGTACAAATATATTCACTGGAACTATACCAAGCCTGGAGACCATCAAGCTTATTTTAAAAGCTGACTTCCGATCAAGAATTCAGCTACACATGTAAATACTACTGTGAGGTTGAAAATACATACCCTAAAATACATACATCTGATGGCTAAAACACAAATCCCTTCTCAAAGGAGAACTCGAGGTTTCTTATCCTCAGGTAATATGTCTCTACTGTTTTCCAAAACAGATCCTCCGTATTTGGCAGGATTTAGGGTCCTTTTGTCATTCAACTACTTACTTCACAGTTAGCTGGTCTAGATTTCAGTGGCATGCAGAAATGGTGCTATTGATCCATACAGTGTGCTGTACAAAATAAAGACAAGGAATGGCGGGGAACTACTATTGTTGTTAAGAATTTGGAAGTCTTTAAGGGTTGCTTTCTGTGCTTTGCTTGCCTTCAAGTGCTTTTATTAAAATCATTTGTACCGTATGTTTTTTCAATTGTGAGTTTGCCTAAGCTTTTTCATAATGGTACTCTTGTTCCAAGGTCTGTTGTTACTCATTCCAGTTATGCTGTCCTTGGTTTTAAACATTTAACAGAATAAAATAAACATATGCCTAGGTCAAATCTACTCACACATGACAGCCATTATCCTAGACCTTAAGTAGGACAAAAGAAATTACCCATGTTTTGAATCATGTAGAACTAGTGTTTTCAGCAATGATATAGCCCTTGTTTCACACAATCATAAAATGGTTTGTTTTGGAAAGGACCTTTAAAGGACATCTAGACCAACCCCCCTCAAATAAGCAGGGACATCTTCCCCTAGATCAGGTTGCTCAGAGCCCCATCCAGCCACACCTTGAATGTTTCCACAGATGGGTCGTCTACCACCTCTCTGAGCAACCTGTTCCAGTGTTTCACAACCCCCATGGTAAAAAACTTCTTCCTTATATCTAGACTAAATCTACCCTCTTTTAGTTTAAAACCATTACTTCTTGTCCTAGATCACTACAGGCCCTGCGAAAAGTTTGTCCTCATCTCTCTTAGAAGTCCTGTTTAAGTACTGAAAGGTCACAATGTCTCCGCGCAGCCTTCTCTTCTCCAGGCCGAACAACCCCAACTCTCTCAGCCTTTCCTCATAGGAGAGGTGCTCCAGCCCTCGGATCATTTTTGTGGCCCTCGCCTGGACTTGCTCCAACAGGTCCATGTCTTCCCTGTGCTGAGGGCTCCAGAGCTGGACACAGGACTCCAGGTGAGGTCTCACCAGACTGGAGCAGAGGGGCAGAATCACCTCCCTCAACCTGCTAGCCACGCTGCTTTTGATGCAGCCCAGGACACAGCTGGCCTTCTGGGCTGTGAGCGCACATTGTTGGCTCATGTCCAGCTTTTCATCCACCAGTACCCCCAAGTTCTTCTTGGCAGGGCTGTTCTCAATCCCTTCATCCCCCAGTCTGTATTGACAGTAGGGGTTGCCCCATCCCAGGTGTAGTACCCTGCACTTCACCTTGTTGAACCTTCTGAGGTTCAGCTGGGCCCACTTCTTGAGCTTGTCCAGGTCCCTTTGAATGGCATCTCATCCATCAGGCATGTCAACTGCACCACTCAGCTTGGTGACATCTGCAAACTTGCTGAGGGTGCACTTGATCCCCCTGTCTATGTCACTGATAAATATATTAAACAGTGCTGGTCCTAATACAGACCTCTGAGGGACACCACTCATCACTAATCTCCACCTGGATACTGACCCATTGACCACCTGCCATGGTTTAACCTGGCAGTCAGCAACCAGCAACACATGCCTGCTCATTTGCTTCCCCCACCCCCCCATTCAGTGGGATGGGGAGGAGAAATGGACAAAAAGTAAAACTCATGGGTTAAGATAAGGACAGTTTAATAAGACAACAAAGGAAATAATAATACTGAATACACAAAAGAAGCAATATGCAATACAATTTTTCTCACCACCTGATGACCAATTCTGCAGACAGTCCCTGAGCTGTGATTGCAGAACCCACAGGTTTCCCAGAGGTCATGGATTTTGCTGAACTCCTGGAAAAAGGGTGAAACTTCTGGAAAAGTTTCTGTCCCCTGACCAACCCCCCATTCACAGGCTGAGCATGCCATCCATGGTAAGGAATATTTCCACTGGCCAGCTTGGCCCACCTGCCTGGCTGTGCTCCCTCCCAGCTCCTGAACACCTGCTCATTACCTGAATGTGGGAGACTGGAGAAAGTCCTTGGTTTCTTAGCAACAACTAAAAACTTCAGTGTATTATCAGCAATCATCTTCTACTAAGTCGGAAACACAGCAGCTACTGGGAAGAAAATTAACTTTATCCCAGCCAAAGCCAGGACACCACTACCCTCTGCATGCAGCCATGCAGCCAATTCCGCATCCACCAAACAGTCCATCCATCAAATCTGTATCTCTCTGATTTAGAGAGAAGGCTGTTGGGGGGACCATGTCAAAGGCCTTACAGAAGTCCAGATAGATGGCATCTGTAGCCCTTCCTGTGTCTGCTGATGTAGTCACTCCATCATAGAAGGCCACTAGGTTGGTCAGACAGGACTTGCCCTTGGTGAAGCTATGCTGGCTGTCTCAAATTACAGCCATGTGCCTTAGCACAGCTTCTGGGAGGATCTGTTCTGTGATCTTCCCAGGCATAGAGGTGAGTCTGACAGGTCAGCAGTTCCCAGGGTCCTCCCTTCTACCCTTTTTAAAAACAGGTGCAATATTTTCCAGTTTCCAGGGATGTCATCTGACTGCCACGATTTCTCAGATATCATGGAGAGTGGCTTGGTGACTCTAGAATGCATCTTGTTGGGTCCTATAGTTCCTCAGGTGATCTCAGACCTGATCTTCTCTTACAGTGGGAGGGACTTTGCTCCCCCAGTCCCTACCTTGCGGTCCATCCACTTGAGAGGTATGGAAAGAGAGATTGCCAGTGAAGACTGAGGCAAAAAAAGTTGTTGAGTACCTCAGCCTTCTCCTCATCTGTTGTTATCAGTTTTTTTTCATAGTTACCTTCTTAAAATTAATCTCACGGCAATTATTTTCAAAGTACTCAAAAAATTTGTTTTTAATTCCAGGAAAATGAGAAAGAATTGGAAGAAGCTGAAGAGTATAAAGAAGCACGTTCCATACTGGAGTCAGTGAAGCTGGAAGCCTAGAAGTTTTTCAGTACTTTCTTTATATGCATTAGCACTGGGTCCATTCCACACTTTGATTTGACTATGGCTCTATTACTATTGTTGACTTGCTAAGGTTCCCTTTATGCAAACCAGCCTTTCTCTAACTGCAAGATGCATCAAATAAAAGATGTTCTGAAACATCTGTGTGTTGCATATTCAGGCAAAATAGAAACATTTCACCTCAGTTACAAAAAAAAAAAATAAAGCAAATTTAATGTAAGCATAATAGTGTAGTAGCTAATATACAGAACATAATCTGAACAATTCAGTCTAAGAAACAGAGTTCAGCTATGTAAGGAATGTGAGGGACCAATAAATACTTTAGAATGAAATCGAATCACAGAATGGTTTGGGTTGGAAGAAACCGTAAAGATCAACTAGTTCCAGCACCCTGCTGTGGGCTTTAGAAGCACCTTATATTTGAAATAATTGCAGGCCATTATAGCATAACAATTTGTACTGAAAGAGGAGATGGACTAAATGACCCTTCAAAGTCACCAATATTTTTTCTATGATGTAATTTATCTGTAATTTTATCAAGTATCTAGTCAAGACCTAATTAAGAGCTGGTTCCAAATCTTTCTCGGTTTGCCTGGAGTTGATTCTTAGAGCCCAATTCACACAACTACCATTGATCGAAATTCTGTTACTTTTTCAAGAAATAGAATTTAGCAGCTGACTAGTATGTTCTTAGCTGGATCTGCTGGTAAGAGTTCTGGATTGAATGCTTTTCCTGAAAACACCTTGGCCTAAGTGAGGTTTTTTTGAACAAAAGCTCAAACCCCAGAAGGTGAAAGAGAACTAATGGGTAAGGGAACAATGCTGCATCTGCCTGGAAGACCACTAAAACATTATGTACAAAACCTGTGGTTCTTTCAGAATAGCTTCTCTAAACAGCAAGCAGTAAGTGCTGATGATGAACAAGAAAGCTTTTTACAGTAGTTTTTCTAGTTTGAAAGTATTCTGGCACGTTCCTTAAAGGCAACACAAAGCACATTGTACCTTTTGTGTGGTGCTATATTGAATACTCTTAATAAAATTTTTTGTTAATTTGTCTGAGTTTGGGTAAACTGCAGTTTCAGTACCTCTATTTGTGTACCTTAAGCACACCGAGAGTAATAAGTCTACTTCGCCACCACTCTTAAGCACTGCTCTGACAAATTATCAATACTACAAGGTTTCTGATTGACTGCAGAATGACCTACTTTTGAAGTGACCCCAGACCAGTACTAGACAGTGCTTAGAGGTGAAACCTTTTGTGACACTGCTATGGTTTCATAAGAGTACATGCACACCTTCTTACCAGCCCTGTGTCCTAGGCACGTAACTGCCAAACAGACACGCTCCATTCACACCACAAATGAACTGCTACTGACGGGAACATCTACCTTTGAATACTTATTTCAGTCAGCTTCTTCTATGGACCTTCACCAGGAAAGGTAGCTGGAATGGACAAGCATGTCTTTTAGCTGACTGGCTGCAGTCACCATAACAGTAACTCTACATTTGTGGCCACTGAGTGGAGTGCAGTGAATAAATGCTGAGCTGAAAAGGGGGTGTTGGGAGGCATTGTTTCTGCTGGGTAAAGCAGAAATTAAAAATTACTCTTCTTCAGAAAAGATAATCCACACTTCAGGAAAACAAACCCATAGGAAATGACGTGCCATTGCCAAGTACCACAGGAAATGCAGGTCAGCATAAAAACTAAACAGAGGGATGACCTATAGTGGCTGATGGACAACAGTTGTGACCTCTGTCCTCTTCAAACCTTGTCACTAGCTTTACTGATGCCTTTCAAAGTCTACCTGAGATTGATGAGCTGTATTTACCTTCTCGTATGATGGTACACACTAATTTATCACTCAGTTTTCATGCTGCACTCAATGCATTTTTTACATCCTGGACAGAGGTACTATCAATTATACCTCTCTTGCTGGTAGAACATGTTTAAGAAGTTTCTCAATTATTTGCCAGTTGAACAAAACGTTTGTGTTACTGAAGATTATAGCAGAACAGGAGTCCATGTTACCCTGACTAAAGAAATAAAAGACGTGATTTGAGAAGAAAAAGGTAGACTGAAAATAACAATTTGGAAGTAAGTTACCGTTATAAGTTCTGTGCCCATTGCTGTGCTCACGTGCTTGCTGGCTACTACCTGCTTTGAAGTTTACCCTTGCACAGTGAAGATTCTTGCCGTTTGATTCAAAAGATGTGCTGCATCTGAAATACAACTACAGAACAAACTTGGTACCTTCACCAGGAAACAAATATTTCGTAAGGCCTCATTTATACTGCATAATCAAAACTGAAAGGAGTGTCAAAACTCTGTCCTCTAATTAAAACTCCTTCCTTCACCTGAAAAAATTCCACATCTAACTGGCTAATTTGTAGGCCAGTTGCTTTTGTTATGTTACTAAAAATGTTTTAATTAATCCAAAGCATTTTCTTACCCAGCAATAATTGCCCAAGGCTTCTTTGACGGTAAGTTTCTTATATTCATAAAAGCAACCATGATTCTAAAACAATGTTTCTGATAGGCCTCTAACATATCACAGCTCAAAATAAAGTCCCTCAAAATAGTCTGCATGAAAAGCAAAACTGTGCAATTTGTTAGCATCATCTTTTGGGTTTTTGTTTTATAGCGTTCATGTTCTGGGAGCAATATCCAGAAAAAGAATTTAATTTTCTTCTGAAAACCACAGGTTGTAGTCGAATACGTAAGACAGGGATCCAAGAAACATCCACACTTGAGTACAAACAATGGGAAACACACCATTAAGCCACAAATCCCTTCCGCACCCCTACTCTTCTGGCTCTAACTGCAGTAACTAAGCTGCATCTCTCTCTCTCAGATTTGCAACCCTGAACCTGTGCTTAGAGTCCAATGTCTACATCAGTTACTTCTTCCAAAACACAAGCAGAGGAAACAGCTGCCTCTGCATCCTTTTACCAAACAGGTACCACTTCCTTGAAATATGGAAATCTGTTCTTATAATTGGCCACACTGTACTAGAGACCAACCAACAGAAGACGACAACTGAAATTTTATACTAAAATATTTTGGAATTACTCAAGAAGTATGGGGAGCAAGGCAAAACACAGTCTGGTCCAAAAGCACTTGCACAAGGAGCATCACTATGTACAGGTCATTTCTGGCCATCGCTTATTAGCATAAAAGGGAAGAGACTGAATAATGTGGTTTTTTTCCAATCAAAATATTGCTCATTGAGTTGAATTAGCTGAATTTCACCAAGATCACACAGCATAGGTTAAAAGGAGATTTATCGACTGAAACACATTTTCAGAAGGCACAGAGCGTGTATCGGATCCAAGACTTAAGTTAACATCCGACAGAATAAGCCTGCAGGGATATAATTAGCCACAAAAAAAGAACAAGGTACATCTCCAGGCAGGAGGCTCCAACATCTTTTGAAAAGCAGGTAGACCTAACTGTTTTGGGTTAAATCCTCAAAAACCATAAAGGTGGTACAGCACATCCTTTTCAGAAGTCCTGCTAAACACCCTGAGGTAGGGAAAGGGGACGGACTGCAGAGTGCAGAGTCAATTAGCGCAGTGCCACTGAATCCAAGGGGAAGCATTTCATAAATGTCTAATGCTTATGGATCTGCAGAATATAATGTACCCTGTGCTACAAACAATTCTGACACACTCTGTCACATTTTTGACTTTCAGGCAAGGGAAAGGTTTGAGCTTTCAGAATCGCATTCACAAGAGGCAATAAACTAAGCAAGAAGTTTCTAGCTAGCAGGAAATGTCAAGATTAGGAGCAGGCAAAGTACGGCTTTATCGGGCACGTAGAAGACCTATTTTCAAATCCTTTCTGCTTAACCTAAAGTAGAGGCTTGAATCTAAATCTGCCAGTTAAAAAACCCAAAACACACAGAGCTGTTCTGGTTTTGCTTAGAATAATGTACTGTTTTTGGCAGCCAATCTCCCACACCTCTGGTGAAAGCCTTCAACTCTGAGTTGCAGTCAATCCCACATTCCTCCAACTCCAACTGAACTGGCTTTAAAAGCCCAGGCTGAGACCTCTCCCACCAAATACCCAGCACTGACAGCTCAAAACAGTCTCTTAGAGAGTGGCGGGGGGGGGAACAAAAGCAAGAATTCGAGTCCTTGGTCTAACTCAAGCAAGCAGAAGGGTTCAGATCAAGGGAAATGCTTAACTACTGGGCAATACTTGCCACCCATTCCTGGGGTCCTCAGAGTAACCACATTAGGAGGATACTGCTAATACCCCTCTTACATGGGCTAGTTACCAAAAGTTTGCTACTAGAATTGAAGGGTCTGACCACCCCAAAAGATGCAGTTCTGTTCAACTGACCCATATAGCAAAGCAAGTGAAAGAGGAAGTGCGTTGTATTTAATATGTGGGTGATACAAAGATGTTCAATATCTTGAAGGACCAGATAAGAAATCTAAGGGCTTCTGACAACTGGATAAAGTTGAGAAAATTGCATTTCAGTAAGAGCATATTTAAATATGGAAAAATGCAAAATGTTATATGGCAGCAGAAATTATCCGAGGCACAAACACAGCAAAAGGTACAAGCTAGACAGCATTTCTGAAAGAGACATAAGGGCTTTAGTGAGCTATATGCAAAACATCAGCCTAGCTCACAAGACATGGGCAACAGCCCTTACGCTCTCCTTCATATTAGTAAGGCTTCATCTAGAAGCAGCATCACAGCTAGAAGCTACAATTATAGGAATGAACAAACAGGAAAGATTCAGAAGGGAACAGTGAAAACTACCAAAAAGACAGAAAAATGGTCTCCGAGAAAGATGGAACAAATCCAGACGTTTTAGTCTGGACAACACCAAGGGTGGCAATGGTGTAATAGTCTTCAAGCAGATACAAGGCTATGGAGGAAAGGAATGAACTTTTGCTCGGCATAAAGAGTAAGACACAATGAGCTTCAGTTACATTGAGAAAAAAAAAAGTTGGAAGGGTTCCTGCCTTCTCACAAAACGGCTAAGACAAATGAAGCTCTGGAACGGACTGCCCAGGCAGGCTACTGGAGATACGTTCCTAGGGGTCTTCTCTCAACCAAGCAGCTCTGTCACACATGGCACGGGGACAGCTGATCCTGCCTCATAGTTAAGCGCTAGGGAAAAGCATCTGAGGTGGACGGAGCAACCATCCGTCCCTCAACAGCACTCACCCCCTTAGGCTCACCCACTCACACAGCAATGTAGAAGGTAAGATTCACGGCACAGCTGCAGTGAACTACTCTGGCATCAGCGAAGAGGTGATCCCGAGAGCCCCCTCGAAGGGGAGGATTTCAGTGATACATACCAGACCTTTCAGACCTTGCACTGCACATTGCAGCGCAGTGGATTCAAGGAAGCTGAAAATGGTCCTCCTGAACGAAAGGACGAGGTTATGACCCAGATGATGTAATTTTGTCTGGCTTCCCACTTTTTATTCACATTTCTGAACACTCACCACTAATGCAATGCCAAAAACACCTTAAATTCCCACTTGCCAGTAGTATTTATTTTGTGCACAAGCGACTCATTCAGGCAAAAATACGAGGCCACAGGTTTGGACTGAGGCTGGAAACTGGAGGATGGAGCTTGCAAAGCACCAGAAGTGAACTGCTGGGCTGCTGGAAGCAACTGGGAGAGAAACAGCAAATTCAGCTGAAAGTCTCACCCTTAGTACAGACTCAGAGCAGGACTGCAAGCTTGAGGGAAAGGAGAGCATATGCTGCTTATGGCCTAGCCATCTTAATGGCCTTCCTCCCACCCGATCTCTAGAGCACCCACTCTTTATAAGGACACCACAAACAGACAGGGAGAACCACTCACTAGGTTCTCTTCCATGTGCAGTCTTGGTTATACTCTGTTATTATACATAACAGGGGCCTCATGATAAATCCAAATGATGGGCTTAGGGCTTCAGAGGAGATGGCACAAGAGATGTGAAACTGCCACCTTCCTCCAGTTTTGTGAATACGTATTCCACCACAGTGAGAAAAACAGCACTTTAACTTGCAGATTACTTGCTAGCACATCCTAAGATCCAGCATTTCAGAGCAAAGGTCACTGGACTTCACCAAAGTCCAAAATCTAGAACCACTTCGCATAAACATTAGCTTTAACGGGAAGAACGAAAACCTCAACTCCAAAACAGTTTTGTTTCCTTATTGTTCTGAAGTTCCTGTAGCTGTCACATTAGATGGAAGGAAACCAAATGACCCATAGAAAGAGGCTCAATTAGTAAGGTTAACAGAAGCTGAATAGGTTGAAATTGGAAAAATAAGCACATTATTTATGTATCAATTACTACTTGCTCCCCATTTCAACAAAAGGAAATAAAATTTTCTCATCCTTTCTAACAATCCAGAGGCCTCCTCCTGCCCCAGCATAATTAGTGGTAAATTTCACCACAGCTCTCCATAAGCAATCAAAAAGGCTACCTAATTAAAAAAAGTAATTAGTTTACACAGATAGATGTGAGTGGGTAGATTAGTTTATGAAAATAAAATGAAACTCCTCTGGATGCTTTTAGTGACTTGGCTTCCTGCTGTTTTACAGCTTCTACACATTTGCAAGGGAGTGGGTTTAAAAAAAAACAAAAAACACTCCATTTGCAAACAAAGATGGTACCTTTCAAAACCAGTTGATCAGACATACCAATTTTATAATTTGTCCTCCGTTTTCAACATAGAAAATAAACTTTATATTTTTGCACAAAAATCAATGCCTGCACAAAAGGACTAACACATTATGTTTCATTCTCTCAGGTCATTTACACAATACCTAGGTGTCATCATCCAGGTGCCAAGCTGAACAAATGCTGAACCTGGAAAAGGAAGGCTTAAGGGCTATCACTCACCACACCACAGGATTTGTAACAAGCCAGAACAGCTCCCAGTATCAGACTAGACCAAGGGCTCTTCCACTCAATCATCCTGCCACCAGCAGAAGCCAGGGGAAACACCCTGGGCAGGAATGCAGTTTTCTTAGGGTGAAAATCAACCCTCACACTCCTGTATGCCGACTCCTACAATTTCCCCAAATGCATTGCATCGTTGTGGCAGCAGCAGGGAGCTGTATTCTCTCTCTCTCTCGAGCTGGGGGACACAAAAGCCAGTAGCCAATATGCAAGGAAAAAAGTGTAGAAACGAGCATAACAGCCATCCTTGATGAGAACTCGGAAGCTCTGCCAAGAAGATCAGCGAGTTGGGAAACTACCTCCCTCAAAGGCTTTATCATGGCCAACAGATAATGATAGACCTCACCTCCATGAACGCATCAAATACCCTTCGTCACCTTCAAAAAAAAATTGCAATAAAAACTCTAACCAGCACAAGAGAGCAAGGTGCCTTCTGAACAGTGTGAAAAACCAGAACCTAAACTGTTACTCTTAGTTGAGCAAATTAAACAGCTGTAAACTTAAGTTTTATCCTCCTTTAAATTAAGAAGCTATACATGAAACTGAACATTTAAACAGTGATATCAAAAAAGATACAACTACCTATACTGAATTCTTTAACTGATTGGTTGTTAAAGGATCCAGAGACCAGCTCTCATTTTGTTTGCCATTGCTATTTTTGGAGTGCTACCCCTTGATTTGAGGAATATTGAGTCAAATGAAAATTTCTGGCTAACGTGCACTCATCAGAATCCAAACTGAAGACATCTGAAATTCCACACGTACCCACAGGCACAGTATGTGGAACAAGTGTGGGGAGGGGGGAAGAAAAAAAGCTTTCGGAGTAATCAAGATTAAGCAATTTTCACATCAAAGTTAACAAACCTCAGATTACTTGGTCAAACCAATTTTAAATCGGTAACTATCACATTAACTACACACTGTTCAGCAGCCCACATAAAGGGAGATGGTGAACCTAGTCCATTTCTGATTATTATTGAGCTTTTCCAGAGACAACATCTAAAAAGCCATCAAATTTGGTCCTCACTGTGCCAGAGTGTGTACAAATAAAGGCAAAAAGTAATCCAAGCAAGTCTATGGTCTCAATGATCATGTGAACACATGTATGAGACATGCAAAGACTTTCAAAAAAGGTAACCAAGAGCCTCAGCAAGGAAGAAACAATGGTGGCCACGCCATCTGGCCACCACTGAAAATGAGCTTCTTTCCACAAATAGGCAGAGTTGAGACTGCATTAATCTGGAAGAATGCAGTCTTACAAGAACAAATGACAGCTAGGAGAGCAGAGGTGACAACAGAAATCCTGTAATACCATACAGTAAATGGAACGTTGCTAAACTATGAAGGGTTCCAAGGCAGAGCCATTTCTCTCATGGGTAACAGAGGGACAAGAGGGGAGAACCCAAGTCCTAAATACTGGCCCCTTCAAACGAGCCTAGAACTGAGCTGACATGGAAACTAAACTACCTTCCTATCATGAAACTATATTCTTATCATTAAAAGGAGTACTGCCAAAGCAACATCAAGACACACCACAGAAATGAGAAGTCAAGGTAAGGAAGGTCATGCAGTTTTGCCAAGACTATGCACGTCCTGTGGATAAACAGAAGATTCCAGTCCCTTCTGCACCAAACATGTCACCATGTCACCTTTCTGAAAGGCTCCTATTCATTTTTAATGAAAGATTCAGCTGGAGCTAGACCAATACTCTCTATTTAGACTTCCAAATATCAAACTTTACTCAAAAGTTGCAACATCATCAGCTGCCTACGATCGAGAGCACTTCACAGCTGGCTTAATTTCAAAGAGAGATGCTACTCTTCATACAGAGGTCCTTCAGAAATGGACAATTTACTTGCAAGTTCTACGTCTCCTTGATGAAGCTCAAACAGGAAAATATAAGGAATGTTCTGTAGCTTCAAAAGGAAAACTCACAGAGTGGCCAGATGCTTGATGAGCCAGACACAAGACAAACTACTTTGTTTTAGAGTGATTACTAGGCAGAGCAGCAGACCGCTATTTGGGCCAGCTTACAAATAGCACCATAGTTTCATTTTGTTGTTCTTCAGCAAATCAATTAGTGCCTCAAATCTTTAGTTCACTTTTCCACAAAAACAAAACAAAACAAAACCCACAACTTAAGTGTTTTAAGTTTTGTTCTCCCAGTGGTGATGTCAGGATTATTTCAATTTAGTACTTCTGTCCTCTGGTGAAAGCTAAGCGAAAAAACTACACTTAACTGAAGAAACAAGAAGTACTCTATCATTAAGAAGTTTACACTCAAACACACAGGCTTCAGAACTCCTTCACAGGTTTAAGCACAGAAGTTAATCATCCCAGAATATTTTAAGTATGCAGTATGTTGTATTACAGGTAGTTAATACTGTTAATCAAGCAGAAGCAGTTATTCTTTTACAAGAGAACACACACATTGCAACATCAACATGTGAAGAGGTACTTTCAATCTCTAGATGGTTTTTTCCAAGTCTTCTGCACTAGAGCTCAGGTTGTCCACAGCAGTAAATCTGAAAGAAGTGCCCACGTGGAGAGGGCGGGATGAAGAGTAGTAAGAGCTGGAGAGCCTATTGCCAAGTAGTTGGACTAACTCTGGATGCATGCATGAGAGCTGGGCTCCATGCAGAGAATGAATACAAATGTGTACCTCATGCCAAAAGGAAAACCATACCCTACCCTCCCAAACCCAACAGCTGCCTGAAAGCACATACACTGTGCTGAAAATGGAATCGTGGCAAGATGATCACAAAGGACAGAATGCTTTGCAATCCAGGGTAAAGACCTTATAAAGATGTCACAAGACAAAATGTTCATCCCCTGTCAGCTACCTTTTGAGCTACAACTAGGTGAGAGAAGTTTTACCAACACTTATATACAGACAACCCTTCTTTGAGCTCTCATTCCCACTAGGAATCTCAATAAGCAGTCCAAGGAGCCCGCTACTGTTTTCAAACATTGAGTTCAAAAAGGAACACACTTACCCTGACTGTATTGGGCTATTTTATCTCTGCCTCTCTAATTCTCCCCCTGCAGAGCAGAAGGAAGGCATGCTCTGAAGACAGCATAAGAGAGAAGAGCAGTGACAGCTGGGAGCCTTCTGAAGCAAAGAAGGCCGTTTGCAGGAGGTTTCCTCCCTCAGCATGTCACCATCCCCTACACTAGGCTCTCTCTCCCGCAGCCCCTCACTGCTTCATTAGCTGTAAATGATGTGGCTTAGGAAGGAAGCAGAACTTTATTAACATTCGGAGAGGCCAGCATTGCACACGGAGTGTCTATTTGCTGATTACTGGCAACCAAGCCCTACATCGTGTTCTGGCTTCCTCCCCAGTTTGGACACCCCAACACATGACTTTCTCTCTAGTTCCTCGCCCTCAAGGAGCGGAAATGAATAATAACACCACCCTTGCCTCCAACGCTAAAAAAGGACACCCACTAACTCCAGTCTAAAACCACTCTCACGCTGCCCATCTGTGGGCCTGACACCACCAGAGTATGAGGGTGGCAGTATTTATGACGGAGTTGCTGGACTTGGTGACCCAAAAGGCCTCTTTCAGCCCAGTCTTACAAGATGCCACAGCTGCTATCACGTTCTGCATCTTCTGTGGCTACAAGGCTAAACTCTTTCATGCCATGACTCTCAGGTGTTGGTTTCATGCAAGTTTACCCACCTAAGTAACAGCAACTATTCTAGGCTGAAAGTAGCCCACCTAAAGCAAACTTCATCTATGCCAGGCGCAGATAAACCTAGTCAGGCACCTACCACACTTGTGATGCATTATTGCTCCACGGTGTTGACTGAAAGCCTCTATTAATCAGATGAGTACAGTTTGCCCAGCGCTTGTCACTAGGGGATGAGGCACCTGCAGTCCGACCAGCTGCAATCACGAGCACACACGGCTCTTTCAATAAGGGAGGCAAAGGAGGTTCCAGGGCTCTAATCATCTCATGCCTGGTCACTATCTACAGCAAAATAAAATACTTTTTCTCTACAGTACTCCAGTCTCCAAACAGACTATTTCTCCCAAAAAGACCTTCTGCCCATTATAAAATTCGACACCTCCTTCTCAACTGGAGCACAAAGGAAAAACGGCTTTCAGTCCTGTAGCTGCTCCAGTAACAGAGGATACAAAATTCTGTGTGCCGAGTCCCAGCTCCCCTTACAGCACCCTGCTTACAGTAAACATCTGCTACAGTTAGCCTGTGCTTTCAGTTGAGAAGGGACATTTGGGTTTACACATGAAGAAGTCCACAAGAATTAGGCTGAGGTTTGTACGATTTCTTGCTACAGCTGGAGCATGAGAACACTGTCCCACATTCATGACAATTTCAGGAGACAGAGATGCTTCTTCTTGCAGAATGTCATTTCAAACACTGTAAGCTGTAACTGAAATACCAGCCACGGGCCATGCTAACCAGGAGGAGAGGCACGTGCAGGCAGAAGAGTTTGTGCCTATGCAGAGAGAACGCAGATTAAGCAAACAATGGTAGAAGGTCTGCTCAGACAAAAAGCTGAAAAAGTGTTTTTTGAGAAAACATTTATTTACCTCTTTCCAGCCAGCAGCAGTATCTCCCGAGAATCCTGACTTTATTTTTCTCCAAACATGACTTGCAATTACAACAGAACCAATCATCCAAAAACCCAAAATGGTTTTTCCTAGAAGAAAAAAAAAAAAAAAGCAGATTACAATCTTATGAGAGCTGTCCCTTAGGGCTACTTCAGAATTTCTAATGTGTCTGTGGTCATAAATGTAAGTGCTACCAACAGGATATCCTGAGCTAGATTCTGGCTGGCCTTGGCACATCTCCCCTGTCTCACAAAGGACCAAAATGGGAGAGACAAATGTCACCATTTGGGATGTACCTACATAAGCCGTAAAGAGCTTCAGACTACAAGCCACTCTGCATACACAAACATACTGAAAACACAGAGACAGGCAGTCAAAAAAAACCCAAACAAACCGAAAACCCAGCCAACGTCACCATGGTAGAAGAGCAGGACGAGGGTTCAGCCCAGGGGCCACCGCTGCTCCTGGGAGACTCTGCTCCCCCGCCGCCGAACACAGCCCTCCTGTGTTATTCGCTAATGTCATGCAGACCTTTTTCCTAATCAAGAAACTTGACCTTTACCGTCTACTGCAGGTACCGCGCTGAAAGGTGAAATGTTTTTGCTGATAATGAGAACAAAATGCAGATTCCATCTCCTTTTTAAGTTACTGAGAGCACAAGCAAAGAAAGAAAAATACCCTGGCTTTTATTTTATTTTGGCATTTCATATGCGAGCCGTTTTTCTTTATCAGACTACAAAACACCAGGACGTGCCCAATTTTACACTACTGAAAACAAAACAAAAAGATGGGGGCGAAGGCAAAAACAGCGCATCTCCCTCCGCCGCATAGCCGCGCCAGGGAAAGCCCGGCAGCCTGCCGCCCCGCTTGCCTCCATTTTTGTTCCACACAGCGGCAGGCCTTCGCCGCCAAACAGGCCCGCTCCCGCCCCGCCGAGCCCCGTCCCTCAGGGGCGGCGTGACCTCGCACTGTCCCGGGGCCACCCGCGCTGGTGTCACCGCAGCCTCTCCTCCCCCGGTGCCTGGCCTGAGCGTGGCCACCACGCCCCTTGCCCGCCCGCCTCCAGCCCGGCACTTGGCGCATGCGCGGCAGGCGGCAGGTGGGGCGGCCGTTTTGGCGGCTTCGCGCTTGCGGTGGGTGAGGGACGGAGGGAGTGAGCGGCTTGGCGCCTTTCCGTGGGCGAGCCGTAATTAATTTTCCTGATTAGCCGTTTTAGGTAGAACCCGCATTCCCTGGCCCCGCCGCTCGCCCCTGCTTTGTTGCCCGCAGGGAGGGCGGGCTGGCGTTCCCCCAGCTCTGGCGTTTTGTTTCCCAGCCGGCTGGCGCGGTGGCCGCGCACGGCGAGGGGGGGCTGCGCGGGAGGGCCGCGGCGAGCGCCCGGTGCGGTGGGAGGGAACCGTTAGGCGTTGCTGCTGCTCCTCTCGTTAAAAATGGCCGCGCCGGTGGTTTGGGGTTTTTTTTTTTTCAAAAACCGGCCGCGGTGACGGCGCCCGTCCTCCGGCGAGCGGGCTGGCGGGGCGGGCCGG
>Ga0065711_1009355_pt1 | contig 21248 bp, 9 predicted proteins | sample Hoacrofraction12_FD_59098 | JGI IMG/M metagenome (GOLD analysis project Ga0065711, IMG submission 59098) | Hoatzin crop microbial communities from Cojedes, Venezuela - Epithelial fraction 12 v2 (version 2) | ecosystem: Host-associated > Birds > Digestive system > Esophagus > Crop | place...
TGACAGGCTGGAGAGGTGGGCCTGCGTGAACCACATGAAGTTCAACAAGGCCAAGTGCAAGGTCCTGCACGTGGGTCAGGGCAATCCCAAACACAAGCACAGGCTGGGCAGAGAGTGGTTCGAGAGCAACTCTGAGGAGAAGGACTTGGGGGTACTGGTGGATGAGAAGCTCAACTTGAGCCGGCAACGTGCACTTGCAGCCCAGAAAGCCAACCATATCCTGGGCTGCATCAAGACTATTGTGGCCAGCAGGTCAAGGGAGATGATTCTGACCCTTAACTCTGCTCTCGTGAGTCCCCACCTGGAGTACTGCATCCAGTTCTGGAGCCCCCAACACAAGAAGGACATGGATGTGTTGGAGCAGGGCCAGACGAGGGCCACGAAGATGATCCAAGGGCTGGAGCATCTCTCCTATGAGGACCGGCTGAGGGAGCTGGGGCTGTTCAGCCTGGAGAAGAGAAGTCTCCAGGGTGACCTTAGAGCAGCCTTTCAGTACCTGAAGAGGCCTACAGGAAGGACGGAGCAGGACTTTTCACAAGGGGGTATAGTGACAGGACAAGGGGGAATGGCTGTAAACTAAAAGAGGGCAGATTCAGATTAGATATTAGGAAGAAGTTCTTCCCTCTGAGGGTGGTGAGGCCCTGGCCCAGGCTGCCCAGAGAAGCTGTGGCTGCTCCCTCCCTGGCAGGGCTCAAGGCCAGGTTGGATGGAGCTCTGAGCAACCTGGTCTGGTGGAAGATGTACCTGCTCATGGCAGAGGGTTTAGAACCAGATGATATTTAAGGTCCCTTCCAACATAAACCATTCTATGATTCTATGATTGTCACCAACTAGGCTACACACTCCGAAGCAGGGTGCAATTCAGTCCTAAGTTAAAATGTTTGATTCATGAAAATCTGTTTTGCTTGCCTTAAACTTGGTATATGCCTCTCCTTTTGCTACCTTACTTGTCCACAAAACACTTTTGGCATTTGGGCACGTCAGACGTTATTTCCTGGGCAGTTCTGAGCTTACTGAGCCCACCGAGGACAGAAATGAGTAAAAGATCCTCCAGGCTCTTAGCAGTATCTGATCCAATAGATAGACTGGAACTAACACACTAAGAAGTTAGCGGTCCCCTGAATGCAGTGCAGATGAGCTCTTATTGATATTCCAGGCTGTGCTTGAGCCTTTCCTAACACACACTTACCCAAAAGGCAGTGGCTTGAGTTCAATTGCTTCCTTGTTCTGTGGGATTTAATATGTTTACCCTTAATAAATTGTAACACTGTCAGCATGCCAGCAGGCTTCTCTCCACAGGACTAGCTGCTCTTTGAAGAGGAAGAGAGAGGTGAAACTTACAGTGTAACTGTGCTAAGTGACAGATGAACAGGAACAGAGGGGAAAAGGTGAAATGTAGAAGGAACTTCTACATCTTTTGTTTATTTGTTTTACTGTTAAATGTTAAAATAATTAAACATAAATAAGAAAACACTCTCTGTCTAGAAAAGGTTTTTTAAGTATTCAGCCAGAATTTAAATTAAGAGAATCCCTGCACATGCTTTTGTCTATTTTCACATTTTGTGACTATTAGCAGGGAAACCTTTAAAGCTATTTCTTCAAATGCTTTTCTCCAGTGTTGAATTTCTGTGTAAACTTAGAGAAAAAGGGCTAAAACATGTTGAACTTCTATCATTTTTGCAATGAGATGCCTTGCTGTCTCTGGATAGCAAGCCAGCCTTTTCCTTCATTAGCTTTCCCATATCAACTTGCTGCTTTAGCCCATGACAATTCATCTGCTCAGCTTTTCATTACCCAGTTTTTGTAGGAACAAAATTCAGTGCAGCTACCTCGCTGCGCATGTGGGCTGGCCTTCCACACACTGCCAATCTGCACGTAACAGACCTTGGAACAAACAAACAAAAGATGTATTCACGCACTGGTTTCTAGTTCCAACCTTTCACCAAGACCAAATGCACTTAGAGGTTACAGTACTAGATGTATACCAGTACTGCAGGTTTTATAGATTTCCTTCATTTGACTTGAATCAGCAGCGGCATGCAACATTTCTGCAAAGAGTACAGTCTGGTTTTGTTTGTATTGCCAATAGCCCATAATTTCCTTTTATTACCAAATATTTGGGTGGGTTGTTTGCTTTAAAAAAACAAACAGCCCTGTTTGTTCTTAACTGTTTCTTCTTAACTTGAAATAAAATCTTCCTTATGGAATTGTCTCCTCATTAAAGCTGTTAGTTACAGAGACTAAAATGACCAGACTAACATTTAAAACTATATCTTCTGTTGTATAAATTCTACTAGCTAAAGCAATGTAAGCCAATCTAGTCTTCTTTTTCCAGAGTACACTGCAGCTAATTCACTTAGTCATAAAATGGGAGCAACAAGAAGTCTAAATGCCCCCTTTTCCCAGTAGTGTGCATCTGGCTTTGGAGCAGAAGAGGCAGAGCTTGCAATACCAAAGCCGTGACTCTTGTTAATCCTTGTTAAATCCTTGTTAAAACAGCTCTGCCTGAACTGACTACCTGCCAACCTGAAGATACAGACAAGGCACACAGGGCTGACCTACAGAGGGAGTAATTGGGGAAGTGTGTTAAATTAAAATACAATATTAATTCTCCAGACAGAAATATATACTGCAAGCAACTGTGTGACTGCAGAACTGTGCCAAAGGACGGAAAATTCCCACAGACCACTACAGTAGGAGAACAATTTAGTTCTGTTTATGCATTCATACAAATTCTTAGTCCAGTTGTGTTAAAGACAGTTATACTTCACAAGCTGCTTAAAAGAAGATTTCCCCTCTGCCCCGCAGTCACTGACAAGTCAAACCAGAGAGCAAGCCAGCAGCTGTTGCATTTGTCTCTGCTCAGAGAGCATCTATGCGGAAGAGATGACAAGACTGCCAGGTCCATGGGCAGCCAGACACTGAATCACGATCCATAACTGCAGTGGCCAGAATCCAACCGTTTCATCATATCAGAAGGCTGAAAGCAGAAGGCATGTAGTGGCATGTAGTCAGTAGAGGATTAGAGAGATGCTGTTTATCTTCTAACTGCAATGAGAATATGAGTTTATATCTGTTGTCTCAGATCATCAAAAAGCTGTAATTTTTCTTTGTTCTTTCATCCTTTTTCCTTTCTTTCTGTACTCTTTAAACAGGGCACATTTGTCACTTTCCAGTTAATTACAGTTACAATTTGTAAACTAACTCTGTAAGTTTAATGAACCATCAAACATTAGTCAACATAAATACATTATTATAATTCTGTTCCTTGATGCTTCCTGTAGTTTTCATTTTCTCTGCTTCTAAAAACACATTTTCTATGTTTCAATTCCTTCTGTGTTCCCATCATTCTTCCTTCGTCTAATTTCTTCATTGTCATTACGGCAAGGCAAACAGAGAAAGATAGATATTAGGTCCATTAAAAAGAAAACCAGAAAGCTCCTTCTTTGCCGTAACTCATAAACAATCATTTTCCTTTCATTTATTTTTATTTTTTTTCCAGTACTCAAAGCTAAAGATAATTCCCAGCATCACTGAAAGTTATGGTCAGTTCCATTCCTTCATGGATGCTTATATTAAGTAGAGACTTTGTCAGAGAGAGTAAGCAGAGGGGAAAAAAAAAATTATTAAAAAATAGTAAAACTTACGCTATTTTTCAGTCTTTCATATTTATTACTGCCTTGATATTTTATATCCCTGAAATTATTTGTTCTTGTTTACATATAGTGGAAGATCATGTTAAAACAATCATTCTTTTGGTCAAAATTTAGATGCTATGTTAAAGGAGGGCAGTGTCGTAACAGCAGATTTGGAATTAGGATCTGCATATGTTCCTGAAGAAGAAGAAAGAGGACTCAGTGAAACTGTTTGTCAGCAAGACGTGGCCTGGATTACTCTATCAAACAGTGCTAACAGGTTTGAGGGGGAAATGATGACACAGAGATGTCAACATTTCAATAAATTTCTTAAAAATCTGCTCCCAGTTTGTTGGCTGATCTGTACTTATTTGTGCATCCAAAACGTAGCCGAGAATGACCAATTGTACATCTTTTGAATGTGAAGCCTTCAAAACACAAACAGGACTTCAAGTAAGTCACGGACACCATCCATGGACAAGTTCTGAAGTAACCCTGAGACAGTGGTGTCACTGAACACAGCTCCCACTAAATGTGGGAACAGCAGTAAAACTGTTTCTATGCAGTTATGACCAGGATTATGACTTTAAGTTCTTCCTGATTAGTTCCATGATGTACATTGAAATCTATCACCTTCCACAGATATAATTTATAACTTTATTGTGTAATTCTTTCAAACAAGAAATTTGTTCCTGTAAATTCTACATAATCTTGATCTGGACAGAGCATTACCAAAGATGTGAATACATCTTTATTGTCACAGACAAAGTGAAAAATCCTTCTCCTCTAAAAACAGGATGTTTCCTCAGTTCCAAGAAAACAATTAAAAGCAAATTATATGCCTGATTTAATTAGATTGTAAAAGAGCCACCTATGCTATTTCTTGGGTTAAACTAAAAGTTCTTAGTATTTTCTAGTGCTGATTACAGCTGCTGTATTAAGTCGGTCATAATGTATTTTCAAAGAATAAAGGAGACTAGGATACTGTGGTGCAGAGTGCTGCACTATAATGGTACTTAATAAAGACATGATGCAATTAGTGATCTGTTTTTCACAGCCATTTCTAGTACACTCCTAAAAAAATTAAGAGATTCAAAGGTTAGTTATCTAAATTTATACAGAAAAGCACAGTGTCCACATTTCCAGTTAGCTGCATTGTGTGACCCACTAGAATTAATACAATAGGCTACTTGTTATTAAAGTGAAGGATCAGAATTATTTGATTAGGAGCAAAACCAGGGTTCATCTGTTTTCTGTTCACATTTGCATTCATAGTCATACGCTCAGTCCCCAGGAAGATAACAGTACTGGAGCGCTATAAGGAAGCTAATAGCTGTGCTGAACAGGGGAACCCAAAGCACAGTAGCAGCAAAAGTAAGGCGACTTAGTCCCATTAACTTACTGAATGAAAGCAAGGATCACACTGTCATAAACCACCTTAGCTTATAAATATTCTGGATTTACAACAATATCTGGAAAGTAGAATGATGATCTGGAGAAAAGTAGCTTTGGGTATGTATTGTTCTTCATTACTGAGCACTTCTTAACAAGCTCTCTGAGCACAAAACAGTATCATGTTATTCCCCAGATCTATTTCAAATGTCACTTCAGTGACAGAAGCTCTTGGCATGCTTGCATTAGCTTGGCTACTATCAGCAATGGCACAAAGTTTCCTGCCTCTGCTTTATGGACTGCTCTTGAGAAAAGTCCACATCATCCTCTTAAAGCAAGTGAGACACTTTCCTCACGCATAAATCAAATGCCCTTGGTTTTTCCCTTTTATAGAGATGCTACCATTATATTACCCCTTCTATCCAAACACCCCTTTACAACACAAAATACTGTACACAAAACATACAAAACTAGTACTGCTGGCAGAAAATAGTTGGATAAGGCTTCACAGAAGAGCTGAAGAAAAAAATTAAGGTTTTTCTGCACATAGCCCATGATGTGCAATAAATGTAATAATGTTCAGGTGCATACCTGTGAGCAACGAACAAAATAGTTTATTTAGTAGCTTCTTTTTCCTCTCTGATCTTTATCTGCTTTGTTTCAGTTTACTATATATAATAAACTTGTTTCCAGGCTAAGCTTATGTATGTTAATCTACTTTCTTGCACTTCAAAGAGCCCTCTGCATTCTATTATAAAGCTCCTGCTAAACTTTTCCTCAGAGAAATCTATGTGAGGACAATAATGTTAATATTAGTTTCCCTTCAGCTGTGCGAACAAAGAAATACCGATGAAACTTCAGGGAAATACATAGATTGGTGCAAAAGAAGAGGAGGAAAGAAGTTACATTCACAGTGCTAGTTACTCCCAGCAATCCCTTTCTGAGCCCAATGCTCAACTAAACCTGCTGTAGAAAAGCATTCACCTTCATGCCTGTGCTCAGAAACACATGGCATCCATAAATGCTACTGGTTCCAGCCCAGAGCCGCAAGCTCGGCTGGCAGCGATAACTACGTGCACAGATGAGACCAACTTTTTATCAAAAAAAAAAAAACCCAACCAAAACAGTAGGCCTCTCGGTTGTGAAGTAAAACAATAAAAACCACTTGCAGAAGAAGGTGAAAACAAATGGACAAAACCTCTGGAGAGTCACCTAAACTTCCACTGAAAGGTCTACTGACTTGTTGAATCCCTCTTACACCTAATAAAGCCCCTTTTTATCACTTACAAATGTTTATTTTTCACATAGGTTTCATACCCATGCCAACATCTTCTTTAAGCAGACTATTAAAAACTGTGCAATGTGGTGAATTTTACAAAAGCCACAGCCTCATATAAAACAGCGTCAAAACACTTCAACAATTTCTGGAGCTGTTCTTCACATTTTTCAAAAGTATAATGCATTTGTCAGTGCACTTTTTTCCCCTCACAAGTAGAATTCAAGTTGTTTCCCACAGATTCTCCTGGGTGGCCTAATTGCTCTTCATCATAAAGCAGAAAACCAAAATCAGTCTGATCAACAGTCTGATTAATGATGAGAACAATTTCCAGCTATAGCCAAAACACATGAATGCTACCTATTCCTTCTTATCTTATCCTGAAGTTCTCATTTATTTTACTGGAAAGAGTCCTAAATCACCTTGAGAAGTAGATTTATATGTGTCTGTAGCACAAGAATCTGTGGAAAATTTCCAACCCAGCAGTTACGTCATAAATATCAAGAAATCATGTAAGAACCAGTAAGGATGTTAAATGAAACGTGTCAAACAGATTTTTAGTATCATCTTCAGTCATACTAAACAGAACTGAACTCACATAGTTCAGAATATGAACCACACGTGTTATCTTAGCATTCATCAGCTTTCATCCCTGAAAAGCTTATGAGGAACAGCTAAAAGCAACTTGTTATTGACGTTAATACTACCAAAGACAACACTTTTAAAAGAAATATGAAAAATGCTTGCCAAAACCAAGTCTTAAAGTGATTCATATTTCCTCTAAGACTGCTTCAAAAACAAAGGGAAAAATCTCTCCCTTCAAAAACTCCAAAATAACCTCAATCATGAGAATAGTTGAAACTCATGCTTTTCTTTGAAGTAATATAATCCTGTTGAAAGGGGATTTGGAATTTTTGTCAGCTTTTATATCATTATTCTTTCATACATCTTCTATAAATGATACGCAAACCACAAACACCAGTAAGTATTTGCCAGCTACATAAGTATGCCCTCTATAGTGCAGATGCGGTTTATGCCAACCTGCCACTGCAGTTCCTTGAGATGCTTTTTGCACAATCTTCATCCTTAGGAAGCATTAATGATGAAACATTTCAGTCACCATGCCTATGGGAGAACCAGTTACTTTCTTTCCTCTCTCCTTTGAACATTTCCAAGCCATAAGCTTGGAACTGATGACACAAACACATCTATTCCTCTGGCACAAAAAGCATAATGGAAAATCAGAAGACAGATACTTTGTTCTGGCTGCCAGGCTTCCTCCTATCGCTTCTTCAGAGCCAAGTTAATGATCAGGAAAAAAATTGAAGTGGGGCATAAATGTGCTGCATCCGTCTCCAAGAACTCCAGCTGAAGAGATGTAGCCATTATTTCTTTTCAAGTAGCTTCTTCATATTTGAGATGTGTTGTTACGCTACTGTAAAATTCTAATCGGAAAATAAGTACTGGGTTGCAAATCCAGCATTACAACACGGAGCACAGGACTGCTAAACCTCAGGCCGCATTTTTTGAAAGTGTGGCTAGGTCCATGCTATAACTTACATTCCAAAAAGGGCAGGTCTGGTGCATGTCACAAGGTGTGCTAAAAACCCACAAACAACAAAATCAAATCTCATATCCCCAAACCTTCCAAACCCAGGCCTTACTTTAAAAAGTAGCTACTAGATAATAATGAAGGTGATCTAAACTGGCAAAAGTTCTCTCTTGTGACTTTACAGAATACACTTCAGAGGTGCTCAAAAACACGCACGTAGTCTTTCTGTCATCTGAACATAAAAAAGGTTAGATGTGTCTCAACTAAAAGCAGAGAAAAACAAACAAAAACTGAAATAAGGGAAAAAAGAAAATCACAATTTAATCGGTTCAGGGTTTAGGGCCGGCACTTATCACACTTCTGAAACTAGAGTGTTTGATTTGACATAATTCAGAGTGCTTCTTTTTAATAAGTCCTGTTGCAGCTATGGCATCTTTTTCCACGAGTGATCATTTTCAGAGATTGTATAAAAAAATAATCTTCCTCACAAAAATTGTTGGCTTTGTTAGGAAGGCATCTTGGCTTTAACCTTAATTCTTAGTGCGGACAGATTTCGCTTTTTCACTGAACATATCTGCAAGCTTTTTGAACAAAATCCAGCATAAAACCAGAATTAGAGTTGTTCTGTTAAGTACAGTCAAATTTACAAACACCCATTCACCAAGATCAGAATGCTGTATTCAGTCTTAGCATAATATTCTCTGTGCCTTTCGGGAAAAATTAAACCAAGCTAAGGTTTCAATTCTTGCAAGTGAAGCAACTTCAGTACATTTGCTGCTTTGAAATTGATCCACCATTCAAACCGCAAATGTAAATCTTAATAGCAATTAGTTACTTTGAAGCTCATTAAGACACCAGATATGTACCATATTCCCACAGCAGTTTCTTTCCACAACATCTACTGATTTTCATGAAAATTTGTTTTCCAAGATACATAATGGTAGATGAAGCAATCTCTATGCCAGTCCAGAAAATTTCTACCTCTGTTTTTCATATCATAACTAGTGACCAATTATCAAAATATACTCATCTACTTGAGGGTCCTCCATCTAGTGGCTAATTGCACCGGGTTTAGTTTTACCCTCCGTGACATCTGTGCAACCTTGACTACAGCACTAAAAACATTACTGGGTCTTAGACCACAAATCACTAACATTAGCCAAAGGATAGTCTAAAGAACTATTCCCTCTCAAGTAAAGGTACTGAGAGGATTAGAAGACAACTAGTCTTAGCACATAATGCGGCAGTATGCAGAGATTTACTGATTGGCTTTAGTATGAAAAAACAGACAATATTTTTGTTCAGAAAATGAGAGGCTCATAGTTTGACACTATACTCAGTTTATAGTTCTCTTTCTCCCTTCCAAAACCTGCATTTTTTTTTTTTCATTAGAGCAGTATAATTCAGGACTCCAAAGATATTTAGACATGAATGATACAGAATTACTCTTAAAAACTAGCACCAACTATAGGTCACTGTGGCTCTACCTTATTTGTCTGAAGGTTGAATTCTGGGAAGCATCAGGAATCTGTTCTTTGGCATCTAAACCAAGACCCTTCGTATTTCATAGGATCAGGCATAAAAACATATTAGGATTATTCCCACAGCCCGTACATGTTTTTAAATATAGAGACAATGCACAAGTTTGAGTTGGGGGGAAAGAAATTAAAAAGAGCTTTCAGTCGTGGTACTGGCTAGATAGGCACTATGAGCTGGTAGCCAAGTGTTTCCTATTCAAGTCCTCTCACTATCAAGGAAAGAAGATTCATGCCTCTGTTACTTTATGAGCAAAGAGCAGTAATGATGAAATCCTACCAGCGTTGCCTTCTAAGACCTTCATTGACTCACCTATGCTGACTCAAGTCAAAAAGATGTGAAAATCCTACAATATTCACAGTTCTAATACTTATGGGAAAGGTACAGTCTCAGAGAGAGGTGAAGCTATATACCTGCATCTATGAGTGAGCATTGCTCTCAACTTCACGGCCTAATGTTAGTCTTCTCTTCGGTTAAAAAGTTAGATTTAAAGCTATGTTTACATCTCATTTGAGTAGTCAGGCTATTTAGATTTAATTCTTAGCATTTTGGAGTGCAAAGAAACAAATTAGAACCTGCTGGTCGTAAGATTATACTAATCTATAATACTTCCAACAGAAATTACTGCTACAAATAGCTAACACCACCACAGCTACCCTTAAACTATTTGATCCTATTAGTTTGTCACATCAGCTCCTACAGAATTAGTAAACTAAAGGTTGAAAAGATACAAAATAAAAGAAAAAAAAGGTAAAAAAACCTTAAGACCTACGATATTCAAAATACAACCATAACTACAATTTTTCTGACTTCCTGAAAGAAAAGATGAGCACATCTAGAAGAATCTTCCAAGAGCCTTCTTTACCTTACGCTATCGACAGAAGCAATATCAAGATCACTTTTAAAACTGTGTTGTTACAATCTATTGTGAAAAGTTGCATTTTGCTACCTTCACTGCAAGTGTGATTCTGCCACCAGGAGTTTGTTTCCAAATTTAAGACCTTTTCCCCAGCATACTATTACACAAAACCACTCCATAAATGATACATAAGTACACTTCTGTGAAAGCACAGTAAAGCATGCGTTAAAAACACTATGCATTTTCACATATTTTATGTATCAGTGTCAAAACAGGGCAAAAGTGAAAATACAATTAGGAATCAATAATCAAGAGCATGAAAAATAAGTCAGTATAGGCAAATTATTAAATACATTGTACAGAAATGTTAGCTACGTTTACTAACTTGCAATCACAAATTCATACACATCTAGTTGCTTCTTATTCTGCATACTGATCTTAGAAAAAAATTTAAGTGAGAAAAACAGGATACCATGGGGAAAAAATAATGGAAGAATGACTACATCATTGATTCATGTGCATGTTGAAATAAAAGCATGATTATACTCTTCTAACATCACTTACATATAAAGCTGTACATATGAATAAACATTGACTTGAGGTTCCATCCTAAATAGAACGTTTATGGATGTACACCTTCACTGGACATTATTTATCATTCCACTAAATATCACATTTTTCATCTTCACAGTGTGTTCTCCGCATCAACAAAATGAGTATCACTATTTTCCTTTGTAGGGACCAGCAGATATCTGGTCACTGATATCAGCACAGCTTCTGCAGATGCTCGGACAAGAAACTGGGAGTACAGTTCAGGACATGCTTCTGAGAATCATCTTTAAGCAAAAACCAAAACAAAACCAAAATCTCTGAAGTCTTCACTTATACTGCTCCCCCTCAAAGGAATTATTTCTATAAACACTGCAGTCACAAAAGTCCACAAAAGTCCATGTACTCCCGCAGCTATTCTCTGTCCCTGTTCTAGATGGCTTCTTAATGCATATGAAACCAGAGACAACATTCCTTTGGTAGGTACCACATTATTGCCCAGAAGTTAGTAATTTTGTACCTGTTAGCTGGTGACTTAAAATAGTCCCTGCTTGAATCCATATGCACGAAGTGGATTGATAGTCTCAAGCACAGACAGTGCAGAAAGTTCTCAAGCAAAAAGTACCTAATTTCTTACCCAGTACCATTTTTTGCCTGAAAGAGTCAAGGCACTGCCATCATCTGATAGAGCTCTGCCCCGTGACATCATCCCACTATCTCTTTACTTCTTTATTCCCCACACACCAAGGTATATGATGTTATGCCTCTCCCTCCACTATTCTTGGCAGCAGGAACAGAACTTCATTACACCATCTGTATTAAATTGGGAAAGCACGTTGAAGTGGGTACCAGGAGAGTAGCTCCTCAACATATACAGGTAAAACAGTTTCAGAACTTAATTTCCCTTAGATTACTAAGCTCCAGTTTTCCATGAAGCAGGTCTCTGAGGCTTTGTGGGCAATATTCTACAGGAAATACAATCAGCCACTGTTCCTTCCTACTGAAAACATCTTACAATAGTATGTAATACATCATAAATAAGTGAGCTCTCCTGTCAGGTCCACATAATTAACTACATGTTTATTCCTCAATATATCATTCAGAAATAGTGTGTGTATGTGTATACATCTCTCATACATATTGTACACATACACACGCATATCCATTCTATGCTGAACATCCTGAGTTACGGACTATCTTGCAAGATTCAAGATGACAAGCTTCACCGAAACTTCTTCATGAAGAGCGCGGAGAGGGAGGAAGCAACTGCATGGTCCTTTTGATCCCTAAAACTCAATCTCATTTAAGAAATCAATTCAGTTTCTCTCCCTAAATTCAGTCAACAAAACTGAATTCAAGTTTCACCTTCTTCAAGTCCCTTCAGGAACTAAAACAATTTCCTTGCCTCTTACTACTAGCATCCTGTCAACGAAAACCTCTTGGATTTCCCTCTCTGCCCTACCTTCCTTCAATACAGAGACAGGCAAAAAATGATTCCGCCTCCCTTATCTTGAAGATTAAAGCCTTCCTTTTTCCTTAGTAAAACACAATTACCAAGCCTCAGTAACTTCCCTAAACATCCAAAACCTACTTAATTGTTCCTGGTCCAAAGTCCTTTCTCAAGATTATGCATTCCTCTAGATGGCTTTTCTAGTGTACGAGGTATTTTCTAGTATCAATAAGAAACAGATCTAAATTAATTTTTAAAAAGTGTAAGCACCAGATGGTGGCCTATGAGCACTTTCATATGGTCTTACTGGTGGCTTAATGGCTAGAAGAAGCTCTGACAAAGCACTTGGGCTTGTTGTGGAACAATCCTCACCTTTCAGCTCCAACCAAAAAAAGATCTATCTCCTGTAGAAAGATCTAATTAGAATACAGTAGTCTTTTCACTGGCTAGGTTATATACATCCACAAAAACAAGTAAGTGGGCCAGCAACAGTCAGCAAGTATTGTTAAAATTCATGGAGTACTACTTATATTAAGAGTTACAGTGTGGAGGCAAGAATATGAACAATATTTATATTGCCAATTCTACTAATATAAAGCAAGCATTCAGTTCAAATGCATCAGAAATAAAGAAATACAGGAAGCAGCATTCTGCAGTCAAGCGCAGAATTGCAGAACTCAGTATTTTGGAAAATATGTTTCCAGTAGAGCCAGCCCTTAGCAGATCAAAAGCAGAGACGTAAATTACTTCCTGCCAGTATTCTGGAACAGTTCTTACCAGAAGCATTATTAAGAATAATGTATTTATATGGGTGACTGAACACTAGCAAGCACAAAAAAAGAAAAAAAACCTGACCCCCCCCATTGTTTTCATTCTTTACAAAAACTACAAAATGAAAGAAATTGAATAGTCACAGATTTAAAAAATAAAATTTGATGTAATTCTAGTTTTCTCCTTTCAGAAATTTCCACAGTGCTTTCACATTTTGAAAACTGATTTTTCTTGTATTTTCTGACTCATTCTGAAAAAAATTAATCTCATCTCTGTTGCAGAAAAGAGAACACATCAACTGTGTGTGCATCTGTACATACATGTATGGAAAAAATAAAATATTTTCATTAGGAAATGTTGACTTTAATTGTGTTATAAAACTGAATTTTGGGTAATTAATTTGCCATTAAGCATAGATGTGGTCTTTTAGTTTCGGATGATGTTCCCTAAGAACAGAAAAGATGAAGTGTCTGGAAGTCAAATTATTTGCTTTTGCAGCATTCCATGTGGCAAAGTTCAGAAGGAGTCGAAAGAGAACAAAGAAACTAGTGACAACAAAATGTTGTTCAACTTTCCCAAACTTGTTCTGACTCACTCCCACGTCAAGAGACCATCATGATTTGTAAGCTAACGGTGCCTCCTGGCTCATAGCTGTACCTCCAAACTATACAGAGATTTAAACCACTGTCTGAAATAGAGTTCATGATGAAAGTATGTTTCTGAGCAGCATATTTCAATACTTCACCACACGGATAAGACAATCAACTGCACACACACAAATTAAATGTCCTTCAGCTTTTTCTTTCTCTCCACCTGATTTAGATTTACTAAAACTTCTTTGCTTTCCTAGGTAGAAGAGACTTATTGCCTCCTCACCAGGAAAAATACCTGTATTAACAAAGTTATTCTTTCACTGAAGTAAGTTATTTGTTGTCAGTGGATTCCAATATTTCTTTTTACACCTAAGCAGCAGTGACCTTTGCTGAGGTCCAGTCAGCATTTTACCAGGTTTTTTTATTTATTTGTTTGTTTCTTTTCACCAAACATTCACTACTTTCAATTGAACATAATCTACTACTGCTGACGTGTGGACTTCAGCTTATCATAGTCTTTCAAAGAAAATTTATGAAGTGCTAATATTACATAGTTTTGACCTAAACATTTCTAATGGGATCAGTTTCCAAATGTCATGATAATATTACAATTTCTTTGCTTTTACTTAAAACAGACTCCAACTTTTCTCACGCGAATGTGAAGACATACTATAATAAAGGGCTGCAACACTGCCTCTGAATGAGTCTCATATAATTTGAGTAGAACTTTATAAAATGGCAAAAATTAATCTTTTCATATTTAAACTTAATAGTATTAATACCATTTATAAATGGCATTTGCAATGACACTCCCTTAGCCTTATTCATATGGTTAAAATGTGCAAGTTTTGTTAAATATATACACTGCCATAATATATTTATCCTATGTCATTAAAAAAAAAGTTCAAAATAAAATATTTCCAGGCTACCTACTTGCTTCCTTCTCCCAACCTCCCCCCCCAATATGACCCCTTAAAAAACTAATTAAATAGCCTTCATTGAATGCATCATAACCCCTTTTAATGTCTTGCACCATAATCTCTTTTGTTAAGTGCCTGAACATTTGGTTTCTTCACAAAGTTCACACTAGGAGAGTAGTGCAACACTAGAGCAACCTACCCAGAGAGATGGTGGAATCTCTGTCCTTGGAAGCTTTCAAGATTTGGCTAAACAAAGCCACGACTGACCAGATCTAGGAGCGGCACTAGTCCCGCTTTGACAGGACACTGGAGCAGATGACCTCCAGAGGTTCCTTCCAAGCAACATTTCTGTGTTTCCTTTCAACCAACTACACAGAGCACAGAAAACAAACAAATGACACATTTCCGGCTGCGACTTGCAACAGCTGGTATGACGACACTAGGGTGTACTGTCTCAGTTCAGTTACCATCTGCTATCCACTGGCAGGTGGGTGACTGAGTACAGGGAATGGGCAGACTTCTCTGCTTCTGGTAGGCTCTGGATGTCCATCAGTCTTCCTGCTGGACAATCACACGTAAACTTTGCCCTTCAGCACAGTGCTTTTTCCACTATTCCAGAACCCAAGAAGCTTTAAAATGTCAACATTCCCTTTCATCTTTTTTTTTTTTTCCCCCCCTGGTTATGGCTGACACATATTCAACCCTCGTAAAACACAGCCCTTTCTAGGACTAGAAATCTGTTTCTTAACTAGATTGTTTTATCTTTACTACTTAGTTTCTCTAACAACTTTGTTTTATCCTGTTCCAGAATAAATCATCCACTGTAAGCAGAAAGGAACACTGAATATATTTGTAAAATAGAATTAATTTCCCTCTTCATCATGAAAAGTGCCTGTCACAATCTACAAGATAAAAATCAGCCAGTTTCACAGTCACAGCAGCCAAGTTCTAAAGTGTTTTGTGAAGAAGACTATTTTGAGATTTCCAGGAAAATTTTACCACACCACAGACCTTTAAGACTTTCAGTGTAATTACTGACAATATTCTTAGGAACTTCAAGTTAATTTTCTGATGCGAATGTGCTTCACCTACAGCCAAAAAAGTAACCACCCAAATGGACAGGTAGGATAATGGCCTGCACTTCAAAAATTTCCCAGATGTACCTAGCATGTTGAAACTATAATGGGAATTCTGTATTTCCATCCCAGTGCTCTGTTTCTCTGAACCTAGCACTCTAAGATTGTCCAAAAGTAAATACATCGTAATTATAGCCCACATAGCAAAGAGAACAGTCTTAATTCTAGCTATCTTCTCTATTTTACTCCCTCATTACTCAAGAGAATACTATAGCCACAATTGCACCATTCAAAAATCAAGCCATAGACCTCATGGTACATACTCCTTGTGCCACCCAGTATTGTAAAATCAGAGGGATCCTTAACAGGCAAAGCCAGTGGTTCCCCTTACATAAGGGCAACCTAGAATATACATTCAGAAAAAGACCAATCTATTCAAATAGTTGGATCCCTGTATTTTGCAAAAGAATGCCAACAGAGCCCTTACATCATCAATTCCCTTCTCTAAAAACTGTAGAATTTTGTCTCCTAGAGAGTAGTATAAATACTTACTAATTTATTGCAGTTACAATTCAAATTGAAGCCAAATGTAATGTATGAAACACCACTGATCTTGATTTTTAATTATCACCTCCATTGCATATATGGATAAAGTTATGCACAAATCAGCTAATTGAGTTTTCTGCACACAGTGGTGATACATAGCACAGTTGAGAGTAAAAAGCCACATCTCCTGGCTATTACACTGAATTTTAACGGAACACAGTGGCTCTCCTCCAGGTTTTTTTTACTTTACTTCACAACAGTCAAGTTAAAATTCGGTCTGCTCATCTGTTGTTGAATTTCAGAAACGGATAAACTTCATATTGTCCAAACGAGGTGTGAATAAGTAACTTCAATTACATAACAGGTCTTACATTGTATTCCTCTGCCATAAAGTAGATTTTTATTAAGACATTATTAGCTTGCTGAAAGCTACGTGCACCAATAAATAATACTGACAGAATAGCAAGGAGTTAGTAACAAAATTCTGAGCAGCCCTTCATGACAGCTTTTTAACTATCAAAATGATGTTTGTCATTAATCAAACCACAAGAAATCCTAACTATTATCATAAGCACTTCCGGTAGCAATTCAGTGCAACACCTATTAATAAAAAGTGTTCTGATGTAATATCACTTAGAACATAGCAACAGAAGATTTCTGAATTGTAGCAAGGTCATTTATGCTGTGTACCCAAGGTATGCAAAATGAGATTTCAATAAACTAAGTAGGAGCAAAAGTGTAAGGGATAGTAGAAAGTTTCTAAAATTCTGCAGAGGGTTATTCCTACAACGGCACTTCAAAACACACCTTGATAAATTACTGGATTTTCCAGAATAGTATTCAAATCTGTAGTGCTATAGGACACACCGTCATCTGAAAAGATCCACTACAAACACTACTAGGAAGCAGCAGTTTTTAATCAGAGAACAGATTACTGCTTTTAATATTATTTGTTAAACTGTTAATGTTCTTCTGAATGTATTTTGCTTTGTTAACAAAGACCAAGTTTCTTTGTTGCATCACTGCTCTCTTGTTAACGATAAAGAGTTAAAATTCAAGAACAGGTGCACATTAGGGTCAACGCACATGACAAGTGTTCTGAGTATGCTATGCTGTTGCTGGAGCAGGCGAGGCTCCGCTCTGAGGCAAAGATGGCGAGATCAGAACTGGAGAAGTGCGATGGGCACTGATCTCACGTACCTGACTTTTAAAAAAGTGACCCAGGGAACTGCTCTGTTAGAGTTTTGTAGTAAAATAGCTATTACGCACTTCTTGCTTAACACAGCTCACTATCCCCGCTCTTAGCAGTTTAACTAACGTGCTAGCTCAAACTTTATTTACGTGAAGTAAAATCCTAGTACAGACATTTTTACACATTAGCAGACTGTGGTAATTCTTGCCAGGGAAGTATAGAGCCAAATTGCACCTTTTTTTTTTTTTTCCCCCCATACGAGTTTTAAATACAAGCAGCAGAAGACATTTTGGCTATAAGAAAGGCTATTAAGATGCTACCCTTGGTCACAGATTCCCAAAAACACGAGATACAGATACACTCCGCATATGAGGCCAGTGGAAAGTTAAGAGAGTCCTGAATTTCCCTGAGAAGTAGATTAAGAGTTAAAGTACAAAACCTGGAGGTGAGCACATTCAGAAGGCAAATATTTCTGGAATTATAATAGCAAGGACTGGTTTAATGTACTTAGTACTTAATGCCACTTTTTAACATCCATAGAAACTGCAGTTTGAGTTTTCCTTTATTTGTGCCTGCACTTTCATACAGCTGCAATGTCCGCCTTCTCCTCTCTAATAAACTTGATTAACCATGGTCAGAGACGAAAATTCACAGAAATTAAGCTCTTACAAGTTCAGTGAAGCGTAGGGTCTGGGTAGAGAGGAGATTCAAATTAGCACCCTCACTGTAGGAAAGACTGCAGAATACGGTGACAAGTTGCTAGTTTGGGATGGTCTAAATATGAGCATTATCTAGATAATAACACGTGTGTAGATGAAGGCTATTCTCTTGCCCTGGTGGTAACTGTAGTCACAGAAGAGACACAGCAATGAAACAGCAAAGGAGGCTCACACAAGACAGCTGCTACACCAAACTTCAGTATCAGTGACATTATAAGAAAAACAGATAATTATTTACGGACATCTAAGTCTCACTGAAGAATGTGTCCATAGGCTGTTTATACTTTCCTCAAGCCTCTTTTAAGTAAAGCTTCTTATTTCCACTGGAAATGGGAGCACGTATGTCAACAATTTATAAGCTCATACTATAAGCATCAATTGAAGTTATGTTGAAACCATAAGCTAAATAGGCTAAATCCTTCTAACTCATACTGAGCACTCAAATGGGTACATTCAAAAGACGGCTAAACGCATCTGTAAAAAGAAACAGGATTCATTGCATTTTCATGCTGAATATTACACCTGAGAATATTTCCAAACAAACTTTGAAGCACCAAGTCGTAGTAAAAAAAAGGCTTCTAATTTTACTCACCTTGCAAAAAATATGTCAAGTGGAACCTTAATTCAAACAGTTCCGAGCATTCACTTCTGCCCCAGATACACATGACAATTGAAATAAGCTTTCAATCGCGAAAAAAATTATTAAGTAACTGTAAGACATTAAGTGATTGTCCAAAATGTCGGGTTATGCAGAATACAAGCATCTTAATAGCCTACGTGCACTGGAAGTAGCAAGAACCACGGCGTAGCGCTAAAACAATAAAGTTTACAGTAATTTCAAATACTTGCTCATAGCTGAAGACTGCTTGCAGACAAAGCAATAAATGGAAGAAAAATGCTAAGAAAATACAGAAAAATAACTGTTAAACAACCCCAGCACAAGGTTTAGACATCTATCACATACTACTACTTCTGACATATCAGGCACCAAAAAAAATTTGCGAAGATTTACTCGTATGCAGAATTAAAAACAAGAATAATGGTCATGCAGCCATTTAACAGATAGCTTTAAATAGAATTAAAAACAATGACAGACACTTGTACTATTATTAGCCTGTTGCTCAGTTTTCCCAAGTTACAACTAATAGTGGTGTAAATCCAGTAACACTCCATATCACAAACCATAATCCATTTGATTTGTTTGAAATTCTACCAAAGTTTGATTGAAAGGCTACCTCTAAGAATGCTTTAACACAAGTAATCCGAGTTGGAAGTTTATAATAACAGGAAGCTTGAGAAGCCTGCCAAGCTTTGTACCAGTATTTTCTGAAATTCTTTTTATAAATCAGCCTCTATCCCTGTGAACTTTTCAGTAGACATATGTTACGACACCTTTTGTAAGTTCGTCTGCTTTGCAATACAAGAGTTATAATTTCAAAAGAAATATAGAGATATATAGCATGACATATAGAGGCACATGCCCCAAGCTCCTCCTAAAGAGAATTCTCACTCTTTCAGTGTCGTACAGCCCAACAGCATACTAGTCTCAGTTTCTCATCTGCAGCACTACACACAGCAAGGGGTAATTTAATGTCCTTTCTATCTAAATGGAAATGCCACATTCTACCTTCAGCAGAACAAAGCCCCTGACATTCTAAAGGAGGTTCCTTAAATACTGTTTGGAACAAACATGTTTGCTGTGAGATAGGAACATCTCACAGCAACACTGCAGTACTGGTTTAAGGCTGCCAGTTCATCTCTGGTTTTGCTTGCAGGAAACACTGTTTGGGTAGAAGAGGTCCAAAGGAGAACATACACGCAGAGCAGTTGCAAGTTCATCTTATGCGGAAAGTTACAAACTTTACTGACTTTGAAAGTTTTTCCAAAGGGGCCTACATAAAACCTATTTGCACATAACAAATAGGTCAAGACAACAGCAAAGGAGACTGAGCAAGAGAGGCTAAACGTTATCAAATAGGTAATGGCTAAGCATAAACTGGTAGCACAGGAGTTGTTCTCCAAATAACTGTGTAGCAGGCACAAACATGAAAGACCTTCATCTTCTGCAGAACCATTTTCCAGTGTAAAGCTCCTCAGCATGCTTCAGGTACTGCCCAACACCAGCAAAGAGAAAGTTCTTACACAGGATTGCTCTGCTCTGACCACCTACAGGACCACATGTCTATATGAGAGGGCGATTTAAACAAGACTCAAACATAGATTTGTCAAGCAACTGGTTTTATCATAATTGCGATGGGACGGTTAACACTTTATTCAAGAGCAAGAAGATTGCCTTAGTAACATCAAGAGTGTAGCTTATAACACTTCTTCACTGATGGAGGTGCACTTTCTGGCAAAGGATATTATTCTCCTGGACTGAGTGCAGAAACATGGGTGTTTCCCTCTAGTTTCCTGTTAGCCCATGGTGGGGGGCAATTGTACAAAGTTTATGACACTCTTCACCAGTTTTATAGACATTACTAAGTACAGTACTGTTACTAAGTGCATAACTGCTCTTTGCAAAAACATTGCATGAGTTCTTTATGACGTACTTAAGACATGACATACATAACAAAATATTCCTTTTGAATCCACATAGTTTTGTGCAACACATTTCTAAACATTTTAAACAGTGAGGGAAACATAAGCATGATTTTAAAGAAAGGAGTGAAAATTGGTTAGCTGCTTTCCTTTGCAAAAAACCCAACCCCTGCGTGTATGTTTAATACAGAGCAGATGTACTAGGCACACAGAAGTCACACACACATTAAAAAATCTGTTTACCTACGATATCGCAATAACGTGTTCTACATGTGAGGTTTTCCAGGTCTTAAACTAGTTTTGTAAGACACTGAAAGAAACTGCCACACACCAAGCTACTGAAGAACCCATGCCCGTTCTCAGGGCAAGAGCGGCAGCCCTGCGGCTCCACCAAGCAAAGCGGGTTTCACTCCCGCTCCTCCGCAGACTGCTGGTGTCACCTCAGCCACACCAGCGCCTTCCCCCCCAGGGCAGCTTCCCCGCCGCAGACGGAAGTCCCCTCTGTTTCCACAGGTTCTCGGCGCCCCGGGGTTCAACGCCGAGCAGGGGCGTCCCCGGCCAACAGGCCAGCCGCGACCCCCCGCCGCCTTCCGCCGGCCCCGCCCCCGGGACCGCTCGCCGCGGGCCGGGCAGGGGCGCCG
>Ga0065711_1036251_pt1 | contig 21248 bp, 15 predicted proteins | sample Hoacrofraction12_FD_59098 | JGI IMG/M metagenome (GOLD analysis project Ga0065711, IMG submission 59098) | Hoatzin crop microbial communities from Cojedes, Venezuela - Epithelial fraction 12 v2 (version 2) | ecosystem: Host-associated > Birds > Digestive system > Esophagus > Crop | place...
GGGGGGGGGCGGTTTGCAGCTGCCAGGGCTCCTGTTCCCCGCTGTTTCCAGAGAGCCTCAGCGACGAGGCTGACAAAAGGGGGAATGTGTCCCCGCGGGCTCTGCACCGAGGGGCCAACAGCAAGCCCGCCCCGCAGCTCCCCATCGCTTCTGCAGCAGAGCCTCCAGCTCTGGAGGACACAACTTCAGCTTTCCAGGGCCTCCCAGCTCTGGAGGACACAATGCACATGGACCACAGCTCTCCACACCGGCATGCCGGTGCGATTTGTGTGCCTGAAGGAGGCTATTGCTGAGCGACCGTGCCGCTCACTGCTGCCTCCCAAACGCTCCAAATCCAAACGCGACGCTGAGCATCTCCAGCGGCGCGACACAAACCAATCCTGCCTAGTTATTACCCCATTGCCACTTTGGATGAAGTCATATGTTTACCTTCCATCAAAAGCTGAGAAGTACAGACATTAGCTCATGTCACAGATTTACTAAAATGCTTCCAGAAAGAAAGAAAACTTGAATTATGCACTGGCTGTAAAACTAAGGCTATTTCAGTTTTGTCTTCTGACTGTTGAAGGTATCTTCTTTTTTGTACTCCCTGCCTTTCCTATTCAGCAAAATGTAATGCTCCTCTTAGATTATGTTATCCATGAAAGCAGCTCCCTCATGTCAACTAGAGATGGTTAAAAAAAAAAAAAAAAAAAGGATTTTTTCCCCTTGGTGTTTGTCAAAAGTTGGGTTGGTTTATTACTACGTTTTGAAGTGGGAGAAAGAACTAGAGGAAAAAACCTCATGGCCCTGAGGGAGTAAAAGGAGGGGATGAAGGGGAAATGGGGAAATCGCATCAATTCTGAGGAAATATTCCCAGTATTTCAGGAAAATCTGGAAACATCTGACAGGGCCTGCCCGGTTTCATGGCTTGATTTTGTGAAACATCACCAGCATGTGATCAGCCACAGCACATTTCTGCCAGAGATTCTGACACATTTCTGACTCAGAGATTAGGTATCGTAAATGAAAAATAATTGTGACTACTGGGAGCTCAAACTCGTGGTAGCTTTAATTCCAGTTCTGCTTTAATTCCAGTTCTGCTGCACCAGGTGGACCTTGGCATGCAATCTGCTACGAGCTTCACTCCCCACACCAAGCACTCCTGGGTTTCAGCAGGAGTAAAAGTGGGTCACAGATGACCACTGCCCCTGTGAACACACCGTCATCACGCCAGCGGAGGACACTTGCTGCCGCCCCCTGAAACACATTCCTCAGCAGCCACCAAGGTGGAGAAGGGGAAAGGGGGCACGAGAAGTGTGTTTCAGCGCATCTTCCTGCCTGCCCTGTTCCCTGCTTCGCTGACATTTGACTACAGCAGTGTAAGCCAAAGGGAGGAGGTTTTTATAGTAGATATCTGGCATTTTACGATAAAAACTCTGCCATCGTTTTTTCAGCAAAGAAGGAAGTCACTCGCACCTTCATAGATGAACAGGCAAGTTCTCCTCTGCTCTACGCATTTCTGAAGAGTGAGTCTGGGGGGCACAGCCAATACCACAGAGCTTTTCTCACCCTTATTCACGTCAGACAGGACGGGCTCCGCCTGGCCGAGGGAAGCGATCCCACCCAGGATGCCAAGCCTCCGCCCTGTCCCACCCTCACCCAGCCGGAGCACCTACCTGTTCAAAGCCGTCCCAATATACATGCAGTGAAACACCATCTAACCCTCCTGAACGCGATCATCTATCTTCCCCTACCTGGGAAATGGAAAATGAATATTAAATGACCCAAAAACGGTATTCCCCTTTGTGAGGCCTCTGCAGCGCAGAGCACCAACAAGTTGTATTTACCACGCTGGATATAAATCTCCAAGCACACCTTTTTGAGTCCTCTCACATTAAGGTCCTCTGTATATCTTGGTTGCATCTTGTTTGCAGTTTCTATCTGGGAAACAGCCGTACTCCATCACGGCGCAGGGAGCTGTCTCCATCAGCCCCGTGCCGACCAGAGCAGAGCTGCATATCAAAACCCAACATAATTATCCATCTCACAGTTTATTATTTACACATGAGCAATACAGCTGGTGAACATCATAACTCAAGTGTATGTGTAATAAGTTACCACGCTGTAGCCATCTCCTGTTGCAACCCTTAAGAAAAACCACATGATGACTTTTCCAAAGTCCAGGCTAAAACTGCTGAAGCAGAATAAAGTGCCACTAAACCTGGCTACCTCCTATTTATCATATAACTTCCTGACTGATGGTTCCACAAACCAGCTGCTAAGTGCTGTGTACTCTACTGTCAGCAGACTAACATGCTAAATGGGAGACAGGGAGAATAATGCGCAGAACTAGTGGAGTCAATTTAACAGAGGGAATTCAAATACTGCCGTGCTTGGGTCAGCCCTCAGCACAGAGGTAGGCAATGAACTCTACGTGCTTGGGAGTCCAAAACCACTCCACTTTGAAGAGCACTGAATATTTATATGGAAAGACTCTTAGATCAAACAGAGACCTGCCAAAGCACTCATCGTCCAGGGCTTCACTTAGAATTCACTTGAAATGCCATAAAAATGTAATCAGTTGATATGTATTTATATGGAAATACACAGTAAGAAGTTTGTAAAGCAGTAACTCAGGCTATAGCCAGTTTCACATCGCTTTTTCATATCCCACCCAGTAACTATTTCATTAAAGGCACCATCAGAATATTACGGGCACATTCTGCCACTCTTATTTATGCTGTAGCTGAGTAAAGAACGAGGGAGACTACTCATAGGATGGAAGTGAATCTGGACCTACCTGACTCCTGGCCGCTTGTGAGAGATGCCCTACCTATCCAGAAAACTAAGGGGCAACTCAGTGTAAAAACTGGAGACCTGCTCTGACTATAATGACGTTGTCATGTTTCTCATTTAAAGCGTGAGGAACAAAGCTGCTACCCTTGGCAAAGAGGAACTCCTCTCACCAGCGCGAATCGACAAAATCTAACTTCCTATTCTGCTAGGGAAATTATTTACTACCATTTGCAACTTCTTAAAAATTCTGGCTGAGATGCAAACTACCACAGCGTATGCCAGCCAGTTTTCCTACAGACATCCAAAGGCAGCTGCAAATTCCTGGACCAATCCTTCAACTGCATCCTTGCAGAGACTCCCTGACATCAGCGTACAGTACAGGAGTCGGGACAGACAGATGCCATCTGTGTATTTGGAGCCCTCAGCTCCAATTCAGCAGAAGTATCTGATTCTGTGCTTAAATTTCACTATTTTCAAGAACTTGTAAGGACACGCCAAGGCACTGGAAATACATTTAAACACATTCCTCACGCATCGCTGAATTCAGTAGCTGTTGCCGCCTTCTGAATTCTCTGCTGCCTGCTACTGTAAGCGTCCTTCGGATGCTCTCCTGTCTCCTGCATAGCTAACAGGGTCTCCTCCAAATAAAATAGGAGATGTAACTGCCTGAAATGCTACAAACTCATCAATTTCAGCACTGTGAAATTTTCTGGAAAATAGGTCCATTTATGCTGACTTTTTGTTGTGTAAAACGTGCCTTTTTATTTCTTCTTCAGGAATCTTCTTTGCCTTCTTAAAGTCAATAGGATCATCTCTCTCAAATTACAATTACTCCCATACAGTAAAAAAAGAAGAGGCTGATGCTCGTTCTCTCAAAGTCAGCAACCCAGGGCTCTGCTGCAGCATCAAGGGAAGGGAACAAGGAGAAACGACAGCTATCGTCCCTGTGGCTGAGCAGCCAACCTGATCCGAACTCTGATGAGACGTAGCAGGCAGCAGCAACTCCCTGCAAGACTTGGTGGAAACACGGATGATGCCAGCTGGCTCAAAGATCCTGCGCAACAACTGGAGACAACGGCAAACCGCTCCAAAGCTCAATGAAGTCAAGGATGACTTTTCTGTAGACTCTGTAGTCTCTCAAATAAGCCTCACTTAGTTCAGGGATCACCACGTTTGGAAGGTTCGGCTGCAGTGGTAAGGCTAGTGAAACACTCTGCCCTCAGCTAACCAACTCGCTCAAGCACCTTGTGATTCCTGCCAAGCCCTCAAGGAAGACGGCTGCTGAAGTGACAGGTCGTGTTTTCCAGCACGTCAAGAAAACATTTGCTACCGTAGAAAATGCCTGCATCGGTTTGAACACACCCAGCGTGGCCCCAACGCCCGCACCTGTGTGGTGAGACCAGGGCTAAGCAAACCCAGGACTCCAGCCCAACATGGGAAGCTCTCGCCGTGTTTCAGCAGATCTGTCCTCGGGACAATCAGCTCACCAAGCTACGTGTCAGAACTCTGATCTCAGGCACAACCTCCTTGGAGGCGAAATCTCCGCCCTGCTTAAATTCATGATGGTCTTGACGCGGAACTTGGTGGTACCGAGCTTTCACACCAGATGTAACAGAAACAGCATCAGGCAAAACACAGCCTCCTCGCTAATGTCTTCTCAATCTGCAGAACAGTTTTGAAGAGTTTGCCAGCAAATTTCTGCACTTCCTTCGGTTCATAAGCTGATCGCCAGATGGGAATTTTCTAATATTCAGGTTTGCAGAGTCCCCAAGGGCACCACTGTTTCTTCATGTACGTTCACTTCAACTGAGCTGAACTTAATGGTATTACCAGGTTTTATGGCAAGAAATAGGTTCTTTTTTGCCAAGGAAAGATCTTATTTTGGATTTATGTTTAATTACAGCTTGTGTTAGGCCTCAGTAAGAGCACATGTTGTCTTTGGGGGGTTTTTTAATTCTCTTTCAAAAAGGGGTGAGTTATGTTCTCTACGTATGTTTATACAGAGCCTTTAATCAGGAAGAAAAATGACTGAGCCACAGCCACACGTTAATACGTGCACTTAACGTCGTGCACTTTGAAGAGTCTCCCCACGGTGACTGGGGTTGCTGCCCCAGGGTGGCTGGCTGCCATCCGAAGCACTGCTTGTTTGCAGGCTGATCCACAGATGGGCTACAGCCAGTTATCTCAGGAGGCTTCGCCACGCGTGTGTGTCCATGTGTGCATGCACGCGCACACTTCCAGCGCAGCAACCACAGCATTGACACGGACACGACCACTCACTCTCTGACTTCACAGGTAAGGGAATTTTAGGTAGGAAAAAGGCATGGCAAAACCGGAAAAAAAAAACAACCCCAAACCAAATAAATGGATAAAGCTGAGAAATGGACGGAGGGAGAGTGAGAAAAAGAACTGTTAATTGGTAAGTCCTCTCCATTTCAGTAACACTAAATGTTATTGTTATATCTACTGTATGTTACCGCATTTTCAGATAAAAATCACAATTTTCAATCAGATCGCATCCCTTCCATGTGTCTGTGTGTATTAATCATGATTAGACTTCCCCTCCCTACCCTCTGCTTGTGCTTGCACAGCCTGTACACGGTTCTTAAAAACAAACCACAGGCGACCCAGGCCAAACCTCACAAACTAGAGCCCAGCTCCAGCTCTGTGCCTCTTGTTAAGGCTGAAAAATAATTTCTACCTTTGCAAAACTGAAAATTAAGACTTCAGGGCATCTTAGATCCCTGCCATCCATTTTACCACTTTTTAGTTTGTAAACTTCAACCCTTTGTGGGAACATGTTTTATTGCTTTTGGTAGTTCCACAACAACCGTCATGCCAAACACATGAAGGAGCAGCAGTTATTGGTGTGCTGGAAGAAAAGTGGCTGGAAATTATTTCATCAGCTGGCACTGAGAGGTCTTCAATATGCCAAATGCGCTGCAGGTATTGGCTAAATAAGTGCTGGATTGATTTCAGTTTGAACGCTTTATTATTCCTCCCAGTCACTGCAAGTCTGCTGTCTGAGGAGCAGGACTGTCTTCTGGAATACTAACTAAACTTCCTCAAGTCCATTCAACTGACTCCAGTTCTCCCTGTCGTTTGCCCATCCAAAAAGAAAAAAAACAAAACATGTAGTAAGAGACAGACTTGCAGGGTAATACATACATCGCATGTACAAAACGCCTTGGACTGAAGAGTCTCACATTCTTTAAGCACGTAATTTGTGATTCATCCCAGCCCAGTGCCTTACAAATGACTGTATCCACCAGGATGGACCCCCCAGTAAGCGAAGGAAGACTCCTTGTGCTGCCGTGACCACGCAGTTGTGAACTTGCCTGGTGAGCGGGGGGGCACAGCACTGCCGCCGCACAAGCCCCCTCAGGGGACAACACATTTTCAGAGAAGGAAAGCCAAGGCACTCCACCAGCACAGTTTGCTCAAGAACAAACAGCAAATTGGTGGAGGTGCACCAGGAATATCCCACCTCAGTAGCTTCTTCCACCCAAACAACACTGGCTGCTTCATCCTATAGGCAACCTTAGAAAACCCTCACGGACGCAAGCAACAGTTGCATATAGCCAGCATCTGTACACTGCCCCGTTCTTTCAGGAAAAGATGATGACGACGAAACATCTTAGCCTCGTGACCATGTCATTTGAAGGGAAACTTGTGTCATCTAACGCAGCTGGCTCTTGGTACAGCACAGCTCATCTTTTTCATAACCTCTGGATCCCATACAGCATTTCTTAACAAACTTTGTAATGTGGTCTCCGCAAGAAAATGACAAATTGCCCTCTGCCAGGAAGCTGACAAAAGGAATCCCTCCCTCCTCTACCTCTGATGGACTCTGCAGCGGAAAGAATAATTCAGCGTCTGCCTTGCAAGACGCTTGCTGTTCGTTGCTCCCCCTTACTTCTCACACCACCATGCATCAGTGCTCCCTCCACTGCTTTAACATCCCCCGCCAGGAGTTATGGAAAACAAAACAAGCATCCATGTTTAACTCTCAACAAACCCAGGCAAGTGGGTTCACCCAGCTGCTCCGGAACGCTTTCCACCTCTGATTACACGTGTGTATGAAGGCTCACATCCTCAGTGTTCGCTCCCCTGTGAGCAGCCAGTAACTGGACGCATAACCACAATATATACACAAATAATTTGTACTTGTGTACAGGTGCATACCCGTTTCTGTAACACACAGCAAATTCCAGTGGTTGAAGGTGAGTTACAAAGTGGAAACTACGGAAATGAAAAGATTATAAAAGAAATAAATCCTGATCCACACTGCAGAGAACTAAAGGAGGAATTTTACAGCAAGGGTCTCAACTCCAAAATTCTCCTAAGCAGAGGTTTAACGTGGGCTTCCTGACCAGTGGGAACAAGGAGCTGCCACACACCAGCTTGCGTATTTCCTATGGCTCTGCACAGCTCAGGGAAAGCATTCGAGTGCCCTGCTATCAGCTGCACACCTTAACTCAGCAATGACAAATATCTGTAAGGTGCAAAGGCAAATATGACTGAGCAGAGGTAACAGAAAGCTAGAAACTAGAAAAAAAATCTAGAAATATCCTTGTATTACTGCTGATTTGATGTGGGAACAAATAAAGTCAAGTCAGGTTAACTCAACCAGCTTTGGTGACATTCTTAGAAGTTTATATATAAAGAAGCAGCAGTGTGAGTCAGTCTACAAACATTCTTTAAATGATGCTTTGGAGGCTCGTATGCTCTTCTCATACCAAAATCAAGTTTAAAAGCTATTTGAAAGGCCAAGCCTTGAACAGTTGGGTGTCAGTATAGCATAATGAAAATTACTGTAGCTAAACAGATTTCCAGCAGCTGAAGGTCTGGACCACAGGGTGAAAGTCTTGGAAACAGGTTATACTTAGCAGCTTTGATGAGTAATTTATGGCATGATAGGAATTAGAGAGGGAAAAGTATAATTAGATCATTTATGTCTATTTTTAGATATTAAAACAGTTCAGATTCTATGGGATGCACAATCAGATGAACACTCCGAGAGATTTTCTTTTTCCCTGCTGTTCAACCTGATTTTTTAAAATTTCATCCAAATATTCATAATTATTTCACTTCTCTCTGTACGATCCTTAGCAATTACTCTCCTTCTGTGGTGTTTACACTCTTCAAGCTCTTGCAGATGAGCAGTTATCGCATGTGCTGTCAGGCCACTCGATAATATACTTTTATTGCATCCTTTAATCTCCATGTCCATATTCTAAATTAATCACAGTCACCTGTTTTTGCTCCCTCAGTTTCTTCCAGCTTGGAAGAGTTATACAGTTGCTAACCCCGAACTCTTGGGCATCAGGTTTTCACATAGGCTGACAAGACACTTTTTAGGAGGAGGCAGCCTTAGTAATTTTTAATACATATAACTTAGTTCTGCAAATTTCTCTTTCCAGTAGGGGTATTTGTTGCTTATACACAGTCTCAAATAACATTACCTTTCATTTTCCCACTACGAGACAGTGCCTTCATCACGTGGTCGTGAACTACCCTACCTAGGAGGTTGTTGGAGAAATGGGCACTGCTCAAGCCAAGTAAAAGCAACACAAACTGGGTCTTGGTTATTACTTCTTGACATTTCTAAATACCTGACTTGAAGTTGTCTTCTTCCTCCTTGTTCCCTTGTCCTCCCTCAGCTTCTTACAAGAGTTTCTCCCCTATCTCTCATTTTTATGCTGGGTACTTTCTGTTTCAGATCTTCACTGAAGATGGAAAGCACGGCGAGTTCCCTTAATTTGCCATATTGACATTTATCCTAAGTGCTCATTCAGCCTATTTTTGAGAATGTCATATTGTCGATATTCCAGTCACTTGGAGTTTTTTCAAGCCAACCTCCAAGGCAAGTATTTTTAACGAAAGGGGCCACAGTCAAATGACGTCACTTCTCTGTGCCTCCGTCTGGTCACTGTTAACGTGGAGATGTCCTTCCGCAGGCACGCTGACCCTCTTCAGTGAGCAGTCCCAACGAAGAGATAGAATAACAGTCATTTATCCACTACCCATTATTTCTTTAATTCCTTAAAAAGAGTGGTTCAGTTGCTGAAAACTGCTCTTTCTTTATGAATCTTTCTTGGGTTTTGCTTACAACCTTCTTTTGTTTTTCTTTACAGACAAGTTCTTTGTTTCGTTTTACTGAGACAGAGGGTGACAGTATCAGCTTTAGATATAACTACGCTTTTTGTACGGTTTGGGGGATTACTGTTAGGATACCCCCATTTCCTCTTCCCTGTAGAGGGCTTTTCTCTCTACAGCATACGGGAAGTTTCTCACAAAGTCGTATCAACACCTTCACCCCTTCTCCTGTTCTCTGCAGACATAGCAACAGGATCTGGCCTACACTCACCTTGCTTTGGGAACTAAGTGCTGCTGACCAGAAGCGGCCAAGCCTCTACATCACCCACTTACGGCTAGCACCACGGCTGAGAAATGAGATGAAGGGCACATATGTCTGAGCCTACCCGTTTAAAAACATAAATCAAAAAAATCAGTCAACAGCCTCAGCTCAACTAATGCTCATGGTCCTTCCTCAGCTCAGTGAACACTCATGGTCCTCATGCCCTGTGAAGACAGTCCCGAGTTAGCAGCGTGATGCGTCAAAACCAGCCGCCGCACCTGGTTGCATCAGAGTTGCGGAGCAGGCGCACGCGACTGCAGAGGGCACCTGCCTTCAGGACCAACTCCCGCATCTCCTGAGCTCTCCTGCCCACGCTGCATCCTACTTGCACAAGCCTCACTGCTAGGACTCCAGCGCCATGGACTGCACAGGTAGGTCCAGCCTCACCAGGTAGGCAAAACACTCCTGTTAATGAGAGAAACGGAAAACTGTGCATAGCAACAGCACAAAAGCAAACTCTTCAGGGCAGTTTCCATCTTTACATCACCTGTCTACAGCGCTTACCACAACTGGGCCTCAGTCTGTGACTGAGCTTTTTGGCACCACCACAGATGATTACAACAGCACTGTTTTCTTCAGCTGCTGGTCCAGACGGACCAGAGAAAAAGTTGCATTACCTGCCTATGCACATCAACGTTCTTCAGCTTGGTGATTAAGAGACTAGATGGGAGAAAATGTAGAATTAGGTGGAGCACAGCCACACAAACATGAGAGCAGTGGGAAAGGACTGTTCTTCTGCACTCCTGGGTGGGTAAGGGGGCATTAAAGAGGAGGCCACTGCTTTTCATTCTTCTCTTTACATCCTAGAGGAGAAGCCAATGGTGCTAAACACAACCAACTGCCGCAGGAGGCTACGGGCACTGAAAGTTTAAATGGCCTCAGGGGGAAAGGCACAGAAGAGAAATACAATAAGGATGCAAATGTGTAGAAACCACTTATGGACCAGGGAATTCCTGGACTGCAAATTTTGGGAAGTTGGGAGAGTGCTTGGGAGCAAAAGCAGAGCAGAGTCACCTGCCCTGTTCCTACACTGACTCCGGGGCATCTGCTTTTAGTCATCGCTTGGAAAGCACACCAGGCTAGAAAGACCTGTGGTGTGGACCAGTATGGCCCCTCATGCTCTGCATGCTCCCGACATGTTCCCCCAAGGCCAAAACGGCTGCAAACCCACTCCCCTGACACTCAGCCAGCAGATCACCAAGAGCAGTGCCCGAGCTGCGAGATCCAGCCTGTACAGCCGCGCGGCACAAGCAGCAGACTTCCCAAGCCTGTAACAGCCCAGCTTTCAGTTGTACATTTGCACAACACACTGCACAAAAGAGGGCTTTGGTCTACAGCTAATGTCAAGCACACAGTGGTAATAAAAATAACTTAAGATGCCTGTGCACCCTGAGATGCAATCCTCTCTTCTGCATCTCTGTGCAGAGTTCAGACACAATTTGGCTGCAGGAAAATGGAGAACTTCACGGGGGACTTCACTTACCCTCCGGCAGAAGCAGAGGAGACAGCAGCTCTCCTCAGTCCCACCCTCTGGCTATCTTGGAGCTTTTCCAACACATTCAGCATCAGTTTCCCGCCAGTGAAGTGTTTGATGCTCTACTAAATGCAGCGGCACTCAGAGAGGTATAGTAACCCTCCATATGGAAAAGCCGTTTGACACAAAGGTTGGAGGTCAAAAGTTTAAATGTTCATGACAGAGACGACAGCAGTCCTTTTCTGGTCAATAACATCAAAGGCTTTGCCAGCTCTTAATGCTACTATTGTCGCTTGTTTAGATCCTATTGAAATTCTAGCATATTTATTGCACTCCGGGAGGATAAGGACTTTTTGTTTGTTTTAATCTCTATGCTGGACCGAAGGAGTTTGAAGCGTTGTGACTCCCCTTGCTCCAGAGGAGAATGCTCAGGGGAACAATGCCAGAGGATGTGGCATTGTAGTCCCAACCAACTTGGCGCTTTCTTCTCCACCAAAAAATATCAGTGATGGATGGAAACATATGGTCTCTATTGGACAGGGCTGGAAATCTCTGCTCCTGAAGTCCCCACGTGACCGGTTTGAATTGTTCTGTGCTCTAGCAGGGGGTGAAAAGCGCTCCCCACCATCAAGATCTCCCTTTTGCCAGTCATTGTTGAGAAATGTCGTGCCGCAGCCGACTAACGCTCCTGTTAGGGACAGAGCTGATCAAGATCTCCGTTCTGCCAGTCATTGTTGAGAAATGTGGTGCCGCAGCCGACTGATGCTCCTGTTGGGGACAGAACTGTGGTGAAGCCGGGAACAGCAGCGAGGTTCCCCGAGACAAACTGCAGTGCCATAGCCACAAAAAGCATCACTTCTCCCAGCTCTCCTTTGCTCTCTAAACTTCCTCTTGTGGTTAGGCAGAAACTTCTTACTCTGCAGTGCATGTTCCAAGCATTTTATCAGCCATCGATACCTTGTGCCGTGCCAGGAGCGGGATCCAAGTTCATTTGTTACTACCTTCCTGGGATTCCCGTTCCCCTCTCCACAATGAGGATCAGCAGTTGAAGTTATGTTGCTGACCCCCATCTGGCTAGGCAGAAACAGATGTCTGCGCGCTTGGGCACGATCTGATTTCAAAGTGGGGACTCTGGATTACTAATGACGTTATAAAGGCAATAGCATATGTTGGCTCTCAACGGTCCATTGTCTAATTGGACTGGTTTTAATCAAATATGAATGTACCCAAGTTTTCGCAGCTAATGAATAAATCCCCTTTTTTAAATAACGACAGTAATTTCCAGCTCTGTCGGGGCAGCATCCCAAGGAATGCCTACATGAGCAGCAGCACATCGCCGAAGGCCCGTAAGAGGCTGCAGTGACATCCGCCACAGCCCAGTTCATTATTTAAACAGCTCCTAACTGCCCTTCCCAGAGGTAAGCTGCAGCCAAATTGTTTTCCTTCATTTCACAAACCAGATATGCACGGCTTATTTGAACAACCCAAAAGTTTACTTTAGTCCCTGTTTAAATACCTTCTACCACATATTTCAAACAAACAGTTCACTTCATTAGAAAGGCAAACAGTGTAGCCGCAGAATACGAGCACTTGAGGAGAACCACGCCGGGCAGAGAAATCCTCTGCCCCTGTGTAAACACCGCCTGCTCTGCAGCTCCGGGCAGCATCCGCCTGCAATGCCACTTCAAAAGCCTTTTCACAAACACTTCACGCGTCTGTTTGTAAGTCAATGATAACCCTGAAGAGATTATCTGCAGGGCTGAGAGCCCCGATGACTATCGCCAGCACCGCACGGGCAAAGAAAGAAAGCCCAAAACGTCTGCTGCCAGCCCTGGGTGAGTTATGAAACAATAATAAACTCGGTGGTAAGTCAGTAACATCAGCCAAACCTGCTAAACTGGAAATGCAGTGCAGCTCTGGTAGCCTGCTTTGGCATATTTGGCTCCACAAAAGGAAGCAAGTTTTACCCTTAGCCATGGACCGGTTACTTCACCTCCATCACTATGTAGCCGAGTCATTAAATCGGCACACGGCAGAGAGTTGAGCGAGAAAACCACACGGCCAACAAATCACTAGTTAAAGTGCTCAGCTGTTTCTTCCCATACAAAATACACAAGGTGGTTCGAACGCCTCGGGAGCGCATGACATACGCTTGAATACCAGAAACCAGTATAAAAGGAGGAGGAAGAAAAAAGACAACCGTACATGGAGAGGAGAGGTGATGGAAGGCAGCCAGTGCTAGGAGGCTCCTGTCTCCTGCCCTCCCCTGTGCACGTCCCTGCGGCTCCCGGGGATGCTCGCCGCCACACAGGGAATACACCCTCGAGAGAGCAAAGCAGCCCCAGAAGAGTCTGCTGTTACTCCCTGCTGTATTTACCACTTGGTGCCAACTGATAAGTTTTAATCAAAATACTGGCATTTGCATGTCTGAGGGACAGGACACGGGGCAGCCCATCACAAGTAAGAGCACTCCCACCACCTCCATCCCTCCATCACTACCGTCATGGCTGGAGTGATCACAGCAGCTATCTGGATGGCATCTCTTGGCATCAGTCAAAGCACAGACTCATGGTATGTCCAGAATTTTAGCACATCCTCCAAAAAAACTTATCAGCTATCCGCATACTCTTCAATCCATTCTCAAGCAAAAAGAAACCACCAAAAATCTAAGAACCTTTCAGGATTTTGTAAGCAGGGACTGACTGCGCTTGGCTGTATGGTGAGGGTTCACAAGTTGTGAGAGTGCTGAAGTTATTCCAACTTTCCTATACGTGGAGAGGAACAGGTAACATTTTTATTAGGGGGAATCAAGTATTGTCAAGCATGGATATGAAGGTTAGGACACCTCAGCAACAGCATAACTTTAACCTCGCAGTGACTCAAAACACAATTTTCACTTGTTTTCGTTCTCAGGATGAAACTAAGTCCCATTAAGTCAATGACTGCTTTATCATTAATTTCAGTGGAGTCAGTGCAGCCAGCTCTTGTGATTTTATCACGAGTCTTATTTTTCTTTTCAGTGTTGGCTTTTTTAATTGTGTTTTTTTTTTTTTAAAGCTTCAGTCTTTTCAGTCATGTGACCAAGTAAGAATCTCAGCTTTCATTTAAAAGAAAAAAAAACGCATTGAAAAAAACCACATTTATGTTTCCAGCTGTTACGGCTGCAGAGAAAAGCTGGAAAACGAGAAACCCCCAGGTTTCATAACCTATGAGCAAATAACAAGATCCAACAAAAACACACATGAGCAGGTACGTAGGTACAGAATCTTTCAACAGGTATGCAAGTGTTCTGCATGCTCACATACACAAAGTTATTATTCTGAACACCTAGATACTTGGAGATGGCAAAACAGTGCATCTCTGTTACAAACAGTATCTGTCGGCATTAAAATCTGTGGGTTTTAACTGTGATCATCTTTCAAGTTGTTTGCACAGGTTTTGGTCCATACCAGAACTGCACATCACATATCAATGATTTTTTGACTAAACAGATGCTTCCTCTATAAAGGGTATTTTCTGTCGTCTCTATTAAGAGTCAAGGATTATTCTACGTTCTGCTTTAAGACTACAGTCTGGGTTTGTGAGGACTGTTCACTAAAATTAAACACAAAACACACTAAAAAGATGTGAGGTAGAAAGATCCTTTCTGAGCATTTTAGTGGAAAGGCTGAATTTAGGTTTAAAGTGGAAATAAAAACCCCTAAGTTTCAGCATGAACTAGAGAAAATAACGGTCTTATACAGCTCTTTGAGGGGCTACGATAATACCAGCAATAAATTCACTATTATTATTACAACTGATAACACAAGCTGAGCTAATGGAACTAAAATATCTTCTAAACCAGTTCCTGGAGAGCTGATAATATTAACCTTTAGGTGCCAGGAGTTGGGGATTTCCCAGAGTACCAAGCTGGTTGACTTACCGATACTAAAAATAGGAATATAAACCCTACTGCTCTTGTGGGTTATGTACAAACCATATGAATTTTTCAAGCAACTCTGATCCATTCAGAAGGGTAAAACAAAACAAATCTATTTCTTTCAAGACGTTTATGGCCTGAGGCTTTTCTAATACAAAAAGGGGAAAAACCATTTTCTTTTTTATTATGCCATTCCTCAATCTTCAACTTGAAACAGACCACTTCTACAGAAGTTTTTTTACAGTTTTTGGCTCTCCAGCACATTCAGCTACTAGCTGAAATTTGCCTGGCCATTCTCCTTCAAGCATCTTTGGTAAGAATAAATTGAAGTTGTACCAGACTTAACAGACAACAACATTGTCTATTCCTTTTTTGCACATATTTATTTCATATATTATTAATAGCAAAATAAGAATAATTTGCATGTAGAAGTCCCAGTTCTACCTTCTGTTTGATCACCCGAATCAAGGAGGAGATGCACCAGCCTGTCCTGCTATTTAAAAGAAGCCTCCTAAGTTTTATTTCTTGGAGTGATCTCGCTCAGCTTCTGCAAGAAGTTAGGCCTACCCAAACAGCACCTGGTTTTGTTGGGTTGGTGGTTCAAGGTGTCAGAGTTTATCTGAGCTCCACCTCAGGCACCAGCCATCATACTACTGATTTCCTTCCAAATCCAGTACACCCTTTTGCCACAAACATACGAGCTCCATGGAGGAGTCGGTTCAGAGATAAGGAAATCATGCATCCTCTGACCCATGAACACAGAAAAGAGTCCTAGCAACACAGCAAAAGCATCATCTCATCCTTCTCTGCAAGCGTGATTTCTGGTCCTTTCTTTACTTGAGCAGTCTGCAATTAGTTTCGTTTCATCTACCCATACTGCAGCAATAAAAACCTCAAATGAGCTAAAGAGAACAACTCCAGCAAGCATCTCATGAATGTACTTTAAAGAGTGAAATACGTAACAAGCATTCACTGAAGAAATCCAGGTCTCTGTTTTAGCTCCATGAGAGATCACCATGGCTTGTCTTGTCCAAGTGTTTAACTTGAGGTGACATCTCTTTGGAAAAAATGACCTCTCACTTGATGCCCAAGCCCAGGGTCATCCTCGAGAGACTCTCAATCACGCCTGAGTTCAGCAGCCTTCTTGATAGAGGAATGTGAACAAGTAGCATCAACAATAGCCTCTGCTCCTAGATTCCTCTTGGTGACATATTCTCATTAGTCAATCCAAGATGGCAACACTTCACTGATGTTTACAATAATGGTGGCACAAGCTGCCTTTCACTGCAGATGAAGAGCAAGGAAGAGGGGCTTGTCCCTTTCTCGTGTGTAAACACGATCAAGGCTATAAAGCAGCAACAAGTACATTTAGCATTTTCCTCAGTTCACTAAAATGGATCTCCAGAACTTGCTGAACAGTTCCAAATGGTTAAAGCAGGTAGGAGCTGGAAAGCTATTTTTCATAGGCTTACAGATTCATCAGTACATCATGGGTAGAACTTGGGGGAACCAACAACAGACAATTGCCAACAACAAACCTTAAACTGGCATGCAGTACTTGATCCTATGATGAGGTACAGTAGAAGCTGAGACCAAAAGAAGGACTAGAAAATACCACCTTCTCCTTCACACACAAGGCTGGTCTGTTCTGGCAGAAGTCTTAGGGACCCCCACTTCCTAAAGCACCCAGGCTATAAGCTTCATCCCAGGCAGACGTGGCATGTCAGTCCTCAGGACAAGAGGTACATGCCTTTCCTCCCCGCTCACCTGAAATATTTCTGGAAGGTCAAGGTGAAGCAGCAACAACCAGGACTCAACAGAGTTGAGAGTCAATACCTGAGCACCAGGCAGACCCTCACGGGCGACTCGGGGAGGGCTGACTCATCATGCCAGGCACATGCAGGGACTTCTTGGCCAGGTGGGAAAGCGATTTTCAAGATTAAAAGCTCCCTTTGGCTGCCTTTGCTTCTGGCGTTTGTTCCTATTTGTATCTGATTACAGATTTGGCGTAGAATTTGCTTTTTGAAAAAAAATTTAAAAATTCAGGGAGAGTCTCCTTTTCAGACACAGGCTCAGAGAGAAAACAAGAGCCTCGTGCTTCCTCCTCTCCCGAGCTGCACATAATGGGGTGGGAGTCAGGGGGGCAGCAAACCCTCTGTAAGTAATCCCCAATTAAGTTTGTTCTTAACTGAAGTTCTTGGCTCACGAGGGGATGGTGTTTCTCCTGCGCATGTGAGCTCAGCAGAGAGAAATCCCTGGCTCAAAGCTGTGTGCCTTAAGCAGAGGGCAGTTCCCTGGCGCTGAGCTGGCAGGCAAGGAGGAGCATGAAGACCATGCTGAAACGAGAGCTACATTAAGGGGGCGTGCATAACTCCTGATTTGCACCAATGGCTGGCTGTGTGCATGGTAAGAAGGTCTGACTGAGAACCCAGTTCACTCACCTTGCTTACACAAACCCAAAGTGTGCAGCAGACTCTGAACATAAGGACTTTTTGGGAACCTGACGGACACTTGGCAGAAGAAGGAATTTCACCAACCCAAAGCAGCCTTGTCAAGCACTGAGTTGCGTATTCAGTTCATTAAGGAAAGCACCAGGACCACGGACACTTGGTACACATACAGAGTAGCCCACTGAGGCTTTGTCTGCATGCAAGAGATGTGATCAGCACGTGCAGACACCAGAGAACAGCAAAGCTCTCCTGAGGTCTGGGACCTGCATCTCCCATGTGCGAGCCACACAATGATCTGGTGTGCTCCCACAGCCCAGAAACAGCAATGACAACTAAGCTGTCTCTCAGACTAACCCCTGCCACTCTCCTCTGCTCTGGCAACTCCCTCTCCCATTCCCTCACCACAGCCCCCACCTTTGCTAGTACAGCAGAAACAGTGGAGCAGGACAAGAAGTCTGGAGCCACTGACCTGCATGAGTGAAGCCATACTTGCACTGTATCTGCCCAGTCTGGTTCACAAGGCCCCAGGAAGAGCGGAGAAGTGCTCATACAAACTGGCATCGCAGCTCCAGCCCTGGCCTGTTTATTCAGGCAGTGAGCCCGGAGCTGGGGTAGCCTCCACGGTGCCCACCATCAGCACCTGACCTGAGCTGGCGGGCACCAGCCCCAGCCCCACCTCTGACTGTGACGGACTCACAGGGTCCGTGCTAACCCCCTGCTCTAAGGGTAAGAGGGAACAAGCCCAACTGAGGTTGGCAGGATGCTAAACACTAATTAGGCTCCCAGGGCAGCAGTGAGCAGAGCCAGCACCTCAAAGGGTGCACGGCTGCGCCAGGCACTCTTCGACATATACGGACACATTCACCCTCCTATGGAGGCTCATACCTTACCAGCCCTCAGCAGACTGGAGGCTGAAGCAGGCCAGGGAGTTTCCAGCCCATCAAATAAAATACAGAGGTATCTGCTGGGAAGAGCTCTTCCGGCCTATGTTCTCTATTTAACACGCCAGTGCCTCTTCATATGGTGTTCACCCCACCACAGAAAAAAGGAAAAAAAAAATAAAAAAAAAAAACAAAACCCACCAAAAACACCCCAGACTTTGGACATGATCCAAAACCCACATTCCCAAAGCAGCTGAGAATCACTATGGGGACAATTCAGTACACACTGCTTTTCATTTGACAGCTTCAGTCTCAAACCCTCAGGTGCTGGCATGTCAAACTGCACGTTTATATCCTGCCACGCTGCTCCAGCCACAGCATCTGGAGGGGATGCAGCAGCCACTCCCGCCATAACAGGTATTACTTTTGCTGCCAGACCAGCTGGAGAAGAGGTATTGGCAAAGATCTGGCACACGGATGTGTGCAAGGGCTTTTGAACTTTTTTTTCCTCCCCCCTCACTTGCTGGCAGCAGCCTACGCCAGTACAGACGCTCTGAAACAACAGACACAGAGAAAGTTGAAGGAGGATCGGGAGATAAAGTAACAGCTGAAAAGAAAAGAAAAAATCCCCAACAAGCCAAAGTCCTGCATAAACGCATGTTTTTGGAAGCATGGGGAAGAGGATCTGTGTGGATAACGAGCAATACTGGGGGACTTCTGCGAGGAGGCCTCATCGAGCTCATCTGTTGCTGAAATGGGTACAAACCTGGCAGGCAGCGAGCGCCAAGGGGAGTAAGCAAGGAGAAGGGGAAAAGCGACCGGAGCTTGGCTCACGGATGAAGAGAAAGAGGGAAGCTGGCCTCCCGCCAGGATTTTTGTGAATGGGTGGGTGTGTAGTATCCATTTCCTCCCAGCTCCAGGGGGGAAAAAACAACAAGAGGGTAGGGAAATGCTTCGAGTGATACGTTATTTGGTCACGCTTCAAAAATGTGCAAATACTGTCACATAATTTGATATTTTCCTAGTGTTATGGATATTTTCTAGCAGTCCGACTTCTTTCTTAAAAAAGGTATTTTTCATCATGTGCTGAATGTATTTGACTTTTACACACTAAGTATCTATTCATAAAAAATGCAAGCCCTTTAAGTGAAAAATTCTGAATTTATGGGTATAAAAGACTTCAGTGTACCTTAACTGTCTTAAATTCTCATGCTGATTTCTGCCGAGCTAACATTTTCTTCTTTCAGCATAAATGGACAGCAAGGGTTGTTGCAAGAGGTCTAAGAGGCCTCTTGCCTCGCAGGTGTTGCAAAAACTACAGTTTCTCCAAAGTATGTCTGAAGCATAAATATTGCCTTGCTGGCAAGACGAAGATGGAAAAAAGAACATCTGATGACGAAAACAATGAACTAAATACATAAAAAAAAAATAGAGCTCTAATACAGTGAGGTTTGGGGTGTTGCTGTTTTTTCCCCTAGCTGTATGATCAAGTCTTGTCCTTGTCTTTCATTGTTTGGATCTAGTTTTTCATTACGAATGTTTCTTAATTATAAAGCACGTGAATTCTGTGGTGGAGATATTCTAAGCTGAAATAATCATGTAACATTGAACAGATTACAGCAATTTGAAGGTTAGCTGCAAAACAAAGCAAGCAAAACCGTTCAGAATATGTCACAGAACTCAAAGGAGGGACCAAATCTAAGAAAAAAGGAGTATACAATAATTAGAGCTAAGACTGAAAGAGAAGGGCCTAAAATTAGGCTCCTCAGCAGAGACTGAAGTATAGAAGTCACAGACTTCCTAAAGTTATAGTTCTCTAAATTCAACATGCTTAAAGCGGGGGAGCTGGCTGTCTGACTTTGAGGGGTAAATTTTCACCCCCGATTTTTAAATATATTTATTACTCAGACACTAATCAAACCCAAACTCCACCACTATTGATAGTTAATTTTCCAAACTTTTCAATACAGGGTTTTGGAAAGCGTACTGTTTTCAGTGTTCAGTAAGAACTGTGAAGCTCTCAGTAAGAGATTGGAGTAACATAATGACATTTATTCAGGGTGAACATCAAAAATGAAATGTAACTTCATCCTGAGCCCCGAAAACAAAGAGTTTTAGGTTTCCCCTAACCAGCAGGAAAGTTGCAGGATCGCCCTGTGGGGACCCCAGGAGCTATTTGTTTAGTTTGTATGCCAACAGCTTCATAAAAGAGCTTCTCAATGAACCACCCTCAGTAATCACAGGTAAAATGGGACCTCTGCTCACCAGCCACAACCCCCCGAGTGAGCCAACGTATTTGAGACGGTGTCTGTGCCACCGCGAGCGAGCAGGGACCAGTGCAAGCAGAAACTCCGTTTGGAACTCCTCCCCAGCCCAGCTCCACTGCCAGATTTAAGTAAGACCTCAAGGCCTGCCTGTAAAAAAGAGCAGCCTCCAGCCTTGCAAACTAGTGCATGCTTGAAAAGCGTTTTGAAGATGTAAAGAGGCTGTCACTTAATAGAGCGTAAGTATTAAATAACGATAAGCATTTAACATTCCTGCAGAGCCTTTTGAGTCAACAACTTGTCACCCTGGGCTTGGCTGACAAAAGAGTAGAACAGCCACGCAGAGCAAACAAAGGTCTCCTTGCATCTCTCTTCAATCTCTCTTGCAGGGTTTGAATTTCTTACAAACAAATTATTTTTCTTCCCATATCTTACCTGCAGAACAGGTTATGCATTTCGGTGGCTGCCCTGCCACCTTGCATGAATTCAATTTTTATTCAAGGACAGAAATAGAAAGGAATGAAGAAGACATTTCTTTGGCAAGATGATTTAAAAAGAAACATATATTCAGTCCCCGATGGCTACTGATGTTTCTGTCACAGCCTATTGTTTTTGTGGGGTTGTGATTTTTTTTACATATATCCATTATCATTATTACAGACAGAGCTGGTAAGCTGTGTACACTTCACTACGGTATAGCATACATGTTGTCCATCATTCACAAGTAAAAGTATTCTTATTTTCAGTTCAGCGTAAGTTCATTCAGCCATCAGGATGTGATCTTTCATGCTAAACAGATGTATCATGGTGTATTCTAAAACGTGACACCAGTTAGTTTGAGACGACTCCATGCTTCTAAAGTTAAATGGATGTTTTATTGATGAAAACGTCTGTAACGTAGCTGGGACTACAGATACACCTACCGCTTTAGACGTGTGCTATCTCAGTAGATACATGAAGCTATTCCTTACCAGACCAAAACCTCTGCTCCCACCTTGAAGTTTAGGGATGGTTTAACAGCTTTTTTCTTTTTTTTTTTTTTCTTTTTTTTTTTTTTTTGG
>Ga0065711_1036252_pt1 | contig 21247 bp, 10 predicted proteins | sample Hoacrofraction12_FD_59098 | JGI IMG/M metagenome (GOLD analysis project Ga0065711, IMG submission 59098) | Hoatzin crop microbial communities from Cojedes, Venezuela - Epithelial fraction 12 v2 (version 2) | ecosystem: Host-associated > Birds > Digestive system > Esophagus > Crop | place...
TTTCTTTACTGAAAGAGTGGTCAGGCACTGGAACAGGCTGCCCAGGGAGGTGGTGGGGTCCCCATCCCTGGAGGTGTTCAAAAAATGTGTACATGTGGCACTTTGGGATGGTGTTGTTGGGCGGATGGTTGGACTTGATGATCTTAGAGGTCTTTTCCAACCGATGATTCTATGACTATTTTAAAGCCTGGTTTCTAAACCTGACTCACATCTCCCTCAAACGCTGTCAAGGTCAATATGTACTGGTGAGGTTTTACCTGTCATAAAGTGAGTCCGAAATAGATGTGGTCTTGCACCCTGTGATGACTTAAGTAATCTGTGTAGTGTTTATTAATTTTATTAGATACTGAGGGACATAATTTTTTTTTCAGACTGGGAAGTCCAGAATCTCAAGGCTTCTTTGCAATTTAGGAAAGCTGAATGTCTGCAGAAGAAAGAACATAAAATAGCATTATTAGGTTATTTACATTATAGCACATTATAACCTCACTTTCCTCCAGCTAATCTGTTTTACCTCCCCCTTATTCCTCTCAGCCAGCATAGCAAGCTGTGCTGTGCTCTCTGGGAATTGTGCTGGCTCTTGCCTTTACTCACAAAAGGAGCAGGCTTGGCCCAGCCTGCTTACTCTCAAGGGAAGCTTAGAAGCTAGAATTCATTGCTGAGTAAAGGTATGAAGGAGGAGGGGAAGAGATCACATGCATACCAAGTCCTGTCTACATCCAAAGTTACATACACACATCTGAGTCCGACTGGTTTCTTTCCCGCCTTCTTCCTCAGCCCTCCCAAAAACTCCGTCTGACAATTTGCCCTATCTTAATGTCGGATTGAATTATTCTTTTTTTTAAGATCAGAAGAGCAAACCACAGTTTTGTTTACATGGCTGAGGAGCTCTCAGCCAGCTCAAGGCTGTTGGCATTTGGGATTGGTCTGGGAGGAAGCACGGAGCTGACGGACCGAGTTGTCCACCGTGGGTGCTCACTCTCCTGAGGAGCACTGTCAGCCAGTCTGCCTCTTCTAGTAAACAGAAAGCAAATGGTCTGCTCTCCTGTACTGGAAGTGAGACAGCTCTCCTTACACAGAAAAGTTCTGTGAAACTCAGGTGAAGAAACACGAGGGCTTTGTGTTTTGTTTTGCTTTTGTTTTAAGCTTTGACTTTTTGTTCTTGCTCTACAGTGAAGGTTATGGAAAAAAAGTCCGAAGAGTAATAGGGGCAACGAAGAACAGAGACATGATCTAATAAAGCAGTGACTTCCCACAACTGCTTGTGTTAAATGGTGTGAAAGGACAAATTGTAAAGACTAATTCCTAACATGAGTGTTCCTGCAGCAGTAAGTGCTAGGACACACATGGTTTGTTTGTAATACAGGAATACACTGGAATTGTTTTGGGAAATACTAATGACTGAGCCATTAATAAACAAGAATTGCAATATAATTAGGCTGGGTGTCTTTATGAAAACAGTCTTTCCCCAAATAAACCAACAGCCACAATAAAAGCGCCCTAGTACAGTGTCAGTGCTGTAAGAGTTGGACTTCAAAAGAAGGATGCAGCTCCAAAAAATCCTCAAGTCTAAACACTAGAATAGAACCAGAGTACTGAAGTAAGTTGTGGTGTTTTGAATATTGCTTGGAGTTCTGAGAAGTTTCTTTGCAGATAGGGTGTTGATCTGTGGTGTGGAAACACCTCGCCAAGACCCAGAACCTTAGCATGTCAGCTCCAGTCTCCAAACTCTCTAGCTTGTGTTTGAAGGTGCCTGCACAGTGCTTTGTTCAGACTTGCTCATTTCTGGAAAATTGGAAGCCCCAATTTTTCTAGCTTAACCTAGATTTGCCTATATCACCACACAAGATTTTAATAAATGTAGACCAAAGACCTAGTAAGGAACATATAAAGGTAAGTTCCTAATTATGTCTGGAAATGAAGTTACCAAATTATGATGAAATATCAAACTCAATTCTGGATTACAGTTAACAAGACTTCTTGGTTACTGGCTGCTCAGTGCTCATCATCTAGGACTAGATGTTCCTTCTGGAGTGTTTACAGAATCTCTGGAGCAGTCAGGGCTGCCTCTCCTGGGCTTGGCCACTTGCAAAGCCTTTTAAAAGAATCCTGCTTCCTTTCAATATAGACAAAGTATTTGAGGCTTAACTGGAGGCTTGCACCTTTCATTAGTGAAAATACTCCAGGGTGTCTTCTAAACCGCTCACCTTCAGGTCCTAGCAGATAGCGTAGCTTTAAACAGCTTTTCCAGACACGTCTGGTGCAGTAGAAGTGTCCACTGACATACTAGATATATGAAGGCTGTTAATGCGTGGCAGGTTTTGGCCTTGGTCCTTTGGTATGGTCTCAGCCACATATGGAGGCCTTAAGTGATGCACTGCCATTAGAAGTGCCAGAGGGTGCCTAGCCCAGACTGCCTTCCTCCTTCTCCTTACCATGTGCAGTTTAGACCTCCTTATGTCAAAGTGACCCACTCTCTTTAGTGAGGGTTGAGAAAAGACGTGATACATATGGTAATTTATAACTGATGTAATTCTCTTTGTCTTTTATTGTGGATTTAAAAAAAAAAAAAGAGTGAGAGAAAGCACTCCTTTTTTTAGGGAGATGGAAGCCCCTCTGTCCTTGTGTGCATTATGGGTCTCGCTTCTGTTTGTGGAAGCAGAAGTGGATTCTTACATACCCATAGATAACTGAGGAAGGAGGAAAAAGTGTAAAGATTAGGAAAGAAAAAACAGTTAAAATTCAAGAGGCCAATTTCAAGCAAATGGAGGTAACGAAGTGAAAATACACCTACTTTTTGAAGAAAGATGTGTAAATTATGCTAAGTAGAACATCTTCTGAAAGAGCTTAGAAGGTGCTTGGAAGAGTTAATAATGGAAACATATGTACAAAAAGTGCATACAGGGACTTTACAGAGGATCGGTGGATTTGGGAGACTTCAGAGAATGAGAACCATCCAGAAGGGCACAGATACTGTGAAGAGAGTATTTGCTCAGTTTTCACCATGCCGAATGTTGGGGTGATGCCTCCTCTTTTAGGTGCTTAAAAAATGCAGCTGTTTCTTGATAGGACGTTAAAACAAGCTGATACGTTCATGAGCAGAAGTTCAGTCAGATGTATTTCCAGAAGAGCTGGAGGAATTCAGAAGTGAAAGCTGATGCTAAAATTATTTCTTGAAGTTGTGAAGTCTTAGACATGGAAGGGCAGCAAGCATTGTCTTCCAAAGTCATGCTCTCAGATCTGCTGAGCATAGTTGGCATCCATCTTGCTCTGGAGTATCTGATACTAGCTGTTCAGATAAAATTATTAAACTAACTGGGTCACTGATCAGTCTGACAGTTTGTGCATTAAGGAAGAAACAAGCCTGAACAGTAGGAAGTGGAACGTTCTTGTGTTTTGAGTTAATCTGGTTGAACTAATCTTGTTCTTCAGCATGTGGTAGCAGGAAAAGTTTATAGAAATGTGCTTTCAGAATGTTGTTTTTGTGACTAGCTCTAGAGGTCTGAAAGCTTTTAATACATCTAAAGCAGAAAGCTGTATAAAATGAACTGGGATTGAGTTTTTTCTTGGTATAGACTGTTAGTAAGGTTCCAATGAGAGCATCATAACCATCAATTTTGAAGATCCCACCTGACCTCCTGTCTTTTCAGAAGTGAAAGGACATTTTTCATTCTAGAAACAACTTAAAAAGTAGAGGCATTATGTTCTACGTGGAATACTTTTTATGTAAAGACACGATATGACAGGAAATTGCCAGTAGCAGATTAAATTTGGTTCAGAAGTAATCAAACTTAGAATTAGAAACATGAGTGGATTGCTCTAATGTTTGCTGTTTTTTTCTTTCATGTTATTTATGTTTTTGTGAGATTGGTGGTACGGATAAAGTACTCTAAATGCACCTTGTATTTCTGGTAAAACACACTTATCTGTGACTTTTACAGGGAAAATGTGAATAGAATCTTTTATCGCAATACTATGACACATTCTAATCTCTATTCGAAACTTTGGTTTTAGATATATCTTAAGAGAACTAAAAAGTTGTGTATTTTTTTTAACTTTATAGCCTTGCTGATGCATGGGAAAATGATATTGGAGTTCATTCTTTAAAGTTTCCGTCAGAAACATGTTTGGAATTACTGCTGATACTGGGTTTGAGCACCACCTCTCTGCCACCCTCACTTCGATGCATGAACTCTTTTCAGGTAAGGAACAGCTGCTATTTCAGTATAAAGGTGTTACTTCTAGGAAAAAGAGGATTCCTGGGGCCTATGAACCCTTTCAGAGTAAAGGTTTATTTTCTGTAGTTGCATGACTCTCCATTATATTAAATATAGCAATGGAGAACTTCTTGTAGTGCTTGGTTTCTTTCAGTTGTATTAAATGCAGATCAAGGCAGGAAATGTGATTGGATTTTCAAACAGTGAATCACTGTTTACATTAAGTTAGATGTTTAAAGAGATTTCATCAAACTTAGGCTGTAGTAGCTAGAATCATTATATAAAATCTTCTTGGCTTCAGGAAAAGAAATAAATCCTCAGCTAAAAATAAAGATTTCCAGAGGTGAAAAGCTGTAAAATTAGGAGTGAAGCATTCACAGTTTTGTCCAGTGTTCTTCTGTATGCTGAAGTACTCAGCAGTCATAGAAATTTTCCTAATAAAACATTGTTGCAGGTATGTTAAATTGTGGTTTGTGTTTGTCATGTCTCTGAAGATGTATGATTTTTAGAAATGAAATACACAGACATCTCAATTCATGACGGTGCAACATATCACTCAGCCTTTTTATGAAGCTTCTGTCTTTCCTCGTAGTTACATAGTCCATCAGTTGTGTATTGATGCAAATCTAAAGTAACCAGCTGCTGAGTGGTAAGCATACCTGAAGCTGTGTTTGTTTTGACAGCTGTAGAAGAATCATCATCTTAGAGGGACTGAGTGTTCCAAACAGTTTATAGCACGAAATCCGGTAGCTTCTGTTTGTCCGTACTCCCAGTTTGTAGTTAAGGCTCATTTAATTAGTGTTCCTGAGTTATGTTTACTGAAAAATAATCTTATCGTAGAATTTTGGAGCCAGAAAGAACATGGTCATAAACCAAAATCAAGTAATTGATTTTAATAGTTACACTGATGTACAACTGCTGAAAACACGCCTAGATGTTAGGAAATAAGTATGCACCTGCATTGTCTGCTCCCTTTGCATCTTGTGAGCTTGGACACAGAGGATCTGTGTACGGTGAACTCTTGCGTACAGCAGCAGTCATTGATCGTTTCAACATGATATTTTAATACCCAAAATCAGAGTTTTTATTGGGTGGTACATTTGGAGACCATAACCTTGAAGAATCTCCTGGATGCCAGCAGAGTGTTCTCACAAAATTTACAAGTTTCAAGGATTGGCCAGTACTAGTTATCCATGCAGTTGAATAGTCCATGTTTCCTGTTAAGAAGGGAACATTTTGGTTGTCTGATCCAGGAGAATGTATTCCTAGTCCATTACATTGCCAGTAATCTGTGGCAAAGTCTTCTCTGCTTTACCCATCGTAGGTTAAATAGACGACGTCTATTCTTGTACGCTGAGGCTGTATGTCCGGTCTTGTTTCTGTGAGTACTCAGTCCTGGGCTGTGCTTTTAGGGTTTCCTTTGACTTGTATATCCGGGGAGAGATAGGAAGTCATAAATGACTGTCAACTGGCTCAGACAGGAATCAGTAAACGCAGGAAGGGTTCTTACCTCAGAGTACAAGAAGCACCAGACTTTGCTTTTTCTTTGTCAGACTCTCCATGACTGTGCTTGATTGTTCCTGGGTCATTTTAGCTTCATGAGACTGTCTCTGGAAATGAACCATTGCCCTCAAGACCCTCCATACACGGCCTGGAAGCAAGTCAGGATAGGGTTATGTCAGCTATGGGGCAGGAAGGCTTCATGCATCCCCTGGAGACCCTCTGACCATGGTCTTTCAAACTCAAATTTTGGTGGCACCTCTGAAAGCAAACGTGGCAGTACTTTGCTGACCTGAAGTGCTGTGGGGACGGTGTCTTCCAGCACTGGCCTGCACAGATCTTCATGAGGTGATGTGACAATGTCCAGTCTTGGTTGCAAACATCATTTCAGGCTGAAGATGCTGTATTTTGAGCTGATTCCCAGTGTCTGTTCTCTCATAGCAACATAAAAGGCAAAAATTCATATTTTTTATAAAGCCCAAGTTCTGAAACCCACTCTACTAAGATAATGTAATATTTTGCCAAGTGGGAGGAAAGGAAAATGGCTGTTTTGATAAACACCTGGCTCCAACTTTCACTCTCAATGCCAGACAGTCAATATCACCAAGTGTTTGTCCTGAGGGCAAACACTGTCCAGGAAAATACTGTTCTATTTATTTTTATCCTTGCGACCCTTGTTTGGATCTCAGTTTGTGAATCCATGAAGCAGAAACAAAATTTGCCTGAGCTTTTCACTGATGCTTTACAATGAGCTGTCAATCTTATTAGGTGTTTCTTTGGCTTGCATCTTTGTACTCATGTTCACTTTCTGTACAGCAAATATTAGAATTACAAGTCCTAGTTTTTCTGTATTTTTCTTGGAAAAAGCTGCCAAGATCTGCAGAGAGCTTGAATAATGATATTAAATTGTGCTGTTGCTTGAGCATATGATCCTTGTGCATCCAAAGTAGTGAAGACTGTGCGTCAAACAGTGGATAAAAAAGGGCCTTAACTGCAAACTGGTATTTCATGTGTTTTAGTGGACTAATGGCAAAATGAAAAAAAATAATTTTGTTGTATTTTGATGTAGACCTAGACCTGGCAGTTGTCTAGAAAAAAAAACACAAAGCATTTTAATTCTGTATTACAATAATCCTTGTATTTGAACTGAAAACAGTCACAGAGTTTCCTGTTATCCACGTGTGGCTGTCTTGTTCAACAGGAGGCCAGGCTCTTACAGGTGAACACTGGCATCTGAATACTGGGGGAGTTAGATGGGAAATGACCCCAGAAAGTGCCAGAGTTTTCTCCTTTCAGAAGTGTTCCCACTCTTGGACACGTGGTGTGGAGCTAAATAGACCACTAGCCACTTGTTTTCACTGGCACTTTTCTTTATGTTTTGATACAGTATTTGAAAATGCATCTAACAGGCAGCTGTATATGCAGTGATCTAAAAGTGACAGTTTAGTTCTTGATACCATGTCAGTATAGCTCTAAAACATCTGATTGTTTTTAATTAGGTAGCCAAAAATGATCTCACCCACACCCCTGTGTTGTTTGAGACTCCATTTACCCTCTCTCCCTATTATATTGCAATATTGCAGTATTGACAAGCCAAAATTTTAGCTGGTATACATATGCATTGGGTGATGTTTAGGTTGTAAAAAGCACACGAAGGAAATGTGCTTAGTTGCTAATCATCTCTGTAATAAACTCCGTTCTGCTTTGTGCTCCAGAAGTGCTCTCTGGGAGTAGCTTAGCAGACTCCGTATCTGTGCTGAGACATAAATTACATTTTATTTTCCAACGGTGTGCTACTGCTTAGCAACATAACATTTGAAATCACTTTTCAATTCCGTTTTGACCCTGTGAAAATCTTTCAGCGTGATTTATGTCGCTGGAGCAGCCTGGAGGAGACGAGCAGCAGCAGACCACGTCACATAGCTCTCCCCTGAGTTTAAGGGGATCGGTGCTCACTGCAACCACCGTTTAAGCTTCCCAGGCTGATGGTCCTAGGTGCTAGACTGTCTTTGGTTCGTCTCTCATTTTACCGGTGGCCTTACATTGACTTCGTTCTGGTGGACTGTAGAGAGTTAAATCTTAGCAATCCTGAGCCTGGAAGCAATTGAGGGACCAAAGTGGGTAGACGAGTTCTTGCTGGTTGATGGCTGCCTCCAGGTGTACTGGAGAACATGGATTTATAGCCCTGACTTGCACCTTTCCAGGCTTGTTATCCGTCACCCATGCTAAGGATGTCTCAGATCAAGGGAGTAGGATTGACTGAGGCACTTGATATTTGTCCTGGAACAATGCAGAAAGTAAGAAGGGAGAGAGGAGTTGGCTGCTAGGAAAGATTAAAAAATTTCTTAGCTTGCTTTTGCTCTGAGCATTGTTTTGCCGCTCTGTGTTCAGCTCTGTTGCACTGTACAGAAAGCTGCATTACCTTATTGCACTCTGGATCTATCCACACACCTGAGCTGTCAGACCTTTCTTTCCTTTAGGAATGGTTGGGCTTGACTTTGTGTATTATTCTTAATACTTGCAAGCACTTGTAGCTAGCACCCACTTGAGTTATCATGTACTTTATCACTGAACTGTTCAGCTGCTACTTCTCAGTGCAGTCTGAAAGGGTGTGTTGGTACTTTAGAGCCTACAACACAAAACAGTGAAGACAGGGAGATGCTTTAAAGTGACAAGTAATCTCTACTGTGTTTTGCTAACCTTATCTCATCTTTCTCTGACTTCAAGCACAGTGAACAGTAAATGTCCTGGATATTGAATTCTTATGATGATATATGAGGCTGTTCAGCACATTCTCTCTCACTGCTGTTATTGTGGAAAACCAGGCATTTTACTTCCCGAATCAAGGCACTATTCACAAGGCCACAGACTGTAAAGAATTCTCAGAGTTAAATACATCACGGTTTTAGTTTTACTCTTGCAGTTACCTGAAATTGAAAGAAGATTGTGATTAAGAACTGCCGAGCCGTTTCAAAAGTTTCTTTGAAATAGCCCTTGATACTCTTCGGTGCTGCACCCATTGCCGCTGGTGGCTGATCAGCACACTGTTCACTGTGGTTACGAGAAGTAGAGCCACTGTTTAAGCAAAACCAAAAAAGTGTTCATTCTGTTGTTTCAATAAGCATTCCTAGAGGTGTCTCTGAATGAAAAGTTCATTTGCAGCTAGTTTGCTTCCAAAAACTGAGGGAAAAATAGTTTCTCATAGAGCAGCCTATCAAGTTCTCTGTCATTTCAAATCTTCTAATCAAGTGCAGAAAACTTCCTAAAAGCGACAAGTTTAGAGATATAAAGTAACAGTTTGCTCAGAAAACATAAGAATGAATAAATACAGTATGCGTGATAGTTTAATGGCTCTAGTATATGGATATCAAAAGACTCATGGAAGGCAAAATACAAAATTACTGCTGTCTCTCAGGTCTACACATGGTCTGAACTAAAGTGGGCCTTGGTATTAAGTGTTTTTTAATATTGTTACTTTTTTGTGTGTGTGTATATAAATATGTAAAGCACTTTCAAACTTGTTTATCTCAAAAAGAAGTTAGCTGAAGATAGAGGACACTTACAGATACACCTACATTTTCTGACAGTCCTTTTTGAAGTACACAGCTGAGTAAAATGGAGAAAGATCTGCTCAGCTCAGCTCCTGCTTTTGTTCCCTTCTGGGCATTTAGAGCTGGAGAAGTTGCACAGATTCTTTTAAGCTGGACTGCACTCCTTTGGAGCACTGTCAAACAGCGACAAAGACAGGACAAGGAGCAACTCTGGTTCAAAATGATTTGGGAAATAGTGATAGAAGAAAGGAAAGTATTAAGAGGGAAGGAAATATATGTTCAAAATATTGTGTCTTCTATTAAACTATTGCAGAAAGGAAAAATCTATTTATGCAGTAAAATAGCTTATTATGTTTTTAAACAAGTTTTTAAATTTGTATGACTTATTGAGGCTCTCACACAAAATGAATTCTAGATTTGAATATGTATATTCTGTAGTATTTTGCAGGCAATGGATGAGTTCTTAAATACTGTAGGATTTTGTTTTGACAATTAGTGTTTTTTTACTATCTGTCTGAGGCTTGTGGACTGCTTAAGTCTCTGAAACTTCTGAAAGAACATTGACAGTAACGTGGAGAAACCATTGCAAATACATCACAGTCTCTCTTGAAATACAGTCATTTTTGTTTCCCTTAACTGACCAGTTTTATAAAATGTAAACTGCAGTGAGGAAACCAAGTGTAGTAAGTGTCAGCTTCTTTTGGCTGCTCCTGCTTCCCCCAAACTAAAGGTGGTTTGATTTTTGCAGATTAGGATAAAAGTGCCTGCTATGTGCTTTTTCTAGTTTTGACCAACTCACATAGGTTGGCCGGATGACATAGGATCGATTAATTTTCTGTTTTATAGTGATGATTATGTGGAAGTTTTTAAATTTGATTTCAAACAATTTATTTTAAATAGCAAATAAGTACCCAAGCCTTATGTAGTCCTTGGAAAGCAGATGTAGTTTTTTAAAACACGCATACAAATGTTTCATTGACTTTAAAATAAAAGACATTATAATGTGTGTATATTTGGGGGTTTTGTTTGCATTTGTCTGCATTTACTAAAAGCCATAATAAATCTGTTGAAACACTGCAGAATAATTAGGAAAGAAGTTATAAAATTATATTGAGCAAATGCTGACAAGAGCAAGTGATATTAAGAGAGTGTTTCAAAGACAAATCTGGATACTTCTTTGCAGAATGATAGAGATTTCTAGGTTCAATTAAGAGGTTATTGTCTTATTTTTCTTGTCTGCTACAGAATTGTCCTTCATTAAGTTGATTTTTATTATGCAGCTCAGGTTATCTTACTCACTGTTCTCTGTAAGCTATCTTTTAAAAGTATCCCAAGAGTGTTGAATTGTATTTCTTCAACACTGAGACTATCCAATGGTTTTAACATTAGCTCTCAGGACTTCAAGCTGAAATGGAACAATTTTTTTGTTGAACTGTCATTAGTATTTTGAAGTCTTTGTTGACCCTATACCAAAACTGTTTCATACTGCTGATTCTGCATAAACTCTGTTAAAACATCATGTCCCCTAGCTGAGAACTGTTCGGCTCTGCATATACAGGAGCATATTGAGCAATGTCCTGTACCTCCTTATGTGTCCTGTATATGACTCATTCATAGCTGCAGCACCAGCTCTCATTTCTAGGCTATGGTTTTGTGGTACCTGCTGCTGCTGTGGAGACGCTGATGGGAAGGTATCGGCTCACTTATCTGAGATGTGGCATGGCTACATTTCCTCTAATGAAAAGGAGCTGCCCATTTATGTTGGCCTGAAACGGAACTAAATGAATCACATGTAAACCTAAACTGAAGCTACGAACGGGAAAAATGCAGGCTGAGCTTATTTGTGGAAGCACAAACTTTTATGATTACTTCAGTGCTCAGTGATGGAGAGTCAGGACCTTGACAGCAGTGGTCCTAAACTGAGATTCAAAATTTGTCGTCATTTTCTCAGAAGAGCTAAATGCTTCTTTTCTTCAAAGACAGTTTTCCAATAGAGAAGAAATCAGAGAGAGTGAACCTGGGCCTATCCTAAACAGAAGTAGAATTAATTACAAAAACCCCATGACGTTGCAGTGAAAGGCAACATACATGTAGCACACAGGCAAGTTCCTCCTCTGGAAATACAGTTCCCTGCTGCTTGAGAGGGAAGATCTGCTGGAGGAATCAACTCCTCCGCGTGCAATTCCCTCTGCCTAGAATCTGGCAACAGCCACATGTAACATCAGCGTCTGGTAATACATTTCATGGCAGTTTTCTTAGAAAACATGCTCAAACATCTGATTTACTGTTTAGAAGTGAATGTACAACTGATTGCAGAAATCCAGTTTAGATAGTCTGCTATATCTGAAGTTATCAGCCACTTGAAAAGGGTGAAGAGAGAACTAATTAGGAATGAAAATGCTTCATTGATACCACTCATTTAATTTCCTGTTTGCTTCTATTGTGAACATCCTGCTTTTCCTAAGTCATTTTGAAATCTGAAAGTGTAGTTCTTGCATCCTAATTATCCAGTACTTGTGTCCATAATGTGCTATTAAACGCAAACTGTGAGTTTGTGTTCTTTAACAGCAGGCACCACACTGTGAGCGTGTTAGGGAAAGAGACCAGACAAATACCCATGTTTTATGTACCTGAATATATACATAAAGAAGAGTCTTATGAGAGGCATGATACACTTCTAGAACATCCATTTCTGTTCAATAACTGAGGCTGTTGCCTTTGTGACTGAGAAACAGGCTCTGCTCAAAAGAAGTACTTAGCCAAAACCAAATAATGCTGTACATGTTTGACGTTGTTTGCAGGTAATTTATCTCTTTAGGGCTGCTTCCTTCCAACAACCTTGGTTTCTCTAAGTTAGTCTTAGCTCTGTCCACGCCATAATTAGTAGATTCACTTATGTGAGGAGTAAGGTTCAACCTCCTAGCTAACCAGGTACATCAATCTGGTTATCAACTTCATAGAGCTAGATAGCCAGCTGCTGCTTTGAAAATAATACTGAGTCATTGGATAGCAATGATTCTATAATGGAAATTTTTCCTTGAAGTTTCATGTTATTATGCTCTGTGCTTTGTGAATGGCTGTTACTATGGAAAACTATGACACTGTTTGTTTCCGTCAAAGATGGATTCAACCCTGTTGGATTGCAGCTATAGGCTGGAATAGGTATGTTGTCACAAATTACAAAATTCTGAGGGATCCTGAAGGAGGATGTCACTGAATTCTAGCATTGTATTAGCAGATAGGGCAGCTTGCCAAGGCACTCAGAGCAGTTCAAGAGTGTTATGTGTTAAAGAGTAGGAAACGGTAATGATGTCTTCAAGGAGACAAATGGACATATAGAAGTCTGCAAAGCCAGAGCATAATAATTGAATCGATAACTTGACTGTGATAAAGTACACAGTGGACAAAAAGGAAAGGGATTGTGAAGTTCTCCTTTTTTTATTGTCAGTTGAAAATGGGTCTGGAGTGGATCTTTTGGTGAAGAAGCCAGTGAGAAACATGCTTTGCCTTCCCTCAGAAGTAGAAGTCCATCATTCTGTTGCAAAGTCAGTAAAGAGAGCAGTGAGCTCTAAATCTCTGTGCTTAAATCATAGGTCTTTGATCTGGAGGTGGTAGCTGATGACAAATGGTAGTGCTTGAAAGCTCTTGCTTGTTAAGGAAGAAAACTTCAGGTTTGGATTTTAGGAAAGCTAGAATGGGTAGAAACATGATGTGGGAAAACAGGTCAAATCTCACTCTGTCTGGAGGCAGGGAAGGACCTGAAGGGAAATGTAAGAGATAGATAAGATGGACCAGCTACTCCTTCAGTATTCTGGTGCTGTTCCCATTGATGTACACTAGCACGGTTCTGACAGACCACAAAGAGGGAAGGATTTATATAATCTCTAAGTTACGTTGTGCTTTGACCAGTAAAAAAGATCAATTCTGTGAATATTAGTTTGTGCTATAGCTCCACTACTTTTGAATTAAAGGAAGCTGTTCTACACATGGATGTGTGAGGAGGTGTCTCAGCGTATGCATTTTGTAGTGCTTCTAAAATAAGATTTGGAATACTCCTAGAGGAAGAAGAAAGAGAAGGGCAAAAGGGTGCGTGAGTATCAGCACAACCTATTGAAATAAGCAGACGATTTAGCCGTCGACAGAAAGCTGTTATGCCTTGAGATAAAACCTGGCAACCGTTTAACAATATGTGGAAAACCTTGCAGGAATCTTCAGATGCCATAGCTGAGTGAGATCACAGGGAGTGTTGGGTGGGCAGAGTGTGATTGCTGCTTGGACTTTCGCCAGGCATTCTGGTTGATGTTTCTTTATCTGTCTCCCAGCAGCTTGACAACTACATAGGAAGTGATTCTGCCTTATGGAAAAAAAAATATTAAAATATTATTCCCATATCACTAACGTAAACTATAAAAGCATAGTTTATAGAGAAAGAGACTATTTTACCCAGTCTTCATTATTTTTGTGAGCTGTGGCATTGTGAATTGATGAAACAGATCAGGGAGCTATATTCCTTCTGTTGCTTTTAGTGAGCTTGATTTTTATAAGGAAAATAAAAGAAAAAATGAGTATTAAGCACCTTGGCTGCATGAAAAAGGATCTTGCCTGCAAACTTGTACAAGTGAAGATGTTATTTTAACCTTACCGACTATTTTGGCTTCTCAGACAACTACCAAGTTCTTCCAGAATGCCTGGCGTTCCTAAATATGATCCTGAAAATGACTGAACATTGTACTGTTCAGATGTTCTCACTTTCTGTGACTAGTACCACTGACCCTAGTCCTGGTTCTGATTGATAACTATTTGCCTGCATAATTTAGTTTTATGTAGAAGTTCTCCTTGCTGTTGATGCTCCAGTATTTGACACATTTTCTATTTTCATGTGTAGGTATCCCACCGAATAAAAAAAAATACGGCTATCATTGTGTAATGGGGGGTGACTAGCTAACACATTTTTAACTCACCAGAGAGCCTGCTGCTTACTCTTTATTTCATATTTACATACAGAGTCTATTCCATTCATCATCTGCCAGCTTTTCAGAAATTAAATGCTAGGACTGCCTTGTTTGCCTTTTTGTTGACCACTTTGAGTTTTCTGCACTGATGAGTTTCCATGTTACTTTCTCATTTCTATTAGGTACCATTTTAATTTGTTTCTGTACCATTTAGGAGCAGACAGCCTGTAATTCTCTTACATCTATTTGCTGGTTAGAAACGAACTTCTAGTACTTACAGTTACCTAACTGAATTTGCATTTTTTCAGGTAAGGTGGAAAAACTGAGCCTGGGAGGGGAAAACCAGGACTTTATAACCTCCTTCGTAGCAAAGTAGAATCAACTTTACTTCTTATTACAAAAAAAAAAAACCCTTCATATTTCAACTTGCATTCTCTGCTTACACTGGAAGGAAGTGCATTTTCAGCTGTATTTTTATAGAGCGGTAGCTAGTGACTAGTTAAATTAATCAAAAGTGTCTGTTCTGCATGGTTATCCTGGGGATATATTCCATTAAGTGACTGCTTTTTCTATTTTAAGGTGATATTTAAAATGTGACTGTCGGTAAAACTGGCAGTGTTCTGTTCTGTAAGCTTTTACTCTCCTCTTCTACTCTTTATTTTGTACCCATCTTTTTCCTTGTGTAGCGTTCTTTCCAAAATCTGAACTTAGAGTACCAGTGAACATTTTTTGCAGTTTGAAATGTTTGACCTGGAGTTCTTTGAGAAGAAATTCAACAGCAAATAAAATTAAATCCATGAGACATCCCACGTAGCTAATAAATCCTCAGGGATTGAAATTTATCTGTATAAGTAAATATGAATTTCAGATAAAGTTTTCTCTATTCAAGTGCTGGTGCTATTGGAGAACTGGAATCTGAGAAGTACTCCACTGTTTCAGCAGTGTACTGCTGCTCTGAACTCTCCTAGAAGGAGCCAGGATACTGCTGAGGCCAAAATTTGAAATGAAATGGGATTTTGATGTATATGAATAAGAAATGGTGAGCTACATGGCTTAATGCTAACATTGATTTTGAATGAGGTATTGAATCTTGTTCTATAATTTCTTACGCCACTCTTGCGTGAGGAGTTTAGGAGACCATTCTCCCATATGCATGGGTTTTGGACCATCTTCTGAGGACTCTAGCATTCAACAATGTTGTATCCACAACACCAGATTTTGATGAAGCAGTGCTCAAATTCCACCTGGAAACTACTGTGCTCCTGTGATTTAGTTAAAAAGAACTGTCAGAAGTGAGACGCTGTTTACATATTTTTAAGTGTAGCTCAGAAGCTGAAGACAACCCTGGTGACGCTTATTAGCTAGTTATTTTATGTCAGCCTTTTCTGTTAAGGCAAAGCATACATTCCTAATACAAAACAATGCAGAAGTCAAGTGTGGCTCTTTTACAACACTACTGGTTGAAGTACTGACACTTATTAAAGTGCAGATGCTAACACCTGAAAATGTCGCTGTTGGATTATACTCCTTTCCCAGCTTACATTCACATAATTTACAAAACAGCTGAGTGCCTGATTAAGTCTTCCAAAATAATTCTCAGAACAATACATGATATTTTTTTAAAACAAGGTAATCATCTTGAAGAAGATGCAAGTCAGAGGAGAAAGAATTTCATGTGAAGACATTATCTTAGTCTCACATGCTGCTCTATTTATGCAAAAGTGACTTGCCAGTCTGTTTTTTGCTATTCCAATAAAAATTGCCGGTACTTTGGATTACCTAGAGTTCTCATTCAAGTGAACAAATACTGGATGGTTTTGAAAGTCAGGCAAGCTAGTTAGGGTTTCCACCTGAAGATTTAGCAGCCTGTTTCTCATCTTGTAAGCTTAAAAATGCTAGAGATGGTCCCTTAGTAGTTGCAGCTTTGCTTTAATTAGTTTGCGTTGTAGTATAGAAATGCACCTGAAGTGTTTGTGATGATAGCTCAACATTGTAGGCAAGGACCTGAACCTATTGAAGTTAATGTCAAAACGCTCTTTGGCTTCAGTGGTGCAGAACTGCACTGCAAATGAATAAACCAGCCAGCTGGATATATTGTAGAGAAATAATTATTGCACACTCTCTGAAAGTTCCTCATTAACACTATTGCTTGTGAACTTTGCAAGAAAATGCTTGGAGCTATTCTCTGATAGCTATTCATTAGACATGTGAATTAATAAATGTGGCTGCTGGTTCATGCAGAGGGTTTTCTGTTTGTTTTTTTGTCATTTCTTTGAAGATTTCAAACAGTATAAATGGTTTAAAGGCTTAACTTCACTAGATGCTTACAGTGTAGTACTTGCTTACACTCTGCAGTTATTGATATGATCTAATATTTTTACACTTGGATAAGTATAGATTTTGAATAAAAGAATTTAATTAACACTGAATAAATGTTCCTCATAAGGGGAAAATTCTATAGTTCTGTTTCATTAATGCTTCATGCTTCTAGCAGTTAACTAATTTAATTTTACTCCTAGACTTCAAGGTCTGTGCTTTTCATTCCTTCTCTCTTTCAGTCGGCCTGTCATCTAAACAGGCTTTTTATAGTTGGGAAGAGAAGATCATTCGGAGAAATAAAACAAAGGGAAAAGTGCAAAGCATTTTTTTCTTTACTTGGATTTTGTGTAATACACAGTGGACATAAATTTATGACTGTGCATAAAATGTATGTAATGTGAAAAATGAGGTATTTGGAATGATCTCTGGGATTTAAAACCTAGAAAGTCTTTTTTTTAAAAGTCAACTAACAGAAAATGAATGATTTTAAACAATTAAAAGTAGGTAGGATCAGTCACATTATAAAAATAATACTCTCACATGCAAGCAACCATGCTCATTTCATTTGTCTTGCCAAGGAATGTAAGGTTTGGGGGGATCAAAAACCCTCTTGAGATTAGTCTTTTTTGAGTTTACTTGTCTATAAAGTACTATAGGGTCTTGTATAAAATACTTACATTCAGGATACCAAATGAGTGAAATGTGGCATATGTTCAAAGTGAATAAAAAATACCTGTGAAGCAGTAAGGGCTTTACTGTGAGAAGTCCAGAAGAATGAATGTTTTTAAAGTCCGAGGCAAACATTCTTTCAGTTTTCTTTTTTTCACTAACTCAGTACAATTGTATTAAAGGTTTTCATGCAGAAATGTTAGGTGTCTGGTTTCAGTCCTTGCTAGTTCTCGATGTTTATCTTATAAAGCTGATAAAATTTTGAGCAACTTCAGGTTATTTCATTCAGACCTTAAGGTCATGTTATGATCCTCAACTTTGGCTCTTTCACATTTCTAACTATGTTCTTGATTATCATCTGTTGACATTTCTACTAACTTATGCTATTTTTCGTTCATTGAATTTTGTGAAGTGCTGAATTTTTTTTATAATGCAGATAATTATGTTTTAACAGCATATTTTTTAGTGGCCATGCTCTAATGAAGGAATTTTAAACAGTATTTTGGAAGTCTTAGAGCAGACCAATGAGCTAAAATAATTATACTTCAGTAATCCAGAATGATACCTCCAGAGAGCTAAGACTCCAGTGTATAATATGCTCGTATATACTTGTCCTTGATGGTAAAATTGGATTAAAAAAATAAGAAAAAGAATAGAAAGAAAAAAGCCAGAAAATTGGTTCTCCTTGAAGGTCATTAATGTTTTCTAAAAAGAAGATAAAAAATGAACATGAAAATCTCATTGTTCAAGAAAAAAAAGCTTTGTTTTGAATAATAAGATTTTTATCAGTACAAGAAAAGGTCTCATAATAATAAAACCTAATTGTTATTTTCATCTGAAATTGGAAAGTATTCAATGGCTAAAAAACAGCCAAAGAAAATGAGAGGGGAAGTTAGAAGCTTGAAGAGAATGATGCGGATTGCATGGAACTACGAGCTGAAGGACAGATTCATACCATATTGTAATATAAAGAAAAGAGGGTGTGAAGGAGGAGGGGAGAAGAGAAGGCAAATCAACCAAAATTGCAAACTAATGTTTAATTTAGAAGTATTTTCTGTCCAGTATTTGACTAAAGAATCTTTCAAGTGAGTGAAAGAAGTTGATATATAAAAGGAAGCTTAGGGAGCAAAATGAAGAGGGAAAATTAAATTTGCACTTCACCTAAACCACCCAAAACAGAGCAGAGTGGAAAAAGTCCAGTTTGGAGGCTTTGCAAAACATTGGAATGGTTTGTCTTGGTGATGCCTTAATGACTAATCTTTGTAAATGACCTTGTTCACTTCAAAAAAGTGTATAACAGTAATATATTTATGGAGTCACAGAGTTATTGAGGTTGGAAGTGACCTCTTGATATCTAGTCCAACCTCCTGTTAAAGCACGGTCAGCTAGAGCAGGTTGCCTGGGACTGTGTCCACTTGGTTTTAAATATCTCTGAGGATGGAGACTCCACAACCTCCTTGGGCAACCAGTGTTCTACTGTCCTTACAGTAAAAAAGTGTTTTATTGTGTTCGGAAGGAATTTAATGCTCTAAAATTTGTGCTCACTGCCGCTCGTCCTGTTGGCGGGCACTGCTAGGAAGAGTCTGGCTCTCTCATCTTTACTCTCTCCCATCAGGTATTTGTACACACTGATATGATCCCCCTGGACCTTCTCTTCTCCAAGCTGAACAATCCCAGCTCCCAGTCTCTCCTCATATTAAGGATGCTCCAATCCCTTAGTCATCTTCATGGCCCCTTGTTATCCCTTGCTTAGCCCTTACCTTACTTCAGTAAGTCTGTATCTTTCTTGTACTGGGGAGCCCAGACCTGGACCCAGCACTCCAGGTGTGACCTTACAAGTGCTGAGTTGAGGTGAAGGATCACCTCCTTCAACTTGCTAGCAATGCATTTCCTGATGCAGATGTATATCCACTTTGAGCGTTCTGTAACCTGGTCCTTCACCTTCACCAACAGTAAGTCTTGTTGTTCCAGACAAGTGTCAGGGGCCTGGGATTCCTGCAGGCTGGTCATACCAGTAAAGACTGAGGCAGAGAGGGCTTGGAGTGCCTCAGCCTTTCTGTGTCCTTTGTCAACAGGGCCCCTTGCAACGTACAAGCTAATGCTGTGCTACTTACTGCTTGTGTCTCACTGAGAATCTGCAAAGAACCACCTCCTGGCTCGCTTGGTTCTCATCCTCTGCTAAAACAGTTTGCTCTTCATGGTGATGGCTGTCGCTGCAGTTAATTATTTAATTAGAGTGAGTAGGGACCCAGAGAAGCCATCTCCATTCCTGCAGTGTAGGGATGACTGTACCTGTTAGATTTTGCTCTAGATCTCTTCAGTGAGGGTTAGGTTGGGAGGGCAAGTATTTGTCATGAATACAGCAAGACTTTTTGCTGTTTCTGTAATACAGATAGTAATAAAATGCATGGACTTTGAGTTACCCGTATCCTGAGGCAGTAGTCTCTAAATAATCTCTTTATCCCAGCCCGCTGAGACAAGCAGTCCCTAAATACCCCATAGATGTGTGCATATATGTGTAACTGCAGTTAATGTCTTTTACTGGCACCAGTGTTTTAACATCTATTTTATTTTGAAAAGGGTCCCTCTCATTTCAGCCAGCTATGCTGCCAAAGCCCGCATGTAAGCTGTGCTTTGCAGTGATAAATGAGCACAGCTTGTTTCAAAATCCATTTGTTTTTTTGCTTGGATCCCTTTTCAGAATATCATGGGTGGCCTACTTTTGTGGGGATGAAAAATTATTTTCCTGTTCCTTTGTGCCATTATGGGTCTTGTAAACTGTTGCACAGTCTTTTGGAGTAGGTGGCATGATTAGGATGGATATTAATTATTTTCAGGCTGCTGATACATCACTTCTGTATGATCTATATTTGTCTCTTGAACGTTCCTCATCTCTTCCTAATTATAGGTGGTCTTCAGGGAACCGACTTCCGAAGTTAAATAGACTAGCATAAAACACAGAGTGTTTCTGAAGTGTGTTCAGGTGACAGTTGATTCATGTCACCTACTTGCCTGTTCTCAACCCCCAGATTTTTCCACAGCTCTGGGGTGGGCATACGCTAATGCTGCTACCCACCCTCCTGTTTGGGAGCAAGCTTCCCAAATCCCCTTGCCCTCAAAGCATGTAAATTCCTTTCTCTTCTGTTTCCAGGCTTGTTAGGCAAACTCGTTGTTTTGTTTCTGCTTTAAAAATTGTCAAATGTTTGTGTCTTTTTGCTGCCTGTTAATATTTTTCCTCTGTTCTATGCATCACATTTTTTTAAAACCAGATTTAAGCTCGTCAGCAGATTTTGTGATTACTGTTAAATCAGTCATCTGAAACTGAGAAGGAAAAGCGCTTATGCAGGTTTTTTTTCTGGTTGTCTATTTTGCTTATCTAAAAAAAGTTTCTCTCCATCTTTTTTTCCTTCCTTTCTCTCCTCTTCCCCCCCACCTGCTGGTCCCTGAAAATTGGAAACATGAGAGGTCTTGTCTGAGCATCAGATTAAGAGCCAGGAAATCCTGACTCTTTCCATGACTCACCGTGTGTGTCCTTGGGCAGTCTGTAACTACTACAGACAAAAGCTGTGCATAGCACTTGGCTGAAAAATTAAAAGCATGGTGCGTGATCCAAGGGGATTATTTTGAAATTTAAATCAAAGCGTGGCAAAAGTGGACAGGAAAGAGAGGCTGCAGAAGATGAATACTGGAGGAGCGGTTTGTTTGTGAGCTGTGTAGATTGTCTGTGAAGGGAGATGCCTATTGCTTACAGTAATTTCTTTCTTGTTGAGGCCTTTGGTTCCATCACAGTGAAAGTATCTGCTGTGGTAGATGATGGACACACAGCCCTCAGTTTTGTTCTTATTTAAAATGAAGTAGATAAAGAATAGTGATGGAAGAAGACAGGGTGCACAGCTGCATAGGTGAACCTGCACTCAGCTTCATAAATCCAACCCTCTGAGGGTTTTCTTGGGAGATGGGCTTGGTGGTTTTGATCAAATGTATGTAAATGCTTGACGTTTTTCTGTTTGCCTTTTTTTTTTTTTTTTCCCCACATTTC
>Ga0065711_1036253_pt1 | contig 21241 bp, 14 predicted proteins | sample Hoacrofraction12_FD_59098 | JGI IMG/M metagenome (GOLD analysis project Ga0065711, IMG submission 59098) | Hoatzin crop microbial communities from Cojedes, Venezuela - Epithelial fraction 12 v2 (version 2) | ecosystem: Host-associated > Birds > Digestive system > Esophagus > Crop | place...
CGTGACGTCACATGGTATGGAATACCAGGCTCTGTTTGGCCAGGTGGGGTCAGCCCCCACCCCCCGGCTGTGCCCCTTCCTGGAGTCCGGTGAAAATTAACCCTGTTCTGGCCAAACCCAGGACAGGAGGGATGAAGGAAAACTGACTTATCATGTAGTAAGAATGCTCAGGGCTAAGGTATAACTGCCATGGGACAGCTTTCATCACACAGGAATTCTGAGGTAGGGATGAGAGGGAGTCATAGCTCATGTAACCTGCAAGCATGGAGAAATGAAGGAAATACAGGGACAGGGGCAAGAACCTTTTTCTAAAAGTCAGTAGCCATAATGGTTTCAACTGGGTCCCTGTAAAATTCTCTATTCCTAAATTCTACTGTAGAAGACAATCTTCTCCCTTTCGTCAATTACTTTTCACATCACAGGTCCTTGAATATAGTCAGACAATGAATATAGACTCAGAGACATAGTAAAAATGGTGCTTCACAAGCTCAAAAGCAGCGTCTAATCTGATCTTCTGTTGGAGTTGTCTTTGCTAGCCTCAGGAAAGCTCCTAATCTCAGTGTTCAGTGTAGACTGTGTTTTGCTCAAAGGCCTTCTTCCACCCCAGAGATCACATTGAAAATTTCTACTTGGCATTTTAGTTGTGAAAAAAAATTAGCCTGTAATAAATTTGGGTGTCTGGAGAAGATTCTTAATTGCACTAGAAGAATATTCAGGTTATAAATCAGGGACCTGTAAGTTAGGAAATGTGTATCTAGCTGAAACTCAAGTTTCTAGCTCTGACAGCCCGTTTTCCCAGCCAAGAAGACTTAAGCAGCATGCATGAAATCTGTTCAGGCCTTTTCTTCTGAATATTATTTATTGGTTATACTGACAGTCATTAGCAATCCTCAAAGTAAAACCCCACATAAATTCTGTTTTTTCAATATCAGGGAGCCTTCTGTTTCTTTTATAAATACCCCATAGATTATAGAGGAGGTCAACAAATAATCTGAATATTTAAAGAGAAAACACTCAGCATATGCACATCTATGCCTGAATTTATGATATTTAATCACTTCAGCCATTTGCAACCTCAATTTTTCTCTTTGGAAAACTAAACTGTCATTTCCAATACTTGCTCAGGAAATATCTTGTAAAAGGAAAAAACACAGAGTGTGTAACAGGAGATGCGAGAAAACTAGGAAGAAAACTCTTCTGTAACAAAGTGTCAGTTTTGTCTGTGTATAAGAAGCAGTAGAGAAAACTGCATTCACACCAGAACCTGGTACCTAGCTGCCATTGTGTAATAGTTCAGTACAAAACTGAGAGTCCGTTAATTATCTGTCTGTCATCAATTAGCTTCTCCTACTCACCTGCAGGTCTGCCTTTGGTCACACAAGAATCACTCTGAGATCCCAGAATCTCAGACAGAGATTTGTGCAACACAGCAGAGGACTCCATGAAGCTGATCAAAGCTGGGAATCCTAATCAGACAAACTGCTCCCTGAAGTCTTTACGAAGGAAGCTAAGAAGCATGAAGCTCAAGATGGAGCTCACGATTGCTCTGGGCTAGCCTAGCTGTTCAGTGATGCTAACTTTCATGGCACTGTTCTCCAGCAACAGAAGTCTGACTCACTCATGAAAATAGACTGCAAATATAGTGCAAATATAGAATTCTCAACAACCTTGTTCTTCCTATTGACTTTTCATTTGTCATTTTATTCCATCACTATGCCATGATCATAGAATCATAGAATGGTTTGGGTTGGAAGGGACCTTATAGATCACCTAGTTCCACCCCCCTGCCATGGGCTGAGACACCTTCCACAAGACCAGGTTGCTCAAAGATCCATCCAACCTGGCCTTGAACACTTCCAGGGAAGTGGCAGCCATAGCTTCTCTGGGCAGCCTGTTCCAGTGCCTCACAAGCCTCATACAAAGAATTTCTTCCTTATATCTAATCTAAACCTACTTTCTTTCAGCTTGAAGCCACTACCCGTTGTCCTGTCACTACATGCACTTGTAAACAGTCCCTCTCCAGCTTTCTTGTAGCCCCATTCATGTACTGGAAGGCTGCTATAAGGTTTCCCTTCAGCCTTCTCTTCTCCAGGCTGAACAGCTCCAACACAATGGAAAAGAGGGATTTTTACAGATGCATGTAACTAATCCTTTTGTTTTCATGTGGTAGAGAACAGGAAGAATTGTTACGTCAGAATTACAGCTGCAATCTAAACTATAAGATAATTTTAATCATTGGCAGAAATAAAAGCATATCTTGTAACATTTCCATGTGGTTATTGTAATTGTAGCTCCATTGATGAGAAAGACATTAAAGAATTGGTACAGTCATATTAGCTTTTACAATACTGTATTTGTTGACAGGTACTCATTTTCTGTCTTCTCTTAGTTATTGACCAATAGCAAGATATAAAATTATTATTTACCCAGCAAGTTTTGGAATGTGTCAAATCAGACTGTTAAAGCAACTAGAAATGCTTTAGCTGGAAAGGCCAACATCAATACCGCATTACTGTTACAAGGCACTTTTCCCCAAAACAAATCTAGAGACTTCTATAAATATGTAGATATCACATCAGCTATCACCTAAATCCAACGCATCAAGCAGATCACTGTAATGAAATAATGTTCCATGTACCTACATAGAATACAGCATATCTTATAAAATGATTTATATTATTGCCAAAGTAATTTAGTTTGTGAAATGTACGTACTGTTTCCAATTCAACCTTCATGACACCATTTTGTCTTCACTTTACAGACTTTAGCTTTCTAGGTTAGAATCTCCATTACTGGAAGAACAAGAAAAAAAGAGATCAGAGCATGGTTCTGTAACAGGCAATATGGAACATAGTTTTATCTCAGCAGATCAGAAAGTGCAGATGAAAAGGATCCCCATAGCTTGTCACACTGGAATTGCTCTATGAGAGCTGACTGATTGCCACTTGAAAATGTTTGTGCGAAGCTTTTCACTCAGTTCTAGTTTGTATGAGTCTGTAACCTTATTTTCTGCTGAATTTGTAGTATTCCTATATTCGAAGCAAAATAAATACATACATAATCCTCCAAAAATTTAGCTAATACTACGGCATAATTTTAAGTCCAAGCAGTGTATTTCCCCAGTCTTCTTCTACCATGACAACCACACATTTAAAATGAATTACAGGTTGCAGATTCATAAAGGCAAATAACTGTTACATAGTTTATAAAAATTTTGCCTAGCTTTGTCTTAGCATTGTTTACCCCTGCTCCATCTAGACACTCACATCATCACACAGGGTACATATGTACTAATAAATTGTTTTTGTAGACAACTATTATCACAATATTTTTCAGCTTCATTAGAGCTATTAGAGTGTGTGTTGTACTCTTTAAGGCTACTTTACATTTGTTATTTGACATGTGAATTTTCAACTCCATAACACCAGTACAAATGTGTCTGAATGAATTTTTACGCTGTTAAGTATAGGTTCTCCTGCACAAAGAACTTCTGAATTCAAAGTGTAGGTGCTCAAGGAAAAAAACATGTCTTGCAAGACAATGAAAAATTAAATTTGTACTTGTTAAATTTAAATCTGAACTAGTCAAATTATCTGATATGCTTAGTGTATCTTAGATTTCTGCACTTACTGCAACTCTCCTTCCATCAAATTGGCAAAAATCATATTTCTGGGAACTGCTGATTTACCCTTCTTCTTATGTCTTCCTTTTTTCATGTGATGAGTTGATCTATCAGCTAAAGTTCTGGGGTCTGACTTTGCTATTTCCTTAGTGTTTCTTGAACAGTTTCCCTGACATATGCTGATATTAACGAGAAAGAAGCCGAAGGCTTGTTGGTTTTGCTGTGCTTAAAATCTTAGATAATAACAACTATTAAATCTGTGAAAAGACTTCTTTCCCTGTCTTTTAGTATAATTGCAAATAGCATCCTTTCCTCATACCCAGAATTGCAGACTTTAAATGAAAGATGATCATTATTCAATACGGAGTTTTAGAAAGGAAACATAGGCCCTAAGAAAGATGATAGCTCTGCTGTGGCCTGGCATCAGCATAGCCTTCAAAAATAAAACTAGTCAGCAGGAGCAGCAGGAGCGATTTTCCATTCTCAAAAGCAGAAAGCATTTTTCCAGAAAAGGCACCTTTAACAAGGGTCAAGCTGAACGTTGGTTCTGGCCTCAGGCATTCTGGCAGCTTCTTTAGCAGTGATAACCTCCTAGAAAATGATTTAGCCTGCGGGTCTCTGAGAGCAGCTGCCAAAAAATGTGTGTATAATTTACAAAATTTGGAGGGAGGTCTTAGAAGTGGCCTACAGACAGAACGCCACTGCTGCTCGCAGCTTCAAAATGGGAGTTTTTCTAATGAGTCAGGTCATCTGTCACAGAGCCTGAAGAGGGAAGAGGAGCAAAGAGCTGGTGATGGAGAGCAGCAAAGGAGGGGAGTCAAGCGCATGCTTTCAATGTGAATAAGGACCTCTGACAGATTGCCAGGGCAAGTCTTCGATCATTTCAAATGCAAACAGCAGCAGTGCTGCATGCAAGTGCTGGGGATGCTTCTGCCACACTTCTTATCTTCTTCTGTTTACCATGAAGACCAGTAAACAAAGTAAGACGGATCTGATCATCACCTGATGATGACGTACACAAATCTACGGCAGCTTGCAATGCACAGGTGCTACGTAGCTTTTTTGATATTAATGTGGGCCCATGTAATTGAGCCCTTCCGTTGTCCCTTTTTCGCATGCCGATATTTCTCAACTAAATATTAATCTTTTCATAATGACTAGTGCCATTTGCTGTTCTTGCCAGCCCTAGCCCTAATCCCATCAGAAATGCTTGCCTAATGCCAGTTCACATCTCACAGGGTTTTTTATCAATTGGCTCTACAAGGGTGTTTGCCTTGCCCACCCTTAGCAAAATGGCCCTAGACAGCAACAGCTGTTGTTAGGAATTGAATATAATACATGTGGATCTAATACATAAAACTTCCTGAAATGTCACTTGTCAAAAACCGGTTATGTTAGAGAGGTTGCTGACCATCAGCTGGATGAGGATTCCGGAGAGAATTTTGAAAAGCATAAAAGAAGAATGAAAATTCATAATAGTTAAGTATTGCAGCTTATTTGTTGTATTTCTGATACTGATCCTGAATTAGTTCACTGTTCAGTTTGCTGTTTGTCAGTTACTTATATGTTGTTAATAAGACAATAAACGATGTTGATACAAATTTCAGTTTTTCCCTTCTGCAGGTTTGATGAAGGAAACAGGATCAGGAAAGGAATTTATCTCAGAGCCCACATACGGATCACCTGCCCAACTCCTACCCGTGTCTCACTGTCTTTACTTTGGTAAGAAAACTAGTAGGTGAGAGAAGGGAAACACAGGCCATTTGCAGCAGCAAGCATCAGATCTGCATTCAAAAAACTCACACAGCTAAGAATCACCTGCAGAAGCAGGAGGAGGCAACAGATCAGAGGTTGATAAGCTATCCAAGTTTCCCACAGCTTCCAATAAGAGTGTCAGTATGATTCCTGTGATGCATGATGGCAATTTTATCTTAAACACTATGGTGATAGTACAAAAAATATGTCACAGTCAAGCACAATAAAGGAATTATCTTTTTCATTTCCTTCTTTTTTTTAACACCACTAAGACTTATCTCTTGACACAGTTACATGTTGCAACAGAATTATGAAAACAGTCTGGTGGAGATTGCACTTCACAGTTAACCCAGCTCCTCTAGTAAGCACTAGTGCAGAAAGCTACTAACATGACTGAGCTACTTCTGGATCTGCAGATAGCTGAGCTGGTGTCAGCTGAGAGATGCAGCATGTTTGAGGCATATGCACAGTAAAGGAACACACCTATAGTGCAGAGCACCTAAAAGCTTATCTAAAATCTATGACCTTCTCTAATATCAATAAATTGCTGATGGGAAGGACAGGAAGAACAGTAAGACATATTTCGACAGTACTGAGCAAAGGACACATAACAAATACAGAAAGCCCTGTTCTTGTGGTTCAACCCTATCCAGCAGCTAAGCTCCAGACAACCACCTGCTCATTCGCCCACCCAGTGGGTCGGGGGAGAGAATTGGAAGGATAACAGTGAGGAAATTCGTGGGTTGAAATAGAAACAGTTTAGTAGGTAAAGTAAAAGCCACACGCCCAAGCAAAGCAAAATAAGGAATTCATTCACTACGTCCTATCAGCAGACAAGTGTTCAGACATCTCCAGGAAAGCAAGGCTCCATCACTCATAATGGTTTCTTGGGAAGACAAAATGGCATCTCTCCAAACGTCCCCCCATCCTTCTCCTCCCCCATGCTTTATATGCTGAGCATGAAGTCAAATGGCACGGAATATCCTTTTGGTCAGCTGGGTCCAGCTGTCCCAGATGTGTCCCCTCTCAGCTTCCCGTGCAACCCCAGCCTACTCGCTGGCAGGGCGCATGAGAAGCAGAGAAGGCCTTAACGCTGTGTAAGTGCTTGCCCAGCAATAACTACAACATGCCTCTATTATCAACACTGTTTTCAGCACAAATCCAAAACATGGCCCCATCCCAGCTACTATGAAGAAAATTAACTCTATCCCAGCCAAAATCAGCACACTTCTGATCCTTGCTTACTTCACTGATACGGAGCTCTTGCAGGGGTCTGCTCAGTTGTTCCCATATTGAAGATAATTTCAGGCACTGAATTTCTGGCTTTCCTTTGACCACTTCAGACAGCAGGAAAATACAAAGGAAGCATAAGTAGATCTTAGCTCCTGTGGTGAGCACAGCTGCCTGGATATCATGATCACATGCAATACCATCTACATCTGCCAAGATTCTACCTTGGAAATTCTCAAACCTACTAGGTTGACTTTCCATGTACTTTCTTTTGAAAAGTCAAGCCCCAAACTGTGTGAAAAGGAAAGACAGAAAAACAAAAAGAAAATTGAAATGCTGAAAATAAACTTTTTCCAACATCAGGAAGCTTTACTTGTCAGCCACTTCAATGAAAATTAATTCCAGGCTTATGTCCAGCAGATACTGATTACTGCTTTGTCTCTCTATGTGGTGAGAAAACCTCTAATTGTTTTTCACTGATCTCAGAATGTGTGACTTTCCTACAAGAACTGTTACACAGAAACAGGGAGCTGCACTACCCAAAAAGCCAAGAATAACTTAACAATATATTCACCTTTTTTATTTCACTTTGCACTATAGATATGCTTTGATTTTTAAAGTCGAAGCTTATCTAGTGATTCTTCTACACTTTGCTATGTGAAGGTTGAGTCTGAAATCACTCTTAATTATTGTAACATTTCAGTTGAAGTCTGGACAGAAATACCTCATATAGCACAGAAACACGCTCTTAATATATAATCCTAAATTTCAATTTACCTTAACAGTTTCCCTGTTCTTTCCAAACATTGTTGAAAATTGTGCATAAAGTTTTCAAAATTATTGCATTATTATACCTAAAGAATATTAATTGTACCTTTTCCATGAAAAATATGATCTTTTCACAGCTATTCTAAACTTCTGCAAAGCATCTGCTGCAGTATGCAGAACCCACAAATGAAAAAGCAAAATATTTCATTGGGCTCAAATTTCGCTTGGAAAGCAATCCAGTTTTCCAAGAAACAGAAATGCTTCTTCTTTAGACTTAACAAAACAGGCCTGGACATGAGAAGTACCTGAAACCCAACAAATGCATTGATGGCATTTGACAATGTGATAAGCTCTGCCTAGCAAGGACCTGCTCTGCCCTGCCCTCGGTGGGGGAAGCCCCGTTGACTTCCAGGGAGTCACTAGCCCTTCCTGTGCCCTGACAATAGTACGCACCTGTCCCAAATATGACAAACCTGTTTTAGATATAATCATTCTCAATGAGCCAAACAAACTGCTACTATTTCATTTTACGTGTATGTTCAAGAGCTGATGCAGTATGTCTATACAGCTATATATGAAAGCAACACGTGCAAAAAGCAAAGACTATCCAAACTTTAGTCAAAAGCAATAGATAACATTCTTGGAGACTCGGTACTCCATCAGTACTGAATTCCCTTTCAGCAGAGAAAAAAAGACAATTAGTTCTTGTCTTATATGTTTGCTGGAATGATAAATGGTTACTAAACAAATTAACAATGAAGTATTAATGTATTAATCCTAAAACCTAAAGCTACCACTGCAAAAAGTTACCAGAGTTCAGGAAAGAGGAGTTTTAGTATGCCTATAAAGCTTTCATGTTCATAACCGAAGAATAGTTAAGATGTACAAAGAGACATGGACCTATGAGAAAAGGGTCCCAACAGTAGAAGGCATGATAAAAACATATTTCATGAGGAATTTCATATTCCTTTCTTTTCTTAGAAAGTAAAGAGACTCATGCTTCTGTTTCTGTGAGATCAGGGATAGTCTCAGAAACTCTTTTGCTCTTTCTCACTCCAATTTAAAATGACTTCAGATTAATTTTATAATACTAGTAGAATGTAACAATACTAGTAGAATGTAACTGTCATCTCTGTGAAGCTTACAGAAATGCATTAGAAACAAGGTTAATATAATCTGAAGCAAATACACTACTGTCTTCTTTTTACACGTTAGCAGAATAATAGGCTTATAGTGCAGTATTTGTTTTATTTGCTCCCATTTCTCTTGCTTCTTAAAGTTCCCCTACTCTCACTGTACCATTTCTTTAGACATGACACTTCAAATTATATCCCTTGGCCATATGTGTCCTGAAGTTGCTACTGAAGAGTCAGAAACCTCATTTTCCAGAAGCTTTCCTGAAAAATGTTGATCTGAAAATTACTAAAAAAGACTTTGTAGAAATGTATCACTGTTGTTGTACCATAAAAGATTTAGACATGTTAGTTTTGCAAGACAAAACGATCTTTCCTTTTCATGATCTCATGTGTTCTGTATATTAAATTATGTGTATATATTACTAATAGTATTGCAAAAGTGTGAAAAGGATTCTGTATTTGTCCAAATAGTGTATTTTGATTTTCTGATATTTCTGAAGTTAAATATTTCAGAAATTTTGTTGCAGAATTAGAAGTCAGGATTTCAGCATTCATTCTGGTTTAATGCACAAGAAAATATGAAGCTGTTTTTATCAACTCTGCATGCTAGCATGAAGTGGTCTAAGTCAATGACAGATACTTCCAGAATACAGTTCCAACTATTCAAGCTCACTTTGCAGTCCCTTATACAAGCTGTAGAAAGCAAACAGTCTGCTTGCTCTAAAACCATCCATCTCTCATTAATGCCAAAAGAGGTACAGCCACATTCTCACCTCTAACGTGGTCTCATTCACAGTGTTTAATAACATATTCATTACAGGCAATTGCTAAATCAGCATAAAGGATATTCTACTTTCAGAAAAGAGTTTCACAGAGCTATTTATTCAATTCACAAAATGAACCTAAATTAGCTTTTCAGAACATTTTTTAGACCATATTAAATCAGTCAACCAAGGATGTTGTCTGTCATTGACAGTCACAGCAAGTTCAGAAAATCCTGTCATTCTCGTAATTATCCATACCTGATTTACATAAAGTATGTATAAAATGGTTTTCCTTTGTGATTAATTTTCTCCCTGGAACATTTCCTACTCTCCTAATGTTCAGACGTTTAATTACGAATATATAAATAATACCCATATTAACATGTACATTAAATCATTAAATCTTGAAAAAAAATATTTCCTTAATTTGCTTTCACATACTATATAAAACAATAAATTAGATAATAAGCAATCAATTGATATAGTAACATGCCATAAATGATAGCCCATAAAACTCCAAGGTCCTAGATGTGTAAGTCTTGGTGAGGTAATGTACTCAGAGCAAGAAATACTTCCTCTGATCACTTAGATCAGTGAAAATGAATGGTATGAAACTACAAATGTTCATTTGCAAATTCCTTTGGCCTGTGACAGCAGTGAGCGCTCCATAACCTCCTGATGATGAATTACACAGTTAAGACTGTGAAATTTGTCCACTCAGCAAGTCATCACAATGTTAATAAACCATGCAAAAAGCAGCACAAATGCGACGTAAGTGATACCTGGGTCTCATACTTGCACAGTGATGTGAATTACCTGCAACAGGGAAACGAAGCATGATCTGATGACATGTAATGTATATACTCCCATCATGCATAAGATAAAAAGTGCAATGCTTTTTCATATAAAGAGTGTACGCCTCTCAGAACAAGTTACAGTATTAAGGGTTTTTGGAACAAGGGAAGAGTTTCAGCTTTGGGTACCATTGGTTAATTACAAAGAGCAAGAAAATACGTGCAGAAAAAATACAAAAAATACCCCCTAATTCTTAACAACCTCCTACAGAATCACAATGTTACTATCATTGAGCAGACACAGAACAGGAGTGAAGAGGAGCTCTTCTCTCTGAAGTTTCTGGCCATCAAATTGCATTTCTTGTTTGTAATTTCACATCTCTAGTTCTGGAGCATGGCAAACTCTGCAGCAATATAGAACTGGGCAATAAAAGGAGCATCTCGCCTGCCAATCAAGAAAGGAAATCTCAAAGACTAATTATTAGTAATTAGACTGGCTATTAAACTGTCAGGAATCAGGAGGCAGGTTTACCAGTAGATTTTAGATTTTCTAATTGAGAGAATAAGGAATACTGAGCAGCAGTAAGCTATTTGGCCTGACAAGCCAATCCAAAAGCATGTATGACTCTTCGACCCTTTTTTCCCCTCAAATCACACAGAAATATTTAAATAAATGCTTTGACAACATAAACTGTCAATTACAGTTAAAATGCTCCATGCTAAAACTTAACAATTGCTGGCAAATGTTGAATAGCCAGGCAGGCTAACTTCGTGTCCCAGCTGCTTTATAATGTCATCAGAGTCTTATGAAATCTGTTCACTGGGAAATTAAAAACAAATTCCTCGGTTACAGTGTTGCACAAGATAATCCCTGCGTTTGGGGTGAATGACACATTTTAGAATCATAAAATCATAGAATAGTTTGGGTTGGAAGGGACCATTAAAGGTCATCTGGTCCCAAACGCCTGCAATGATTAGGGACATCTTCAACTAGATGAGGTTACTCAAAGCCAGCCTGACCTTAACCTCTCTGGGCAACCTGTTCCAGTGTTTCACCACCCTCATGGTGAAATATTTCTATTCTAAATCTACCCTATTTTAGTTCACAACCGTTACCCCTTGTCCTATTACAGCAAGCTTTGCTAAGAAGTCTGTCTCCATCTTTCTTGTAAAAGCCCCTGCTAAGTGCTGAAAGGCTGCGAGAAGATCTCCCTGCAGCCTCCTCTTCAGGCTGAACAGCTCTAACTCTGTCAGCCTTTCCTCATAGGAGAGGCATTACATCTCTCTGATTATTTTTGTGGCCCTCCTCTGGACCTGCTCCAACAGGTCCATATCTTTCCTGTGCTGAAGACTCCAGCGCTGGATGCAGGACTCTAGGTGGGCTCTCACTAGAGTGGAATAGAGGGGTAGAATCACCTCCCTCACCCTGCTGGCCGCACTACTTTTGATGCAGTCCAGCATACGGTTGGCTTTCTCAGCTGCGAGTTCGCATTGTTGGCTCATGTCCTGCTTTTCATCCACTGGTGCTCTCAAATCATTCTTGGCAGGGCTGCTCTCAATTCCTTCATCCCCCAGCTTGTACTAATGCTGGGGGTTGCCCTTGACCCATGTGTAAGACCCTGTACTCAGCCTGGTTGAACCTCATGAGGTTCACATGGGCCCACTTCTTGAGCTTGTCCAGCTCCTTCTGAATGGCGTCCCACCCCTGAGGTGTGTCAGTTCAGCTTGGTGTCATCTGCAAATTTGCTGAGCAGTGCATTTAATCCCACTGTATATGTCGTTGATGAACATATTAAAGAGTACTGATCGCAACACAGACCCCTGAGGGACACCAGTCATCATCGATCTCCATTTGGACACTGAGCCATTGACCATTACTCTCTAGTTGCTACCATTCAGACAATTCCTGATCTACTGAATAGTCCATCCACCAAATCCATATGTCCCCAATTTAGAGAGAAGGATGTTGTGAGGGTCCGTGTCAAAGACCTTACAGAATTCGACATAGACATTCATAGCTCCTCCCTTGTTCACTGATGTAGTGACTCTGTCATAGAAGGCCACTAGGTTGGTCAAACAAGACTTGCCCTTGGTGGAGCATCTTTTATGGAAGTATTACATGATACATAAAAGTAATACAGAATGTAAATGTATAGTCTGTGCATTGCTCTCAGTGCCAATTAGAAATGTGAATTGACGCATGCATGATCCACGCTAACTATGAAATAACATTTCTCCTGATATCTCAATGTTCTGGTAACTTTATGTTCCTGTGTCTTGCTGTACTCTTATGTTCTACTGCAGTTGCATTTTAGTGCTACACACTGTTCCCCTCCACTCTTTAGGGTACAAGTGCTGCTGAACAAGATATTTTCTCCCTGAACTTCAAATAATTTTTGTTCCTCAAGATCGTGAACAAGATTAGCACCTCCATTTGCACATGAATCAGTCATTCTTATAACTGTTATTATCAAGAAAATACAAGGTAGAGAATAGCTTGGTCCTCCAGTAGGCCTCTAATTTTCAAGTTTTACTAAAAGAAAAATAGAGCAAGGACACAATCATATATCAGAACCATATGATCTAGAGAATAAACTTTCTTAAAATAGCTAACAATATAGCACATTTTGGAAATTAAACCAATTCATCTATATGAATTATATCTCATATATGAAATAAGTCCTAAAATGACAGTTATATTTGATAAGCATGGAATTTGTCTGTGTGGGAAAGGCTTTACTTTCTACCAAACCTTAAAACCTAGTCACAGCTCTATTTTCGTCTAAAGAATTAGTTCAAGATCATCTATATCAATATCATCACAGAATTTTCTAGGGTTAACTGAGAAAATGAAATTTGAATTCATATAAAAGCTCCTCCATTATTCAGGAAGTTTTAATTACAGTCTTTGTACAGAATACTTAGGAGTTTGTAGACAAGCTATAAGGACTTTGTTTTTTCCTTTATGCTTTTCATTTTCCATTCTCTACTCAATTTGATGATTTTTTTCTTCATGGACTGCTACTGGATTTCACCCAAACGGTAGAATTTGGTTCCACAGGTCATTATTATTGCTGAGAACATGCAGTTAGGTAATGCTGCATATTATTCCTTTTCCCGCAGCAGAAATAGAGTTGTCTTGGAAATAAGGGTATAAGATAACCCAATACTTCCCTTCTCATCAGCTTTCCAGAATGCTTAAGGACATAAAGAAAATATTTCTCTCTTACGCGAGCTAGTGAGGAAGAACCAAATTGTTTTTTCAGCTTTATTTCAAAATACCTTTTAGAGATTTATTAAAGTGCATAAAATCTATTCTTGTGCATAATGCTATCAAACTGAATGTTGACAAATCTCTGACAGTTGAATTTTAAAACATGCAGAGACACAACTAAACTGCATATTTTCTGTGCTATACAGGCACAGCAAAATATCCATGCAAATATGTTCTTTGGATAGTAACTTTATAATCAGGATGCCATTCAGCTTAAAATAGCAATGCTTTCCTTCTGTTCAAAAAAACTGAACTCTTCACAGTTTGTTTCTATAGCTTCCTTCTTATACGCTGTGTTAACTAACAGATTTGCTCAAAATCTCAAAAGCTCTACAGAAACAAGTATATTCTTTTCCTTCAGGAAAATTTTAAAGCTTCTGCCAGTCCCAATGCTTGATCTGCTGTTTATTGTCCCCTCCTAAATGGGAACTGAGTAAAATAAGGAAAAAAATCAGTGGCTCCATGGTCTGATTAAGGAGCAGAGGAACAAGTCTTTCATTTAAGAAAATAATGAATAGGAAAGGACACCAAAACCCTGCAGTAGGAATAAAAAATGCAGAATGCTCCACAGAACAAAAGCCTAAAAGGCCCAGTCACAGTCCTAAATTCCACCTTATTTCTTTGTCTCAAACACACACAGAATCCAAAGTCTTGAAGGAAAACTAAAGTTTACTGGCTAGGGATGTTCTCTAATGTTGTCAACAAAAAAAGCAACGTAAAATTATTAAACTTGTATGCATGTGTATCATAAAACTTCAGTCAGTACCTAACCATAGTTTTCCTTTTGGATCAAGACTGGAAGAGCATCGAGAACAAAACTGGTGAGTTGAAAGTTGTATTTATTTGTAAACTTAAGGCTCTACTGAAAGATAAAAAACCAACAAAAACAGACATGCAGTGCCTGGAACCACATGACCAGCTATCACTATTCAATTACTTCTCCTTAAGTAAGGAGACTCAAAACAATAGATTTTTTCTGCCCTCGTAGTGAATTTTAAAATTAATTTTCATGAATATTAGAGGACAAAGAAGTCACGAAGGTTTCATAGACTCATCTACTGCTCATCAGATCAGATAAAATCAGAACAGGATCAGAATGCCTGATACATAGTTGTGTGTCTTCCTTGTCCAAATGCAGGTATTAAACTTCATGCACCACTCGAAGCTGAAATATTTGTTGCCTGCTTCTTTCTTCACTAATTGCTTTAGGTGCACTTTTATGAGCACATTTGCTAAGTAGTAATAATAGTAATCTTGTGTAATTGGTCTTCAGTTGTACCACTGCAAATAGCACTTCCCGGTTCTTACTTTTGAAGTGCTTCATGAACTCTTAGCAGACAGGATTTCAAGCTATCATTTTAAGGAAATGTAACCTCATTTTCCAAACAACAAAATGAAGGCCTGCAATAAGCTGCCAATAAATCTCAGGGAAAAAAACACTTGAAAGTGAAGAAGAGGTCTTGTTGAAAGTGAACAATAGGTCTTGTTTGTTCTCTAGATAAACTAGCACATCAAGTCTTACTTTAAAGACAAACAAGAAAGCAAGAGGGTAAAAAAACACTTATTTTGAGAGTGATTGTTTCTGCAGCCTGATCAACTTAAACAATGTTTTCAAATATTTTATGAATTTTGATTAGGGAGGACAGCAAATTTCAAACAAAACAAAAAAATATTTTTTTTTATTTATTTACTTCAAACTCTGACTTCTTTCTATTAGTGCTGAAAGAACACCAGTGGAAATAAGGCATATATTGTGGAATGCATTTTCTAGACAACAATAGTAGAATTTTGATAAATTTTCTGAATAGCTATTTAGCTCTCCCTACATGATCCTAAACAGCTATACAATATGCAATACAATGCTATTCAACCATATGCTGTACTAAAAATGGAAAAATCTCTGTTACTGCTCTCAAAGAAAAATTTTATTCCAAGACTTTATTGAGTCAGTGGGTACTACTGATGCCAAGCACACGCCTACAAAATCAAAACAAGACTAAGTTTCACTCCTGCAATTACCAAAGGACCTTCTGAGCTCTGTAAAAGCTGCTTCCTATTGATCAAAGACCACTAGGAGGACAGACAACATCAGAGTAAGACATTTCTGGAGAGTTTTCTTCTCTGTGCTCTGTATTTTGTTGGCAGAAGTCAACAGCAAATTTCACTTTGTCTTGAGATGGTGATCAGAGCTGCAGTCAATACAGACTCACCCAGAACAAGAGAAAGCCTCGTAATTGTCAGTATGAAGGAGATGCTTCCTTGGTATCTTATAGGCATATCAGGCCAGAAAGCATGATTCTTGGGAACTACAATTTCAGATCATCAGAATGAAAGGCATATACAACCAGAATCGTGAATTGTTCAACCGTCTTCAAGCATGTGTCAACATAATACCTTGATTCAAAATTCTTAATAAGACTAGAATGTGCAGTCACTCAGCATCACTCTCAGTAACAAATTTATTGCCTAGAGGCCATGGATTTACAGAACTTAGTATGGTATGTTAGCACAGATTTATAGCCATTCTTACAACCTTTCAGTATTTTATTACCAAAATCTTCGTGGGAACTGCTTATGGAAAATGCAAAAAGCATTTAAGTAATTTTTCTAGGAGAAAAAATCCTGCACATTGCTACGGCATAAACAATATTCAGACCACTCAAATTTAAAACAGATCATGTCCATGCATATCAGACCTACAGTAGTATATCATAAAAAAAAATTCTGGGACAACAAGAGTTATTTTTTCTAATTTCCTCTTTCTAAATGCTGATTGATTCCCTAAATCACTGTCTTCAGCATCAAGCCTCAGCAGCTCTGTCAGCATGTTTATTGCTTCCACGGTTGTGCTGAAAAAACCGTAAACCACAATTTTTTGAGAAAGATAATCTTGTCCCTATGAATGAACATTGAATGCCATCCTCCAAAAGAAATGGTTCTTCATGGCCAGTGCAACTCTTCAGTGTTCTCTGAAATGTCATACACTGTTTAGCTCACTTTAATCTCTTCTTCCATAAGTTTTTTTATTAGCTCAACATGTAAAGGTGGACAGACAGCACTGCCCAACCATAATAAAAGAGAGATTGTAAGAATGCCTTATGGAAGATAAGGATCTCTGTTAGGACTATTCATATAGTCAAATGGTCACCAGTCCAAAACTCTTTAGATTCTCAGTGTTACTTGCAGAAGGGTCAGGATCCCATCTCTCATGTATTTATACTAAGATACAGTTAAGTTTGAAAACTTTACTCCCTTTGATTCATTTGTTGTATGATCTAGGGGTAGCATATGACGTACTTCCATGAATCTCAACTGGAAAAAAGCACTACTATGGTCAGAAAAACTATCACAAGTTCATACAGACTTGGTGCACATACCACAAAAGTGAGCTGTTTCTCACAAAGTAAAATTTCTGATATCCATGTTTAAAAAATTTATTTGTGATGTAAGCCAAGTGTGAAGAGGCATAGACTCATTATGACTACGAACAGTCTGAAAAATACCTTCCTAAGATGCAAGAAGCCTGGCTTCTCCTCAGCATGAAACATATAAAAACTGAGGCTTTAACAATTTAATTGCTGATTTGCTAAGAAGAGGTGAGAAAAAAGGAAGTGTTAATGTATCAGCATAGCAACTGGATGAGTGGAAGAAAAATGGAGCAGAATCTTACTAAAAAGAAAGGAGGTGGGAAAGAAAAAATTTAAAAGACAATGAGGAATTCAAGAGCAGTTATCATGCCGTCAAAAAGTTAACAAAACATCCATTGATTTGGTTTACTTGTCACCTTTTTGTCTTCGGTCTCTTGGGGCAGAAAAGGAATACATCCACAAGCAAAGATTTAGATAAAAATTACATGACCATTAAAGAAAATAGATGAAAATGGTTATAAATACATGAACAACTACAGTAAAATTCTTAGAAGAACATTTAGGTATTCAGCAAAACTCAAATTAGTTAAATTGCTTATAGTACTTCATTATGTTCGGAAAGTCTATTACTCCTTCTGCTTGGTGACAAGCTCATCAGAATGCCCTAGAAGTACTTAGACCATCAACACCACTAGCCTTATGGGATTTTTTTTCAGAACCTCCCACTATTTCTGGTAGTTGGACATGTCTCCTGGTTTTCTAAACTTACTTGCCGTCATTTTATTTGCTTATTTACCATTATTGTTATATAGCTTAACTAGCCCTTTCCCCTTTCTGCAAGTCATGCCTTCACTTTGCTAGGCCAAACAACTCATATTTTTTTGTATTTGCTCATAAGTTGCACTTTCACCTACGCCTGTATAAGACACAATTCCTTTTTCTTCAACACTGCCTAAGAAACACATATACTAGAAAAGAATATAGTATGCTAACAAGGAATCCTGGTATCTTATTGCCCCTTTTTTTGAAAACATCATTTTTCATGACTGTTGGCTGGTAATTTTTCTGTTATCAACTGTTACACTAGATTCCTCTAATCTTTTGTCATTTCCAACTAAACAGCTTTCAGTTAATAATAAACTTTCTTATTACCACTCTCTAAGGATATGACCAAGCAGTTGCACCATTAAATTTCATCTCATACCTTGCAGAAAAGGTGACTCAGTTTTTCATCCCTCTGATGATGCTGACTAACTTCATTTTGTCAGCAAGCCTCATTAACACTCTTCTTCACTGCATGAAAATATTAAATTATATTGGTCCCAAGACTGGTCTCTGAACAATTCTACCTGTAACTTTCCTCCAACCTGTAAACTTCCTTTACAGAGCAGGCCACTGAAATTTCCTCTTTAACCATCTTAAAGTCTTTACAAAATATATTTACAAAGAAATATTTTGAATTATTTTCAAACATGGTACCTTTGGTTAGTCATGAGGGGATTTGATTTTTTTTTTTATTTCCTAGTCCACTACTTCTACACCTGTATTTTCTCTTTTCTTAAAAAATTCCCTTAAACTCGCAAATAGCTAAGAACAGACTTATGCTCTTTATTGCTCTTTTCCTTACAAGGCACTGTAATTTAAAGGAATCCTTGAATTTCATTCAATGAAATGTACAAAACTACCTGGAAACTTTCATTTTCCTAAGAAAAATGAAAATGAAGGGAAGGGCTCCAAATCCTTTTATGTACTTTTCTGAAGTACACACTATCACTTACAATGAAGCTTGCTACACAGGTGGTGAAGGAACCTGGGGCACTTATTTTAGTGCTGTAGGCAAAAGGTTAGATAACCTGGTTTGAAAACATTCAGTTGAGTTTTACTACCACTCTAGCTATAGTAATTTTCATACTCTAGCTTTTCCTCCACGACTGTTGTAGGTTAGCTCCTATTTTCAGTACTATTGTCCTAGATGAAAATTGACATAGAAATTCAATCCAGTTCTAGGGCTTTGCCTAACCTTCTCCAAATCTGTCAGTTCACAGGATAGTAAACTTGTTTCTTCCCCTTATTCTTTTTATTGATGAGATTGAAGAATACTGGGGTTTTGGGTTTACTTGTTTTGCAATGTCAGACTCCACTTTCAGCAATTCTTACTTGATTCCTAACCTTCCACACATCTAATATTTAAAAACAAAGCTCAGAAAGCTGAGAAATTATTTTTCCATTTCTGAAGACTTCTGCTAGTCCCTAGCTTTACTGCAAGTGCTTAGGCTTTTGCCTTTATTTAATACACAAATTATAGCTATTTTGCATAAGTGATCTAATTACTTTTCAGTGTATTTAATCTCATTGACTATACAAAGTTGACATCTAATGTTTAAGATGGATGTTGTTACTCTGCAGCTGACATACTGGCCTCCTTCTGTTACTTCTTTAAATACTGAAATATTTTTTAGAACCAATTTTTCTATATCACTGTCCTGGGTTCAGCCAGGACAGGGTTAATTTTCACTGGGATCCAGCAAGGGACACAGCCGGGTGGGCTGACCCAACCTGGCCAAACAGAACAGGGTATTCCATACCATGTGCCATAATGCTTAGTGCCGGCTGGGGGTGGGGAGCAAGAGCAGTGGGAACTGACTCGCAGCTCGGGAGCTCATGGCAGCGGTCGTGGAGGGCGGCTCTGTGGGTTGTGCGGTTTGTGTTGTGTTTTCTCCTTATCTGTATTGTTGTTGTTACTGTTCTCTTTGTTTGCTATGCTGTTAAACTGCCCTTATCCTGACCCACTGGTTTGTGCCTGTTTCTTTCCATTCTCCTCCGCACTCCGGCGGGGGGAGGGGCGCCCACATGGCACTTTTGTTGCTGGCCACAGCCAAACCATAACATTAAATTTGGCGCCCAAGCATGGGGCGGGGATAACAGCAGGGCTGAGCAGTGTGTGTTAAAACAGCTTTCTTAGATTTTGTTAAATTTTCTTACACGCATTTATTGTGTTAGTTATATAGTCGCTGGTAAAAAATGTTGCTGACTTTGATCAAATGGCTGTGGTATTTGAATCCTTATTTGCAGTATGTATTCACTGCTGTGCTGTTCATTACCTTGGGGAAAAGGATCAGGATGACAACTTTGCTCTACTGTATGATATCAACTTATGACATGATAACATCACTGTGCATGAAATTAGGCTTGTATTTGCATGCGGCACTGCGGTCATTTCCATACCTCGCATTCTATGTCTTTGAATTTGTTAATAATCGAACCCAGCCGGTGGGGAAAACGGAGGGGATACCTTCCCCCACTCTTTCTCCCCCTCTCTCCTTCAGGCTGCTCCTAACGCCTTTTGAGAATTTCGAGTACCCGTGGGATGCTCAGGCCAGCGTGTTTCTATTGTTCTGCCTCCTGAATGGGTTTCAGGTTTTGTTTAGGGTTAAACAAGTCGTTAAGAACATCCTGCAGAGACCTGCCCCAGGGACGGATAGCTGTGAGTGGCTGGGTGTGTGGGACAGCATGGACAGGTGTGTAGAGCAAGTGGGCACCCCCAGTGTGTTTTAAACTCACCCCTGAACAAGTGCAGAACCCAGACAAACTAGTAAAATATCTGTAAAAAGTGTGCTGCCACCCTGGGAACTCGAGAGAGACACAAATCACAGCAATGTGCTGGGGTCTGGCCCACACCTAACGAGCTGCCCTGTTTAACACTGTTCAGTGCCCTAAAGGGGAAAGAGGGGGAAACGAAGCGGCAGGTACTGCGGCTGGTGCTGCCACCCCAGCCGGCCCTCCAGCCGCTCCAGAAGTCACAGCCCCCCTGACTGGCACCACGGCTGCCGCTGACACAGCCGCGGCCCCGGTTTCCCCGGTGGGCACGGCAGCTGCTCCAGCCCCAGCTCCCGCAGCAGGCATCATGGCTGAGCCCAATGACCAACCTGTGTCAGTAGCAGTCGCCCCTGTAAAACTAAAGAAAGACGCAAAGAGAGCAGATTGCTCCAGGAGGGATGACGATGAGCCAGGGTCATCGCAGGAGACAGACAGAGATCATCACCAGGTCCCTGTCCCTGAGCGAGCTGCGAGACATGCGGAAAGATTTCAGCTGTCACCCAGGCAAGCACATTGCCACCTGGCTGCTGCGGTGCTGGGATAATGGGGCTAGAAGCTTGGAGTTAGAGGGCAAGGAAGCCAAGCAGCTGCGATCACTGGCCAGGGATGGGGGCATTGACAAGGCCATTGGGAAAAAGGAACAAATCCTCAGCCTCTGGAGGAGACTTCTGTAGGCGTGAGGGAGAGGTACCCCTTCAGTGATGATTTTGTATGCTATCCTGGCAAGTGGACCAATATGGAAAGGGGTATTCAGTGCTTGAGGGAGTTAGCTGTGCGGGAGCTGGTTTACTATGAACCAGACAATGACCAGTTACCCACAGACCCAGATGAAGTCCAGTGCACAGCATCTATGTGGAGGAAGTTTGTGCGGAGCGCACCCTCCTCATATGCCAACTCACTGGCAGTTGTAAACTGGAAAGGTAAGGAGGCACC